>Ga0129313_1000865_pt1 | contig 21976 bp, 27 predicted proteins | sample O1105metagenome_FD_94436 | JGI IMG/M metagenome (GOLD analysis project Ga0129313, IMG submission 94436) | Orangutan group fecal microbial communities from fecal samples from Wisconsin, USA - O1105 metagenome | ecosystem: Host-associated > Mammals > Digestive system > Large intestine > Fecal...
GAGTGGGAATAAATATTTAGTGTTCTCAGAATCCTGAAAAGCGTTGATATTACAGCGCTTTTCAGGATTTTTCTTTTTTACTGGCTACAAATTGGCTACATTTGCAGCGATTTTTGTAGCCAGAGGCTCACGGCATGATGCTGTCAAGCTGTCTGGCTACCTCCACCTGCTTGTTCGGATACAGGTGGCTGTACGTGTCCATCGTGGTCTGCACCTTCTCGTGTCCGAGCCGCTCCGCAATCAGCAGCGGGGAGAAGCCCATCTCCACCAGCAGGCTGGCGTGGCTGTGCCGAATGTCATGCACCCGAATCCGCTTCACACCAGATGCCTTGCAGCCATACTCCATTTCGTGATACAGAAAGCTCTTGGTGTAGGGAAACAGCCGATCATCCTTTTGCAGCCCGTAGCAATGGGACATATACTCCCGTAAACAGGTGCAGAGCCCGTCAGGGATAGGAATGGTGCGGTTGCTCTTGGGCGTTTTCGGTGTGGTGATAATATCCTCCTTGCCGAGACGCTGATAGCTCTTGTTTACCGTCAGGGTTTTCTTTTCAAAGTCGATGTCCGACGGCGTAAGCGCCAATAACTCTCCCTCGCGGATTCCGGTGAAGTACAGTGTCATAAATACCGCGTAGCTGGCAGGCCGGTCTTTCATGACCTCAATGAATGTCTGAAACTCCTGCCTTGTCCAGAACAGCATCTCGTCGGCGTGCTTCTTGCCCATGCTCCCTGCCTTGTGGCAGGGATTTTCTTTCAGCCCGTAGTATTTGACCGCATAGTTGAAAATTGCCGTAAGCTGGTTGTTGATGCACTTGAGATAGGTCTGGGAGTAGGGCTTGCCGTTTTCATCACGGTAGCTGGTCAGAGAGTTCTGCCATTGGCGCACATGAGTGGGCTTGATCTCGTTCAGCGGGATTTTCTTGAAGAAGGGCGTTACCTTCAGGTCGATCAGCCATTTCTTGCTGGCGACGGTGGAGGGCTTGAGTCGGTGCTCCATATCCTTGACATACAATTCAATGAAATCCCCGAAGTTCATGCCGAGGCTTCCCGTGGATTGGCTGATGAAGTCGCGCTCCCATTGCAGGGCTTCCTTTTTGGTGGCGAAGCCGCGCTTCTTTTTGTGGATGGTCTTGCCTGTCCAGTCCGTTACCCGGATCTGAGACATCCAGCGACCGGTGTCGCCGTCTTTTGTTACTGACATTTTTACCTCCTTCCCTCAAGAATCAGGCTTTGATAGGGGTTATTTACTCGTTACTCTCGCTTTTGCTGTATTCCTTTTCCAAAAACTCCGTCCGTCTTGCGATTTGTTCGTCGCGGTCAAGTTCTTCCGTCTCTGTGCATTTGACTGCGTTCGCGGCATAGTATGCAAGCGTTTGCTCCTTCCAGCGCTGATATGCTGCCTGCGTGGAGTTATAGGCACGAAGCTCGCTGCGCTCGTCCTCCCACTGTTCAAGAAAGAGGCACATATCTGCGTTGAACTCTGCCGTGCTCTTGCCGTCAAAGGAAACGGAACACTCCCACTGCTTGCTGCGGGGCGGCTTCTGCACATTGATCTTGAAATCAATGCCCTCTACCGTTTCCAGCTTAAAGAGAAAGTCCATCACGTCGGCAAGCGTCCTGATCTGCGTCGTGCTGGATTCATAGCCTAGAATATAGGTCGATGTCGTGTCCAGCAGATCGGCGATCTGATTGACAACGGCAATCGACACTTCAATCTCTCCGGTTTCGTACTTCTGTACGGTGCGGAGGGATTTTTTCAGCATCTGTGCCAGCTCAGTCTGGTTCAGTCCCTTGCGTTTTCTAAGCTGCTTGATTCTCTGCCCGATGGCGGGATAATCGAAATTGTCCATATCTGATTCACCTCGTCCATATCATATCACAGGATAAAGCGAATTGCAAGTGCATATTTTTATTTCGTAAAGGCTTGACAGATGTATCTTGTATGCGTATAATAAATACGTACTCAGAATACGCTTTTCCGGTAGAGACAGCGAAGAATGGGTGAACGGAAGATGCGTAATCCGAGAAAATTACTTTGAAACGGGAGGTACTATGAGAGCACAGTTTATCACAGCAACAGAGGTAGCAGAGATCATGGGCATCAGCCGCAGCAAGGCATATCAGATTGTCCGGGAGATGAACAGAGAGTTGAAAGCGCAGGGCTATCTGACCGTAGCCGGGAAATGCCCTGCCCAATATTTCAAGCAGAAGTTCTACGGCTTCCAGATTCCCGGAGGTGAGCGTGATGACGGGAAATGAGAAAACGACCGCCCTCGTTCCATCTGTTGGCGCAGATGGAGGGCAGCCGCTTCACAATTCAACTGAACAGAGCATACCACATGAAGCCCGTGAAAGCAATCCCTCGGAGGAAAATATCGAGGAAATGCGTGAGAAAATACGGCGCATGAACGATCCGCGTTATCTTCATACCGTTTCCATGACAGAGCTGTATCAGACCGCCTACAAGAGCAGGCCGCCCGTCATAGACGGTCTGCTTTACTCCGGGGCATATATCCTCGCAGGAGCACCCAAAATCGGAAAATCCTTTCTTGTGGCGCAGATTGCCTATCATGTCAGCACGGGCGAGGCTCTGTGGGGCTATGAAGTCCATTCCGGCACAGTCCTGTATCTCGCTTTGGAGGACGACTTTCAGCGTATTCAGAGTCGGATGTTCATGATGTACGGTGTCAACGATACCGACCGGCTGCATTTTGCAACGGCAGCAAACAAAATCGGAAACGGTCTTGACGAGCAGCTTGAGAACTTCATAAAGGAGCACCTCGACACAAAGCTGGTTATCATTGACACCATGCAGAAGATTCGTGAGGTCGGCGGCGAGGCTTACAGCTATGCCAGCGACTATGAGATCATTGGTCGGCTCAAACAGTTTGCCGACAAGCATTGCATCTGCGTTCTGACCGTCCATCACACCCGTAAGCAGCCCGCCGGGGACAGCTTTGAGATGATCTCCGGGACAACGGGACTGCTCGGCTGTGCGGACGGATCGCTGCTCATGCAGAAGAAAAAGCGCACGGCGCTGGACGCTACTGTCGATGTGGTGGGACGTGACCAGCAGGATCAGATTCTCTATCTGAAAAAGGATGCCGATACACAGGTCTGGAGCCTTGAACGGACAGAGAACGAACCGTATAAGGAACCTCCTGACCCGGTGTTGGATGCGGTTTCCGGTCTTGTCTCCTCCGAAAACAGAGAATGGACAGGCAGTCCGACCGAACTTGCGGAGGCAGTCAATACGGGCATGGCGGCAAATGCTCTCACAAAGTACCTGAACGTCAAGTCCGGCAGGCTGCTGGATGAGTACCATGTGAAGTACGAGAACAGAGCAAAACACTCCGGGCGGCAGGTGAAGCTCACCTATATGGTAATCGACAATGTAGAGTACACAGTAATCGAATAAGCACAGCGCGACGGTTGCGACGGTTGCGACGGTGAAAATGATACCGTCAAAACAACCGTCGCAATCGTCGCGACCGTCGCGGATAGGAAAGGATTGGAATATGAAAAACGTACAAATCCCCTATGATCTGTTTATCAACCTCGCCATGTACCATCTGCGGGGAGAAGATGATTTTGAAGAAGAAATCCGACAGGGCTTGGAGCAGAAGCTCGACGCCATGCTGAACCGACAGCTCTATTCCCGCTACAAGACGGCACCGACGGAGGATGAACGTGAGCAGGCACGGCAGGAATACCTTGACCGGCGCGGCGTCCCGCAGAGCTATCGCTGGACTGTTCCTCCTTGGGAGCTGTGACAGGAGCGTGGCACGCTCCTGTTGCTGGCAGACAAGGCAACGCATTGGCTGCTATTCCCTCGTGTCCCCCGTCCCCATCGAAAAATCCGCAGATTTTGAGATGGATGCGGGCGGCGGTTTTGAGCAATTTCATATTGCGAGGAAACGACCGGACGCGCCGGATTTTGAGGCTGCGGGTAGTCCCCTGCAAGCCGAAAAAGACGGTAGGCTTCCGCAGAAGCCGCATACCCCCTCGGAGAGCCCACGATACTTTGCAGCCGCAGGATGAAAGTATCATAGTGGGTTATTACACTTCCGCAGAAGTGCTCCCCGAAAGCTCCCCCGTCCTGCACGATCTGAAATCAGGAGGTAAACTGCCCATGGCAAGAGGCGACGGTATCCATCGTACCAACGCAAGAAATATGAGGCTGACGGCTGCCAAAATCGGCAACGCACAGCAGCACAACGAACGGGAAAAGGAATCCTATGTCAATCAGGATATTGTACCGGAGCGGACACAGCTCAACGTCCATTTCAAGGAACCGGCTGGAAGCTATGCCGAGATGTTCCAAAAGCTGGAGGAGGACGGCGTGATCTCTACCCGCGGTCTGAAAGAGGACGCTTTTCTCTACGGCGAACTGGTCTTTGACGTAAACACCGCTTATTTTTACAATCACGGCGGTTATGACTTCGCAAAACAATTTTACACCGACGCATACAAATCCGCAATAGAAATCGTAGGCGGTGAGCAATACATCCTTTCTGCGGTCATGCATGCCGATGAGCGTAACCGCGCCATGTCCGATGCGCTGGGTCAGGACGTGTACCACTATCACCTTCATGTGGTCTATATCCCCGTTGTGGAGAAACAGATTCTATGGACGAAACGCTGCAAGGATAAATCGCTGGTGGGGACGGTCAAGGAAACGATCCAGCAGGTCAGCATGAGCAAAAAGTGGGACTCCAAGCCCGCGCTGGACGAGCATGGGAAACCACTGCTGAACGCAAACGGGAAAACCGTGCTCCGAAAATCCTATTCCGTTCTGCAAGATGATTTCTTCGCCGCCATGCGCAAAGCCGGGTATGGCGATGTAGAGCGCGGCGAACGCGGCAGCTCCGAGGAACATTTGACGGTGACGCAGTTCAAGGTGGAGAAGGAGCAGGCGCGGCTGGAATCGATTGAGGTCAAGATCGATAAGAAGAAGCAGATGATGGAAAAGTACAATGAGAAGATCAGGGAGCAGAAGGGCGCAGCAGCTTCCTTCCATGAGATCGACAGCATTGGGAAAAAGACCATCTCCGGCAACATCTCCATGACGCCGCAGGACGCGCAGTTTCTCAAGGAGCTTGCCAAGGAGGGCATCGCTTCTCGCGGGCTGATCGGAGATTTGAAGAATAAAGTGGAGACGCTCAAGCGCGATGTCAGCGTATGGAAACACAAATATGAAAAGCTGCAAGAGCAGACAAAGGATTTCATGGCGGCACTCAAACGAGCGCCGCGCAAGGTCAAGGAGTTTATACAGCACACACTTCACGCTGAACCGGAGACGCCAGAGCAGTCCAGAAGTCGTGATGTGCTACACCGCAAGAGCCACGAGATGGAGCTGTGAGCAACTACAGTGTAGAGCCGTAAAAATACGAAAATAGCCAACAGGAGCGCGTCGGACGAACCGGGCGGTGTCCGGCGTGCTCCTGTTTGAAAATCGCCGTTTTCCCCAAGTCAAGAGCTGGAGAAAGCAGCCGAAAAATGCCACTCTTGTGTGACAGAGGGCAGAAAGGAGCCGCATATGAAAACAGGATTGACAAAGAGCCAGAAAATCACAGAAATCTGGTTCGATGAGAAAGAAACGCTGATCCATATCCGAACCCACAACACCGATCTCAAGAACAGACTGACCTCCTACGCTGCGGTTTACCCCGGCGAGTGCCGCCAGACCGACGCAGACCCCGAAACGGGCTGCATGGAGTTTGAAATCCGCAAGGGGCGCTTCTCTTTCCGTCTGACCGCGCCGTACAGTGAGGAACGGAGAGAGGCGGCCAGCAGATATGCAAGGACACAAAAGATATTGAAGAATGAGGGCGCGCATTGATTCAAATGTATAGAAACAGCAGAACGTTCGTCATATATGCCAAATATCGCACCGATAAATTCGCAATTATTTGTCCACAACGGAGAACCTGCATTTCAAAAAGAGGGATTTCGACTTTTATTACGAACTCTATAGGGGGCGGCCGAGAAAGAGGCATTCGTCATCGAAGTCGTGGGTTGTTTTCACGGCGCGAAAATGATAGTATAAGTATAAGAATAATCGGTCTGATGCAGTAGCGAGCAGCTTGAAGTTTCATGCTTTAAGAAGGGCAGCGAGTCGCTGTCCTGAGTATCTTTAGCGGAACGCACTGAATGCACTTCGTTTTTCAGTGCGACACCCTTGCGGGTCTTTTGTACTGCGTCAGCCCGATTTTCTACCTTGAGGAGAGCAGAAATGAGATTTAGAAGGGATAAGATTATATTCGAGCCATGCGACATGGCGTTTGTGAAAAAAGTGGGCTTTATGGAGACTGCGGATTTAGCTGCAAGCTTCCATGCGTCTTATCCTACGCTCCCGCTTTTGAATGATGCAGACCAGCTGGCAGCACTGTTTGCAAAGGAACGCGGCCCCCTTGAGCATTTTGTGCGCCATATCAACGAAAAGTATCGCCCTGTTACAATTCTCAAACGCAACGGAAAAGCTCGGCATCTCAATGTTCCGGGCAACGAGCTGAACCGGATGCAGCGAATCATCAACCGGCGTATTTTGTCTAAGCTGTCTGTCTCGGAATATGCAACAGCCTACCGGAAAGGCGGCTCTGTGCAGCACAATGCCAACCCGCATGTAGGAAAGCGCTTTATCTTGAAGCTGGACATTACGGATTTTTTCGGCAGCATCCGATTCGGTCAGGCATATTCGGCATTTCACGCGATATATGACTCGAAGCAGGTTAGCTACCTATTGGCTGTATTATGCTGTAAGGATAATGTGTTGCCGCAAGGCGCACCAACTTCTCCTGCCCTTTCTAACCTTATTATGGCGAATTTTGATGACAGAATCGGTATATGGTGTTGCGAGCGCAATATTACATATACGCGCTATTGCGATGATATGACCTTTTCTTCTGACAGTCCGCTTTATTCCGTTTATCAAAAAGCGAAAGATATGCTCTGTCGGATGGGTTTTGAATTGAACGAGGGCAAGACCCACTTCATCGGCAGCGGCAGCCGTCAAAGCGTGACAGGGCTGACCGTGAACGAAAAGCTTTCGGTCTCGAATGACTATAAACGGGAACTGCGCCAAGAAGTGTATTTTACGCTCAAATTCGGTGCCGCCGACAGCATTATAAAGGGTTCCCGCACAGATTATATTCTGGACGGAAAACCGGAAACCGAACGTTATCTCTACCATTTACTCGGCAAGGTTCAATACGTTCTGTGGGTAGAGCCGGATAATCAGTGGTTCCGAGAAGCAAAACACGCTCTGAAAGAAATGATGAGGAGGTTGAAAGAAGATGGCTGAACCAAAAAAGATTGACCTGGGACTCTGCGGCGGCCAGCATTGTACCATTGAAGACGTCAAAAGGGCATACGTAAAAATGATCGAGCCGCTCAAGGAGCGAATGGGCAATGTTGAAAACGGACTTACCAGCATGCCGCTTATGAAGGGAAAACACTTTAGCGGTAATGTATATCAGGGCAAACCGCTTCGCATTTTATTTGTGGGCAGAGCCGTGAACGGTTGGTGCGATATCCGCCCCGGCTCCGCAGAAGAAATCGTGGATCAAATTTTTGCCAGCGCGATGGATACCGCCCAAATCGCTCAGGGAAAGGTCTGCTATACAGAAAACGGTAAAAATAAGGTATATAACTACAATGGCTCCCCCTTCTTTCAGCTATGCCACGCAGTAATGGAGCAATTCGGCTTTGGAGGCGATTGGTCGGAGCATCTGGCATGGACGAACCTCTATAAGATTTCTCCATACAGCGGCGGCAATCCGAATAACAGGCTGATCAGCGAGACATTGAACTCGTGTGCGGGTATTCTGCGAAAAGAAATTTCCTGCCTTCGCCCGACACATATTGTGTTTATAACCGGTGGCTGGTGGTATAAGCCGACCGGAAAGAGGCCAAAGTTAGACGAAAGCTCCTTTGTTCGGGAGATCGGCGTGGATTTGTTTGAAGATACAAGCAAAATCATCATCGGCAGCGGCATCAGCGAGGCATTTCATTTTCGCCCCAACATCGTAATTACTCAGCGTCCGGAGAGCGCAAAAGAATCGAGGAAAGAGCATGCCCAGGCGATTCTTAATGCCTTTGCGGAAAACGAGAAGAACAGGCCGAAGCGAGGGAATGACGAATAATGCTGCAAGATCGTTTCAGAGGCTGCCTCATCGGCGGCGGCATTGGGGACGCATTGGGATATCCCGTTGAGTTCATGCACCTGCCCGCCATAAAGAGCGCATACGGTGCAGACGGAGTACAGGATCTCATCTTGGAACGAGAAAGCGGAAAAGCGAGGATTTCCGATGATACGCAAATGACGCTGTTCACTGCAAGCGGGCTTTTATGGGCTGCCCATCGCATCCGCAATGAGGAAGGCGGTGACTTCGTCCCGGATGGAATTTACCCGTCTTACATGCGGTGGCTCTACACGCAGGATGGGGTCGAAAGAGATGCCGAAATACTGAGGGAGCAGGGCTTCGAGCACGACGGAGCACCGAAAATCATGAATGTGCCGGAGCTTTTCAGCTGCCGTGCTCCCGGAAACACATGTCTGTCTGCATTGGAAAGCGGCACAATGGGCGAAATGCCGTTTCCCATAAACCAAAGCAAAGGCTGCGGAGGTGTGATGCGTGTTGCGCCTATAGGCCTGTTCTTGTTCACCACACCGCACCGTGCTTTTATGATTGCGGCGGAAGCTGCGGCTATCACCCACGGACATCGTTCGGGGCAATTACCGGCAGGAGTTCTCGCGTTTTTGATTGCCGAAATTGTGGGCGGAAAACCCCTGCCGCACGCGTTTCAGGACAGCTATGAGTTTTTAACTACGCTTTGGGGGCATGAGGAGACTGCGGAAAAGCTAAAAGCCGCGTTTCTCTTGGCAAACAGTGATGCCGATTCGGAAACCGCGATCCGTGAGCTGGGCGAAGGCTGGGTTGCAGAGGAAGCACTTGCCATAGCCCTTTACTGTGCCTTAAAGGAGGCGAATTCCCGTAAGGCGCTTCAAATGGCGGTTAATCACGACGGTGACAGCGATTCCACGGGTGCAATCTGTGGGAATCTGCTTGGGGCAATGCACGGCTTGGGTGCGTTTCCAAAGGAATGGATTGAAAAACTTGAGATTTCAGACTTCATTCTGGAAATGGCAGATGCCCTCTACTCTGCACACAAAACGAAAGGAGAATGCTTGTGAATATAATTAGAGCCAGGCAATTTTCGCTGGTTTTAGTGCTTTTAATTCTGCTGGTGCTGGTATTTGCAGGATGCAGTGACAACTCTAAGAACAACAGCTATGACGAGACAACAGAATCAGATACATTAACTGACGAGATAGCTGTTGCCAATGCGAAAATGTTAAACGAAAAATACAACTTAGAGATGGACAAGATATTTAATCTAAAATATACTGCTTTCGAGGTTGAAACAGACGGGTATAATCGGTATATTGTCAGACTTGTTTATGAATATGAAAATAGTAAGCGGCAATTAAATAAGACTGATTTGCTGATTTACTATACATATGACCCTGAGACGAGAGAGCTCAAGGGATCGAGGTTGTGTTTTTATCCGACAGATGGCGGGGCTGCCGGAAGGAAATTCGGACAAGACGGTTGGGAATATCTAAAGCAAAAAGAATCATTCGGGTGGGGAACAGATCCAAACCTATCTGAAGAGCCTGCTTACACAGATAACACGCAAGAGCAAAATGGTGAAAGCGGCGATTTGAAACCGACTGATCAGGTAAAGCCATCTACTGCGACATCTTACATATCCGAAGCGTATGAAAAGGTGTTCTTTGGAATGGCAGAGCCGGTCGGATACTCTGTTTTTGATATGGACTCTGATGGAGTTGATGAGTTAATTGTCAAAGGTGGCACCTGTGAGGCTGACTACACTTTTATGTTTTATGCTTATAGAAATGGAGAGTTCATTCCTTTGGGAAGCGCGGGAGCCAGTCACAGCATCCTCGTTTCCGACGGTGGAGATGGCTTGATAATTTTTGGAGCACAAATGGGATATGAATGGGCAGACCGAGTTATTATTAAGCAGGGGACTCTTAATTTTGAAGCTTTGTATGAAAAGGATGTTGGTGACGAGCCATATACAACATGGGATGTCTACATTGAAATGCATGACATAGAGTTCTGATTGTGTTTGCAATAAAAAATCGGCAGCAAGAACATAAACACCTGCTGCCGATTGTAGTGCATCAGCTATCGAGAGGTCTGTATTCTGTTACTGCTTTCAAATAGGCTTCGGGATCGCCGTTCAGAACCAGATCAGCATAAGCAAGCGGGTCGTTATAAATCAGATAATCCAGCTCTGACCGCTGGAAGCGGTTGTCGGCCACTTCGTTCTCAACGGCGGTGCAGTCAATGTAAATCCGGCTTCCATCGTCAAAAACCAGTTCAACGCAGGCTGTGTCGATGTTGAATTGGCAGGACAAAAGTTTTCTCATGGTCATACCTCCAAGATGAATTTTGAGGTGAATCAGGCGGTCAATTCCGGGTGATTATTGGTGGGAATCATATCAAAGTCTTCCGCAAATCATTCAAAATAAGTCGTTGCGAACGGTTAGTACATATAAATCGGCTGGCTACAAAACGGCTACAAAATTCGTGAAGAACCTGTGTATAGACCGAAATACATGGATTATTCGGACAAAAAGCGTATCGAGAGTGCATTTTATAACCCCAAATCAAAGCCCCAGACTTGAGTGGGAATAAATCAGAAAAGCCGAAAAGTGCAGGAATCCCAACGGTTTTTGGATTTTACCCACCCCTTCTGATAAGATTTTGATAAGATTCCGCCGGAGCGCAGTTATTCTGCGTTGCCAGTGGCTTGTGAGTAAAGAGTAATTTCTCCCGGCTCACAAACATCCCCATATGATTGAAGCCCGTACTGATTGGATGTCAGTACGGGCTTTTTCTATGCTCATTTTTCTTTCTGCTGATCCTTGAACGCTTCCACAAGCAGATCGCTCAGTCCTTGCGACGGTACTTTTGCCCAACGCTGAGTGGTGTCCTCTTCCGGGAAGGTGTAGCGCCAGTGGTCGTACTGCTCTTTGCTTATCTTGCCGCAGCGCAGCTTCTCCGACTGTTCTGCCCATGCGGAAAGCATGGTAAAGATTGATTCATCCATAGTACGTTTGCTGCCGTCAAAGATGAGATGCACCTCATCCCCCTGCTTTTCAGCACGGATGCTGTGAATGTCCTCGATGGCAAAAAGGGTGTGAATAAATCCAAGGTCACTGTCAATGTCGGGAATCTGCAATGCCAAGGGAGAAACCTCCAACACATTGGCGATAGCTTTTACCAAATCCTCTTTCGGCGTTCTGGAACCGGACTCGTACTGCGCCATGCGGACATCAGCCGTTTTAGGCGGAAAGCCAACAGCTTGACCAAGCCATTTCTGCGTCATGCCACGCAAATTACGAATAAAACGGATTCGTTCACCAATCGCCATAAACCTACACTCCTTTGGTATCGTTGCGATGATTATAACATATATGCTTAGTTTGTGTCAATACAGCTTAAATAAAAAAGTTTAATATTTTTCTCGGAAGCCCCTTGACATAACGGAATATGCTTAGTATAATGAAAGAGCAAACTTAAACGTTTTCAGTTAAGTTTGAAAATTTAATACCTGTCGCACATCACAGTCATGGTGTGTCCGCCCGGGCAAATCGGAAGGCGGCCAGAAAGTATCCGACACGAAATAAGGACAAGTATTACCAAAAATCAACAAGGAGGAGTTTTATGGACAACAGATTTATTCGAGCAGAGGAAGTCGCAGCGGAACTGGATGTGTCGAAGCCCTACGCCTACAAGCTCATTCGGCAGCTCAATGAGGAGTTAAAGGCAAAAGGATTTCTGACCATCGCAGGCCGTGTCAACCGGCAGTATTTCAATGAACGGTTCTACGGAACAGAAAGGAAGGATGCAGATGCCAGCTTATAAGAACAAGGAAAACGGTTCGTGGTATGTGGTGACACAGTACACGGACTGGACAGGAGAACGCAAGCCCAAATGCAAGCGCGGATTCACCACAAGGCGAGAAGCACTGGAATGGGAGCAGAAGTTTCAACAGCAGAGCGCCGGAGATCTGGACATGAGCTTTGAGGCGTTCTGTGAAATCTACACCAACGATCTCAAGGCGCGGCTGAAAGAAAGCACATGGCAGACCAAGGAGAATATCATCAAAACGAAGTTGCTCCCGTATTTCGGCAAGCGGAAAATCAACGAGATCACCACCAAAGATGTGATTGCATGGCAAAACGAGCTGCTCGCTTATCGGGATGAGAAGCGCAAGCCCTATTCTCAGACCTATCTCAAGACGCTGCACAATCAGCTCAGCGCCATCTTCAACCATGCCGTCCGGTTTTACGATCTCCACTCCAATCCGGCAGCGAAAGCCGGAAACATGGGGACAGAGGAACGGCGGGAGATGCTGTTCTGGACGAAAGAAGAATATCAGAAATTTGCTAAGGAAATGATGGACAAGCCGGTTTCCTACTACGCCTTTCAGATGCTCTACTGGACAGGCATCCGCGAAGGAGAACTGCTGGCGCTGACGCCTGCGGATTTCGATTTTGAGCGCGGCACTGTCAAGATCAGCAAGACCTATCAGCGGCTCAAAGGGCAGGATGTCATTACCTCACCGAAAACAAAGAAAAGCAACCGCACCATTCAGATGCCCGACTTTCTCTGCCAGGAGATGCAGGAGTTTTTCAAAATGCAGTACGGTCTGAAAAAGAAAGATCGTATTTTCACGGTAACCAAAAGCTATCTCCACCATGAGATGGACAGGGGTGCAAAGGCAGCAGGCGTCAAGCGCATCAGAATCCACGATTTGAGACACAGCCACATCAGTCTGCTCATCGATATGGGCTTCTCGGCGGTTGCCATTGCCGACAGGGTTGGACACGAGAGCATCGAAATCACCTATCGGTACGCGCACCTGTTCCCATCCAAGCAGAAAGAAATGGCAAACAGGTTAGACGATCTTGGGAAAGGAGTTTGAATTAAATGTCCGCAAAGAATGTAGACCGACACAATCGTTTTCGCAGTATCACAGTGGGATTTCGGGTATCTCCCGAAGAACAGGAGGAACTGAACAGGGCTGTAGCTCTATCGGGGCTTCCCAAGCAGGAATACTGCTATCGCAAATGCATGGGGCGTGAGGTGGTGGTGCAGCCAAATCCGAGAGTACACAAGGCGCTCAAAACGCAGATGACGGCGATCCTCGCAGAGCTGGAGCGCATTGCTGCCGGGGACAGCGTCCCCGATGAGCTGCTAAGCACGATTGACCTCATTGCCGTCACCATGCAGGGACTGAAAGGAGAGGATGCGAATGAATGAAGCAAAAGAAAAGACTGCCCTTTGCACATCTGTTGGCGCAGATGAAAGGCAGTCCGTTCAAAACACTATCAGTAGTATATCCGCTTTGGACACGGAAATCAATCACCCGGACGAAAATTCTCCGGAAAACTTTGAAGATATTTTGCGGAAGATGCAGCGAATGAGCGACCCGGCGTATCTGCACACGGTATCTATGAACGAGCTGTACGAAACGGTATATCAGAGCAGGCCGCCCGTCATAGACGGTCTGCTCTACTCCGGCACCTATCTGTTTGCCGGTGCGCCAAAGGTAGGTAAGTCGTTTTTCATGGCACAGCTTGCTTATCACATCAGCACCGGACAGCCGCTCTGGAATTATGAAGTCCACCAGGGTACGGTTCTTTACCTTGCGTTGGAGGATGATTATCAGAGATTGCAGGAGCGTATGTCCCGTATGTTCGGCGTAGAGGGAACGGATAACCTTCATTTTGCAGTATATGCAAAGCAGCTCGGCGCAGGACTTGATGAGCAGCTTGAGAGGTTCATCCGGGAGCACCCTGATACCCGGCTCATTATCATCGACACCTTGCAGAAAATCCGCGAGGTCAGCACCGATGCTTACAGCTATGCCAACGATTATGACATTGTGGGCAGGATGAAGCAGTTTGCGGACAAAAACGGTGTGTGCCTGCTCTTGGTACATCACACACGCAAGCAGCAGGCCGGAGACAAATTTGAAATGATCTCCGGCACAACGGGATTGCTTGGCTGTGCAGATGGGGCATTTCTTCTGCAAAAGGAAAAGCGCACCGACTTGAACGCCACCCTTGAAATCGTCGGCAGAGATCAGCCGGATCAAAAGCTCCATCTGACGCGGGATGCCGAGAAGCTGACATGGCAGCTCGATCACGCAGAAACTGAGCTCTGGAAGAAACCGCCCGACCCGTTGCTGAGCAAACTCGCAGCTGTGATTGTCGGAGATACCCCCGCATGGAACGGCAGCGCAACAGAGCTGGTAGCACTGCTTGGCGAGGATATGCAACCTAACATTCTGACCCGCAGGCTCAATGTCAAAGCGGGAGAACTGCTGAACGAGTACGGCATTGAATATACCGTGAAGCGCACCCGCAGCGGCAGCTTTATCAGCTTGGCACGAAAGGGTGTGTGACGATTGGTGACGGTTGTGACGATTAAAATGACAGCAGGCGCGGTATCAAAAATACCGTCACAATCGTCACAACCGTCACGGAAAGGAAAGAATCGAATGAAAAGTGTACAGATACCCTATGATTTGTTTGTTGATCTGGTGCTCTATCATCTGAACGGCGAGGACGATTTCGATGAAGAAATCCGACAGGGCTTGGAGCAGAAGCTTGACGCCATACTGAACCGGCAGCTCTATTCCCAGTACAAGACCGCGCCTACCGAAGAGGAACGGGAGCAGGCAAGGCAGGAGTATCTTGACCGCCGTGGAGTGTCGCAAAGCTATCGCTGGACAACTCCTCCTTGGGAACTGTGACAGGAGCGTGCCACGCTCCTGTTGCTGGCGGACAAGGCAAAGTATTGGCTGACACAGCCCCTCGCATCTCCCGTCCCCATCGAAAAATCCGCAGAGTTTGAGATGGAAGGCAGAGAGAGTTTTCAAAATTCTCTCTGCCTGTGGGCGGTAGCTTTGAAGCAAATTCGATTGCTGAAAGGCTGACGGTCACGCCGTGGATTTTGCAAAGTGGGTACTACTTGCAAGCCACGGCAGAGGCTTCCGCAGAAGCCGCATACCCCGTTCCCCCTCGGAGAGCGCAATGCGCTTTTGATGCGTAGTGTCAAAAGTGCTTTTGCGTTACTTTTGACAAAAGTAACAAAACCCGCCGCTGCGGCGGCGAAAGGTATTCCAATCATACGACCATAATTAAGGAGGTAAAGCCTATAAAACGAACAATCAGCGCAATGTCCGGCGATGGAATCGTTGCTCATAACCGTCGTACCTACTTTGCGGAAAATGTTGATCCGACACGCACCCATCTGAATGTTGAATACTGCTACACGCCCATTGAGGAGGTATACCATCAACTGTTTGATGCAGCTTTGGCAGAATTCAACGCCAAGCAGAAACGCAAAGACCGCTGCATCGAAAACTACTATGAAAAAATCCGTGATGGAAAGCAGGAAAAGCCTTTTTATGAAGTGATTTTCCAAGTGGGCAACAAAGACGATATGGGGACTGCCGGAGAGAATGCGGAACTGGCAAAGACCATTTTGGACAAGTTCTATCGTAGTTTTCTTGAACGCAATCCTCAGCTTCATGTATATTCTGCCCATCTGCACATGGACGAAGCCACGCCCCATCTGCACATTGACTTTATTCCCTTTACTACCGGGAGCAAACGGGGACTATCCACCCGTGTATCGCTGAAACAGGCGCTTGCGGACCAAGGTATTACCGGCGAGGGACGATCTTTGACGGAGCGCGACCTGTGGGTACAGAAAGAGAAAGAAGCTCTTGCTGAAATCATGTTGGAGCACGGAATTGAGTGGGAGCAGAAGGGCGAACACAAGGAGCATCTGAGCGTTCTGGAATTTAAGCGTGAGAAGCGCAAAGAAGAGCTTGCCGAATTGGAGCAGAGCATCGAGCGTGTTCAGCAGCAACAGGTTTCCATTCAAGCCGTAGAGCAGATCGAAGCCAAACCCCTGCCGCTGACTTCCAAGGTTGCTGTTGATCGTGAAGATTACCAAAATCTCGTCACAGCGGCACAGAAATATGTAGCGCAGGAAAAGCAGGAAGGCAAGCTGAAAAAGCTGCTGAAAGAAGCGAAGAAAACTATTTCCGATTTGAAAGCAAAAATTCAATCGCTGACCGCAGAGCTGTCTGCGGTCAAAGCGGAGTTGGCACAATATAAATCCGTCCGTGGTAAGCTCCGCATAGCAGATCTGGAACAGGAAAATAGCTGCCTCCGCTCCAAAATCCGCAGCTATGAAAGCGCCATTGAGCGCAACAATCTATGGCATATTTTCAATCCGCACCGCAATAAAACCCGCAATTGGGACGATGCCCGCTAAATCCCGTGTAGAGCTGCAAAAATTGCATTTTTTCCAACGGGAGCGTTTCAAACGATGCCCAGATCGTTTGGACGCTCCCCATCGGGAAATTGCCCATTTTTTACAGGTGTAGAGTTGGCAAAAACTTATGAAAAATGGAGGTATTTTATGAAAACAGGTCTTACCAAGAAGCAGAAAACAACCAGTATCTTTTTCACCGACGCAGACGATATGATTGAAGTCTGCACCCACAACACGCCGCTCAAGAACAGGCTTGCCGCTTTTGCCGAAGAACACCCGTCAGAATGCCGATTGATCGACGATGACGAAAACGGCTGCCAGACTTATGAGATCCGCAAGGGACGCTTTGGCTTCAAGCTAACACCACCCTATTCTCAAGAACGGAAGCGCGCTGCAAGTAGGTTGGCAAAGAAAAACATTGAAAATCTGAGGAGAACCACAAAATGAAGCTTTTATCCTGTGTGTTCAACATGGACACCGCCTGTGTGGAGCTAAAATTCGATGATGACAGCATGATTGCCATTGATACCATCGCCGTAGAAAATGAGGTTGCCGACAATATGTATCAGCGGTCAGAGCTGGACTATCTGATCTATAATGACCTGCTGGAATATGCCAACCTCGTTTTGCGCGGTGACCCGGAAAAGTATTTGAAAGCAGTAACGGAGTACAAGCCGTTTGAAAGCTAAGTGAGAGTCGCCCGCAGGAGCAATGCCGCTCCTGCGGGCGACTTTTTCTTTACAGAGAACATCTCACGTTCTGATGAGATTATCTTGCGAACATTGTCGCTTTGTGCTATAATGCAATTAGTCTATATTGGGAACGGAGAATTGCAATGCCTATTTCCTACGATAAGCTTTGGAAGCTGTTGATCGATAAGAAAATGAACCGGACGGATTTGAAGGACGCATCCGGTATCAGCTTCAATGTGCTTGCAAAGATGGGAAAAAACGAATTTGTCTCTATGGAAAGCCTGCATAAGATTTGCTTGACACTCAAATGTGATGTAGGAGACATCATGGAGTTCGTTGATGAAGGAGATACGGAACAGTCATGATTTCAATCGAACTACGCAGGAGTGAAAAGAAAATGCAACAACCGTTGACTTGTGTTGAAATATGTGCTGGCGCTGGTGGACAGGCTCTAGGGCTTGCGATGGCAGGCTTTGTTCATGTTGCACTTGTTGAGTATGAAGAAGATTATTGCAAGGTATTGAAGCAAAATCGCCCGGAGTGGAACGTCATTTGTGCGGACGTTCACGATTTTGACGGACGTCCATACCACGGCGTCGATCTGCTGGCTGGAGGTGTTCCTTGCCCGCCCTTCTCTGTTGCGGGAAAGCAACTTGGACAGGAGGACGAAAGAGACCTTTTCCCAGAAGCCATTCGCCTTATCAAAGAGATTCAACCGCGTGCTGTCATGCTGGAAAATGTTCGCGGTTTTCTTGATCCGGGCTTTGATGAATACCGTAACCATATTTTCACGTCGATTCAAGAGCTCGGCTATGTAACCCATATCAAGCTCTTGAATGCATCCGATTATGGTGTTCCGCAGTTGCGTCCCAGAGTGGTTATTATCGGCATTCGGAAGGATCAGATTGGAGCGTTTTCCTATCCAGATGAACATCCGGATAGCGCCCCTACTGTTGGCGATACGCTTCGTGATTTAATGGCGCAGAACGGATGGGAAGGTGCGAAGCAGTGGGCATCTAATGCAAACCGAATTGCACCAACACTTGTGGGCGGTTCTAAAAAGCATGGTGGTCCCGACCTTGGTCCCACACGCGCGCGTAACGCATGGGCAGAGCTTGGCGTGGATGGCCGGGGAATTGCAAACGAAGCACCGGCTCCCGGATTTGAAGGTATGCCCCGGCTGACAAGCCGAATGATGGCACGGATTCAAGGTTTCCCCGATACATGGACATTTGGAAGCCGGAAAACAGTAGCCTGCAGGATGATTGGAAACGCATTTCCGCCCCCGGTTGCCCGGGCAGTTGGAGAAAAGATAAAGGAGTGTTTGGAACATGGATGCATTGATAGCAAACGCGAGATTCCACTTTCACAAGCAGTTGTTTGAAACCAACACACTGACGTTAACCACGGCAGGCGTCGCATCCAATGCAGACACCAGCAGCCGTGGCTCAAAGGCGATTGCGCGGAAAATTGTTGATATTCTTGTAGAGGAACAGCATCATGCTGTCTCTACGGTTGACAAAATTTCCGGGCAGACGCTCGGAAAGCAATTTGAAACGCTGACGATGGAGTTTCTGCGCGAAACCTTTCCCTATTTGCAGAACCTCCGCCCCGGCAACTGGACAATCCTCCAGCTCGGCAATAATAACAAACTGAAAACAAGTGATTTTGCCCAGTACGAACATCTTGCTTACTTGAACGCCCTTACAACGCAGAATGCACAGTTGGCTGCTGCGCTGGGCAACGACTATCTTGTTGCACCTGACGTTGTTGTTTACCGCGATCTCTATGAAGATAGCGAGATCAATGCAGCTCAGCTCATTGTTGATAACGAGATCTGCAAAATGGCAGATATTCGGAAGTCCAATGGCGGCAAGCCTATTCTTCATGCGAGCGTTTCCGCAAAGTACACGATGCGTAGCGACCGCGCACAGAACAGCCGTACAGAGGCATTGAATCTGATCCGTAACCGGAAGGGACATTTGCCGCATATCGTTGTTGTGACGGCAGAGCCTATGCCGAATCGTCTGGCATCTCTTGCGCTCGGCACTGGCGATATTGACTGTGTATACCACTTTGCGCTCTATGAGCTAATCCGCGCTGTAAAAGAGGCTGGTTCTGAGGACGCGGTGGAAACTCTGGAAACGCTTGTGCAGGGCAAACGGCTGAAGGATATTTCCGACCTGCCGCTGGATTTGTCTGTGTAAATGACTACACTTTCACTTCTTGGAGGCTTTCTTACTTTCAGATGCTGGGATAAGGAGAGATACTAATGTATGAGTATGCAAAATCCAAAGAATCTATAGTTTCGATATTAAAATCACCTACAAAAATTGTAGAAAAAGAAACTATCCCTGCTTCAGAATCTGAATTTACCTACGAAAACGGCATAAAAACATGGGTGGGAGCTTTGTTTGTTGATATTGTCAATTCGAGCAAGCTGTTTCAATCCGCAAATGAAGACACGGCTCGGATTATCAGAAGTTTCTGTTCGGAAATAATCTCGATTCTCAAGGACGATGATAATTATCGTGAGATTGGTATTAGAGGCGATTGTGTGTATTGTATTTATACTACTCCGTACCAAAATGATATCGTCAATATTTTTCGCCATGCGTACCGCATCAATTCCTTTATAAAGATGTTAAACAAATTACTCAGTCAAAATGAATATCCAACCATTCAAGCTGGTATTGGTTTAGGATGCAGCCAAGATTTAATTATTAAGGCCGGCCAAAGCGGAACTGGAATAAATGACAAAATTTGGATTGGCAAAGCAGTGGTCGATGCTGCTCACTTGTCAGATAAAGCAAATAGAAATGGCGTTTCTGCAATAGCAATGAGTCCCTTATTTCATGAAAATATATTTGAGACTTTATGCGAAGAGAATGCAGATTATAAAACATGGATTAAGCCCCATTCAACAGGTTATTACGGGAACATCGACTATTATCATTGCAATATAGTCGAGACAGGATTTGACAAATGGATCGACGAAAATGTTTAATTTGTGATAAGCGGCAGAAGAAACGAGGCCATACATCTATGGATATTGAGTACGACGAACTATCCGAGATTCTTAGTAGGGTCAATGGTTGGATAGAAAATTGCGATTCTAAAGTAGCAACAATCTTGAGTGGAATGGGAGTTTTCGCAGGCATTCTCTTAGCTACAGACTATGTATCAAAGTTTATAGCAATTTTTCAATTCATGTGTAAAAAATTAACTGTATTGTCTGTGATATATTTAGTTACCGGTTTTCTTTCATTTTCTTTGCTACTATATGGAGTCTTTCTCCTTATAGGGGTACTATTTGCAAGAGTTAACCCGACAGAATTTAAAGGCAGAGGCGTTAAAGGTGATTCTCTAATTTTTTTCTCATCTATCGCCCAGAATAAAACCCTTTCAAAGTATAGAGAAAAATTGAGAAAATGCTCAGTTGAGCAAATGAATGATGAAATTATTTCACAGATTTATATCTGTTCATTGATTTGCGATAAGAAGTTTTCACTATACAAAAAAGGATTAATATGCTCACTTATCGGCTTTATTGTACTCATGATAATGGCAATTATCGGAGTAGTATTAACATAAATAATTTTGGAAGAAAGTAGGAAGCCTAATGGAAACAACTAATCATATTGTATATGATATAGATAAAAGTGCTCAAAGAATGGATGACATTCTCGGTGCAGGAAATGGAAATTTTTCTGATTCCGATTATATTCCGCAACGGTCATCGCTAACCTATACGAACGGCTACTATGTTAATGTCACTGCTTTATTTATTGATATAGTCGGATCTTCGGATATGACAGATGAGCACAAACGGCCAACGCTTGCCAAAATATATCGTTGCTTCATTTCTGAGTGTACGGCACTTATGAACTCTCAAACGATCTGCAAAGAAATTAATATCAATGGTGACTGCGTTTGGGGCGTTTTTGAAACGCCTTGTAAGTCAGATGTTGATATGGTATTTAATGTTGCCGCACAGTTGAATAGTTTGATTAAGATCTTGAACTACAAACTCCGAAAAAAGAACTTTAGTGAGATTTCGGTTGGTATCGGCATGGACTATGGGCGCGCGTTAATGGTAAAAGCTGGTTATTCTGGCAGCGGATTAAATGATGTGATTTGGATGGGAGATGTTGTTAATTCTGCTTCCCATATGGCAAATAAGGCTGGTCGGGATGGACACAAAACTCTCGTAGTTTCGAGTTGCATACAGTCTAACCTCAACGAACATAATCAGGGTCTCCTCAACTCTACAATGATTGACTGGAAAACATATTACGAAGGAAATGTAATCAATACCGCTATGGATACATGGTATGATGAGCATTGTAAATAGTAGCCAATTATATTGCTACGTATCCAGTACTCCTAAATCAATTATTTTCGTTCTCTATAGTAACTTATCACAGCTGATAAGATTTTGATAAGCATCCATCGTACAGCTACGATAATATGGAGAATCAAAATTCTCAGAAGAACAGGAACAAATAATTTCTAAGCAAAATTCGTTAAGTTATGTGTTCCTGCAACGAGTGGGAATGATTGCATAGCTTGAAAAAAGCCCGTAAACACTGGACTTTTTGAGCCATGATGCCCTTCGCGGCAACGATTTGGCAACAGAATTTCATTATTCCCAGGAAAAAGAACTATCTGATTTCAAATGAAGTCAGATAGCTCTTTTTTGTCATACGCCAATTATCATAAACGCTTCGTTCTTGCCAATTTTCTATCCTGCCGGAAAACTCTCCGCATCTTGACATTTTCCGCCCGCTTGCCTTATCATGTTCTTAGAAAATCAGCCCTTTGCAGCAGCGTACAGCCTGAGGTCAATGTTTTTAGGAGGGGCGGTGAATCTCTCTCCGGTTTTTA
>Ga0129313_1000868_pt1 | contig 21931 bp, 25 predicted proteins | sample O1105metagenome_FD_94436 | JGI IMG/M metagenome (GOLD analysis project Ga0129313, IMG submission 94436) | Orangutan group fecal microbial communities from fecal samples from Wisconsin, USA - O1105 metagenome | ecosystem: Host-associated > Mammals > Digestive system > Large intestine > Fecal...
AACGGTAAAGATGATTTCAATATGTGGTTTTGAAGGTATGTGTGCACGAGTGGCTCAGTGGTGGAGTATCGCCTTGCCAAGGCGAGGGTCGCGGGTTCGAATCCCGTCTCGTGCTTTCAATAATACAAAAAAGGAGATATCCGTTGGATACCTCCTTTTTTGTATGTTCAAGCCCTGCCGGGCTCGAACGGTTCAAATAGGAAGGTGAGATGAGAATGAATTGGGCAGATGGAAAAATACGTTGCGGCTGGGCAAATCCGAAAAATGAACGGTACATCCGTTACCATGATGAGGAGTGGGGCGTTCCGGTGCATGATGACCGGAAGCTATTTGAAATGCTGATTTTGGAGTGTTTTCAGGCAGGACTGTCCTGGGAATGTGTCCTGAATAAGCGCGATGCGTTTCGCGAAGCTTTTGACGGCTTCGATGTTGAAAAGGTATGTGTCTACAAGGAGGAAAAGCTGGAAGCCCTGCGGAAGGATCCCGGCATCATACGCAACCGCCTGAAAATACAGGCTGCCGTTACCAATGCACAGGCATTCCGTGAAATTCAGAAGGAATATGGCAGCTTTTCAGAGTACCTCTGGCATTGGACGGAGGGCAGAGTGATCCGGGAAACCGGAAAAACAAGTTCGGAATTATCGGATGCAATTTCCAAAGACTTAAAGAAGCATGGCATGAAATTTGTGGGAACCACAGTCGTTTATGCCTATCTGCAGGCCGTCGGCGTGATCAGGTCGCATGAGGATGGGTGCTTTTGCAGGCATGAGGATGATATATGATGAAACAGAAACCGATAATTATTTATGAGAATACCGTCGCAGGAAGCTTTGTCCGCAGGATCAATCGTTTCACAGCGGAGGTTTTGATCGATGGGGAGACGGAGCTGGTTCATGTGAAAAATACGGGGCGTTTGCGGGAGCTTCTGGTTCCGAAAGCGAAGGTGACGATGCAGAAGTCGTTGAATATGAACCGAAAAACGGCATACGATCTGATCTCAGTATACAAGCCAAAGCTAAAATGGGTGAATATTGACAGTCTGGCGCCGAATGCGCTGATGAAGCAGCAGTTCATGAGCCTGAATTATGATCTTGTGAAGGCAGAATATACTTACGGAGACTCCAGAATTGATTTTTACATGGAAAAAAACGGTGAAAAATTCCTGACGGAAGTGAAGGGCTGCACACTGTCGGATGATCTGCATCCGGGCATCGGATTGTTTCCGGACGCACCAACGGAGCGAGGTGTAAAACATTTACATGAGCTGACAAAGGCGACAAAGGAAGGCTACCGCACGGCAATCGCCTTTGTGATTCAGATGAATGGAATTCATCGGGTGCTGCCGAATGAGACGGCACAGCCGGAGTTTAAGAAGGCACTTGTGGAGGCTGCGAAGGCAGGTGTTCAGATCGTCTGTTATAGTTGTCATGTGGAAGCGGATCGTGTAAAGATCACGGGTGTAATCGAAGATATTTCAAGATTTATGAATATGTAGGAAATGAAGGATTAAGAAGATGGGCAGGAGAAAGAGTATAATCGGGAGTTATGGTGGTGAATTCTATGTGCTTTTGGTGGTTTATGTTACTATGTGATTTATTAATTCCAATTGTTATGGTTGTTGGTGGAAGAATGATGTGGAAACATTGTCCAAAACATATAAACGGTATGTTAGGCTACAGAACAACTCGTTCGAGGAAAAATATGGATACATGGAAATTTGCCCACGACTATTGTGGAAAACTTTGGTGGAAAATAGGATGGTTAATGATTATACCATCTGCTTTGGTACATATTCCGTTATACCATAGTGATGAAAATACGATTGGGGTTGCAGGGGGAATCCTTGTAACAATTCAATGTATTATTTTGATTGTATCAATTTATCCGACAGAGCAAGCTTTGAGAAAAAATTTTAATGATGACGGAACACGCAGATAAATCGGAATTTATTGGCGCAGTTATCGCTCGATTTGATGTAAAACCATGACAATATGCAGTTGCTACCGTGGGTTGCGTAATTGCATACCAAGATGTATAGTATTCTACCGGCTATTGGGGTATGCTCTGGGTGAAAGGAGGAGAACATGGCACTTTCAGAAAAACTATACGAACACCGAAAGAAAAGAGCTCTTTCACAGGAGCAGCTTGCCGAGCAATTAGGCGTGTCCAGACAAGCTATATCAAAGTGGGAGTCTGGGAAAGCAGTTCCGGAAACCGATACTCTTATTTCAATCAGTAAGTATTTTGATGTTTCACTGGACTATTTGATGAAAGAAGAAAATTCAATATCAGAAAACGCTGTGAGTTTAGAAGTCCATCAAACTGAGGCAACGAACAAGCGTGAGAAGCGCATCCTTGGTATAGCCACTTGTATCATTGGAGTAGTCTTGTTGATTGCTTGGGGAATTGTATCTGTTTTTATGCCGTCTGCATCGGAACAAATTGGAACATCTTCCATGATAACAATAGACGGAAACGGAATTTTCCTACTTATCTGCCTTGTAGCAATTATTGCCGGTGCTGTTTTGCTCCTTAAAAGTACATCGAACAAATAAGGAGGATTTTTATGAAAACTATATCTAATTTGTTTTTGATTTTGGCTGTTCTTCTGTCTGATGTGATGTGTGCTGTTGTTGCATATAACTATTGCGACATGATGTGGGGCATCAAATATGCTGGTTATAGTGCTCCAGTCTCGACTGCATTTTTGGTAGCAATTCCTTTTGCAATTGCTATTGTGGTATGCGTTGTAATTGCGCTGTATTTCAAAAAGAGAATAGGCTAACAACTTCCAGTCTGCCTTTGCCCAACCGCAATCGATAGAAGTACAATTTTATATTGGCTCTTGACAAGTAACCACTCGGTAACTATAATAAAGTTACCAAGTGGTTACTTTGTTTAAGGAGAACATTATGATTGAAGGAACGAAGGAACGGATTTTGAGGATTGCTCTGGAGCTTTTTGCACAGAACGGTTACTTAGGAACATCTATGAATGATATCGCGGGGCAGCTGGGATTTACAAAAGCGGCTCTGTATAAGCACTATTCCAGCAAACAGGAAATTCTGGATAAGATCGTGGAACGGATGAACAGGATGGACTATGAGCGTGCCGCGGAATATGAAATGCCGGAAACGGAACCGGACGGCTTTGCGGAAGCTTATCTTCACACGCCGGTTCAAAAAATCCGCACATACAGCATGGCACAGTTTGACCATTGGACAAAGGAACCGTTCTCCTCCAATTTCCGCAAAATGCTGACACTGGAGCAATACCGTGATCCAAAGCTCGCACAGCTCCATCACGACTATCTTGCCGGTGGACCTTTGGAGTATATGGCGGCGATTTTCCGAAAGATGACCGATTCTGATGAGGATGCCATGCAGTTAGCTCTGGAATTCTATGGTCCGATGTATCTTCTTTACAGCGTTTACGATGGGGCAGAGGAAAAAGAATCGGTATCTTCCTTGCTGGCCGCCCATATTGACCATTTTATATCCAAAGTGGAGTCTGGATACAGAAAGAACGGAAAAACAACATGAATATTACCGTTATATATTCCACAGGCCGGAAGACGCAGTCATGTACCTATAACATTGCCTGGCTGCTCATCAGGGAGCTTTTGGCGGACGATGAGCTTTTTGAGTTTCAGCTGCCACGGGACATGCCCCACATTTGCGTGGGATGCTATGCCTGTATCAAAGGACAGGAGCAAAAATGCGGCGGAGCTTCTGCACTTGCCCCGATCCTTGCTGCCATGGAACGGTCTGAGCTGATCATCTTCTGTACCCCAACGTATGTGTTCCATGCTCCGGGACAGATGAAAATACTGCTGGATCATTTCGCGTATCGTTGGCTGATCCACCGGCCGGATCTGTCGTTCATAAAGAAGCAGGCCGTCGTGATCAATACAGCCGGAGGTGGCGGCATGAGATCCACCGTCCGGGAAATCAAAGACAGCACCGACTACTGGGGAATCGCCAGAACGCATATTCTTTCGCAGAAGGTGTGGGATCATGACTGGACAGATCTGCCTGCATCGTTCCGTAGATCAGCAGAAAGGAAGGTGGTGCGGACTGCACGGAATGTCCGGCGCAGAGCCAAACATCTAACGCCATCATTCAAGGTGAGATGCCTGTTTACATGCTATCAGTTTTTACATAAGAAACAGAAAATGTCTGCGATTGATGATGTCTATTGGCTGGAGAAAGGATATGTCACAGGAAAACCGTGGAAGTAAAGCGAAATGGACCAATCTCTTTAGAGCGAGGGATGCTTCTTGTCCAAAGGGCAAGAAGATGGAACAGAGAAAGAGTTTAACAACTCGATAGTTATGGAGGTAAACAAAGTGACTGATACTAGGTTAAAGGGTATAGCAGTTATACTATTTGGAATACTCTTAAGTGCAAGTGGCGCAGAAATGAATCAAACTGTATGGGCAAGTTTTAGCGATTTTCCATTTGCTCTTATCGGGATAATTGTTGGAATTGCTGGGCTTATAATGGTTTTCAAAAACAATAAAGAATAACCATTCTTATTTTTCTGTCAAATCGGAAGTTGCAGGAGATTGCCATGAATAAAATTATATATGTAGAAAATTCAGAAGGAGTGTGCCAAGAATCTTATCTTGAAGAATATATAGGAGCATCTGGTGTATGGGCTTTGTATGGAATTGAGAAGAGTAGTGGTCAGGAAAAATGTTTGAACGTTGGTAAAAGCGTAGATGTAGGAGAAGAAATTCTTTATGATATTGGATGTATGCATTTCTTACCAGTAAGGAAAGACGGTGATACAAAATATATTAACCAATTTAAAGAAGATTGTGGCTTTTATTACAAAAAAGGACAAACGGTTGAGTACTTATATCCAGAAATTACAGAAAAATATCATTCTTTGAAGTTTGTATTGATATACGATAAAACTGATAAAGATAAAGAAAGCAGCTATGCAAAACAAGAGCATGCTTGTTATTGGAGAAATGGAGGTGCATTTAGAGAAAAAACAAAAATAGTTAATCTTAAAGAACAAGTTAAACAACGAATTGGAGATTTATTTCAAGATGGTGGGGAGACTTACACGTGCGATGAATTAATATATACTATATGTTCAGAATTTGGATATGAGAAGAGTTGGGCGGTCAGAATACTTAATGAGATGATTGATGAAAACCATCTTATTGAATGTAGTAATAATTGTTATACGAGATGAAAATTCCAATTTGACGGAGTAATGGATATGAAAATTCGAGAAGTGAATGAGAATAAAAAGCAATTTATAGCATTATTATTATTAGCTGATGAGCAGGAGAGCATGGTTGACCGCTATCTTGAAAAAGGAACAATGTATGTGCTTGAAGACAATGATGTAAAAGCTGAATGTGTTGTCACCGATGAAGGTAACGAAATACTTGAAATCAAGAATATCGCAGTTGATCCGGAAAATCAGGGAAAGGGCTATGGCAAAGCACTAATTGATTTTCTTTCCAGTAAATATGCAGATGAATATTCTGTTTTGCAAGTTGGAACAGGTGACAGTCCATTGACGATACCGTTTTATGAAAAATGCGGATTTGTCCGCTCTCACAATATTCCGAATTTCTTTACGGACAATTATGACCACCCAATTTATGATGGCGGTGTACAACTAATAGATATGGTATATTTACAAAGACATATATAATTTCCAGTTTCCAGAGTTGGCGATCAGTCATGCTATAATTAGAAAATGAGATAATTACAATCAAGAACGCCGGTGTGGGATTTTGCTCTCCAGTATCGGCGTTCTTGCTTCCACAGGGGCGTAGGAGTGCAGTCTGCTTCATATCTGTATTAGTGTATTACATAAAAATACGCATATACACATAAAATAGGAATGAATATTGAAACGTATCTTGTTTTGTGATAGAATATCATTACTAAAAAAGGTGCAAATGCACAGAAACGGAGAGCAATGATGGAGATTAAAAGGGACGCTTACCTGCATCAGTTGATTGAGCGAAAAGATAATGGAATGATAAAGGTAATCACCGGCATTCGTAGATGCGGAAAATCCTATTTGCTGTTTACCATCTTTAAGAGATACTTACTGGAGAATGGCGTTGGCTCTGATCATATTATTGAAATTGCATTGGATGGTATTGAGAACGAGGAATTAAGAGATCCCAAGATGTGTTTTAAGTACATCAAGGATGCTATGAAGGATGATGGGAAGTATTATCTTCTTCTGGATGAAGTACAGTTCATGCCCAGATTTGAGGAAGTGCTGAACAGTTTGCTACGCATGAGCAACATTGATGTGTATGTCACCGGAAGTAATTCCAAGTTTCTGTCCAGTGACATTGTGACCGAGTTCCGTGGCAGAGGTGATGAAATCAGAATCTATCCCCTCTCATTTGCTGAATTTTATTCTGCCTATGATGGTGATTATGATGATGCCTGGGATGACTACATGATCTACGGAGGATTGCCGCAGGTTGTTGGTTTCCGGAGCGAACGACAGAAAGCAGACTATTTGAAGAACATCTTTGCTAATGTTTATCTGAAGGATGTTATAGAAAGAAATAAAATTCAAAATGTGGATGAGATAGGTATTCTGGTTGATGTGCTTGCATCTGCAATCGGTGCACCGACCAACCCTTCAAAGATTGCTAACACCTTTGCCAGTGAGCGTCAGATGACTTATACCAATAAAACTATTTCAAACCATATTGACTATTTGGCAGATGCGTTTTTGATTTCCAAGGCAAGCCGTTACGACATTAAGGGACGAAAATATATCGGCGCAAATCTGAAATATTACTTTACTGATCTGGGCCTGAGAAATGCTCGTTTGAATTTTAGACAGCAGGAGCCTACTCATATCATGGAGAACATTGTTTATAACGAGCTGCTGATCCGTGGCTACAATGTTGATGTGGGCGTCGTGCAGATCTTTGGTAAAGATAAAGAGGGCAAACGTACCCGTAAGCAGTTGGAAGTTGACTTTGTGGTTAACCAAGGCAGCCAGAGGTACTATATTCAGGTTGCATATGACATGATTTCGGAAGAAAAGCAGACTCAGGAGTTCAACTCTTTGCGTAATATCCCAGACTCTTTCAAGAAGATTGTCATTGTAAATGGCAGCAAGAAACCTTGGAGAAATGATGAGGGATTTGTCATCATGGGAATGAAGTATTTTCTTTTGAATTCAGATAGTTTAGAATTCTGACATCAGTTATAGATGAATTAAATCTGGATTGATAGGAGAAAAACAAATAAAAAATATATTGATTATCTCAAGCTCGCCAAGAAAAAAGGAAATTCACAAATCTTATGTGAGCAGTTCAAAAAGGCACAGAAGCAAAAGGACATCAAGTGAAAATCGTACGTATCATGGAGTAGAATATAGGCTTTTGCTGAGCCTGTGACGGCTGTATGAGAAATGGAGGCATCTGTGTATTAAAAGATGATATGGCTGAGATACTTAAACTGTTTCAGAAAGCAGATGTACTTGTACTGGCTACTCCGGCTTATTTTTATGGAATCAGTGCCCATATTGCCCATTTCATTTCCAAGGTGGAGTCTGGTTGCAGAAAGAACGGGAAAATTGACCAAACCTCCAATAGATGCTAAAATTATGCAATAAACATGGAGAAAGTCAGGTGAAGATCGATGAAATATATCCATATCACAAAAGAGAACATCGACAAGGAGCACATCTGCTGTGCCATGTCCGGCAAGCAGGCTCTTGCAAAAAAAGAGTGGCTGAAGCAGCGATTTGATGAGGGACTTGTCTTTTATCGCAGCGAGGAGCGCGGAAAGTGCTTTATCGAATATATTCCGGCGGAAAACGCATGGGTGCCCATTGAAGCAGGCGGCTGGCTTTACATCAACTGTCTGTGGGTTTCCGGCTCCCTGAAGGGACACGGCTATTCCTCAGAACTGCTTTCCGAGTGCATCCGGGACGCAAAAGAACAGGGAAAGAAAGGCATTTGCATTCTGTGCGCCGAGGGGCGGAAGCGGGAATTTTTAGCTGATCCGAAATTCCTGAAGTATAAAGGCTTTAAGGTCGCGGACATATCCGACTGCGGGATCAACCTCATGTACCTGTCCCTTGCAGAGGATGGAGAGCAGCCAAGATTCAAAGAATGTGCCAGACATCCGAAAGTCAGCGAAATGGGCTTTGTCCTCTATTACACCGACCAGTGCCCGTTCACCTATTATTGGGTGCCGAAGGTACAGGAGGCGGCAAAGGAACACGGGATCCCATTTCAAGCAATCCACATCACCGACAAAGAAGCCGCGCAGAATGTACCTGCACCGGTCACCACCTATGCCCTGTTCCGGGATGGAGAGTTTTTGACTCAGGGCATTCAGTCAGATAAAAAGTTTCTGGCACTGGTGGGCATAAAGTGATGACAGAAACATTTCGTTACGATCAAAAGGAGCATGTACGAGGGTTGGAAAGTGAGGAAAAGAACATCTATGAAAAGAAATATCATCATTGCGGTGGCAGTCATCGCAGGTATTTTGGCAGCGGTTGCGATTATTTCAATTTTAGCACAGACACCGGTACCGATCTGACGATTCCACACTGCCTATGTGAGAACAGCGGTGGATGCAGCCTGTGCCGGAACACAGCGTTTACCGGGCAGAGACAGAATCGGAAATGGGATGACAACCCTGCATTCTTATGTTATGCTTGAGACAGAATAAGGAGCAGGAGGAAATTCAGATGGTGAATCTATACGGAACGCTGGGACCGGCGTGTGGGAGCGAGAAGGTGCTGGCGGAGATGTTTTCACTGGGAATGACAGGGATGCGGCTGAATCTGTCTCATGTGACTCTGGCAGAGTCAGGGGAACTGATCGGAAAGATGAATCGTGCAGCAGAAAAATGTGGAGTGAAACCGCAGCTCCTCGTGGATCTGCAGGGGCCGGAACTCCGGACCGGGACCGTTGCGGAACCGGTCGCTCTGCGGAATGGGGACATTGTAGAGATCTGTGAGATTTCAGAGAATGTGAAGGCCGGAAGATCCACAAAGATCATGCTTCCGGAACTTACACTTCCGTATCTGGTTCCGGGTCAGGAAGTTCTTCTGGACGATGGGAAGATCCATTTAAAAATTGTGGAAAACCCGGTCAGTATGCCGGAGAATCGTGGAGAAGAGATCGAAAAGAAACGCTGTTTCGCAAAAGTCCTCTGGGGAGGTCTCTTAAAGAGCAGAAAGAGCGTTGCGCTTCCGGGAGCAAAGATCTATCCGCCGACACTTACAAAAGCAGATCTTGAAAATATTAAGATCGCAAAAGAGATGGGCGTGACAGGTGTCATGCAGCCATTCGTGAGGGATCACAGGGATTTAGAGTGCGTGAAAAAAACACTTCAGGAAGCAGGAGCGGAGGATATCAGGCTCTTTGCCAAGATCGAAAATATGGATGGTGTCCGGAAACTGGAGGAACTTTTTCCGGCGGCAGATGAGATCGTGATCGCCAGAGGGGACCTTGGGAATGCCGTACATCTATGGGATCTCCCGGGGGTCCAGCGTCAGATCTCCGAAAAATGCCGGAAGGCAGGAAAACCATTTATGGTAGTGACACAGATGCTGGCGTCCATGGAGTGCAGTCCGGTCCCGACACGCGCAGAAGTGAACGATATCTTCCATGCAGTACTGGATGGCGCATCCTCGATCATGGTGACCGGCGAGACTGCTGTCGGAGATTATCCGGTGGAAGTGATTCGGTATATGGCCAATACCGTAAAAAGTGCAGAGAACTGGATGCAGAAACAGTGCTGAAAAAGATACGCCTCATTCCTGGCAGAAGAAACTGTCGGAATGAGGCGTATTTTTATGTAAAGCTCCATAACGGTTCAGCAGGTCGCTGTACCTGCCGCACCAGCTGTGACAGAATATGTGCCGGAAGGCAGCAATTTAATATGTATCTAACGGCGGCTGTACGGAATCCGGCAGCGGGCAGGTGTAATGTCCGCCGTTTCTCTTCTTCAGCTCTTTTTTTGCGGCCTCGATCACGTCCGGACGGTCCATGGTACGGACACAGGAGAGAGCCAGAACCTTCGCTGCGGTCAGGAGGCCCTTGTGGGCTAACGGGCTGCAGGACTGGGCAACCATCTGCCAGGAGTGTCCTACATTTCCGACACATGCGGTGGCGATGTTGATGTTTAAGGTCGGTGCTGCGTATCCGACGTCACCCACGTCCGTGGATCCGGCGGTCAGCTTGATCTTATCCGGGTTGAACGGGTGGATCTCGGAATCTAGCGGTTTTTCAAGAATCTCATCCAGACGGTCTTCACCGTAAGTCTCAATGATCTGAGCCTTGATGTTTTCAAGCGTGGTCTCCGGATAGGTGTTTAAAAATTCCTTTGCCATCGCATAGTCAGCTTCCGTCCATTCCGGAGCACCGACCTCCTGCAGACACTCATCGGCAACGGTTGCCAGAGCGTTGTTCGGAAGATACTCGGTGAATGCCATGGAAAGCTCACACTCGACGGAGGTGTCAGTCATGATGGATGCGCCGCGTGCAACATTCTTCACGCGTTCGAAGAGCTCTTTCACCTGATGTACCCACGGGGAACGGACCTCATAGCGGATCGTCGCGTGATCCTGAACAACATTCGGGGCGGTTCCGCCGGCATCAATATAAGCATAGTGGATCCTTGCCTCCGGGATCATGTGCTCTCTTAGATAGTTGCAGCCCACATTCATGAGTTCGACGGCATCCAGAGCACTTCTTCCCAGGTAAGGAGTCGCGCCTGCGTGGGAGGCAACGCCTTTGAAATAGAAGTTTGCGCCCATGATGGCGTTGCTGTGGTTGCACTCAACTGCATTTTTTGTAGCCGGGTGCCAGGAGTACACGAAATCAACGTCATCGAACATGCCTGCGCGGGCCATAAACTGCTTGGAGCCTGCGCCTTCCTCGGCCGGGCAGCCAAAGTAGATGATCGTACCGTCTTTTTTATTGGCAATCAGGTATTCTTTGACAGCGAGGGCAGCGGCAAGTGCGCCGGTACCCAGTGCGCAGTGGCCGCAGCCATGTCCGGGAGCGCCTTCCGTTAAAGGTTCCTTGTGGGGATCGGCAGCTTTCTGGCTTAAGGATGATAAGGCATCATATTCGCCGAGGATTCCCATCACAGGTTTTCCGGTTCCGTAGGAGAAGGTTCCGGTAAAGCAGGTCGGGATACCGGCATCGCCTTCTGTCAGGGCAAAGCCCTCTTCTTTTAAAATGGATTTTAACAGGGCAGCCGATTTCGTCTCGTGGAACGCTAACTCGGCGTATTCCCAGATCTTATCGTTTGCATCAAGGATTTTCGCGGATTTTTCATCGATCACGCGGGTTAGAAATTCAAGGTCTTTATTCATGCAAGCTTCCGTCCTTTCTAAAAATATCATATTTCTTTTACACTGCACCGTGATATAGAGCCAGTTTACAACAGTTTGGCGGAAAATACAATGGGAAAATGGGTCATGCGGCAATTCTGCGGCAAGTATTTACCGTAAAAGGAAAGACATGGTATAATAAAAGTTAACAAAGAAGGAAAAGTCCGGAATCATGCATGCCGGAATGTACCGGCATGTACGGTGGGCTTAAGCATACAATAAAAATACAGGAGGAACAGGAATGTCAAAGCTGATCTATGTGGCGGATGATGAAAAAAACATCTGTTTTCTAATAGAAAATTTTCTGGAAAAAGAAGGATACGAGGTGGAGTGCTTCGGGGACGGAGAGTCTCTGCTTGAGGCGTTTGGGAAGAAAGCGCCGGATCTCTGCATCCTCGATATCATGATGCCGGGAATGGACGGGCTGACGGTCTGCACCCAGATCCGGAAGACGAGCCATGTACCGATCATCATCGTCTCCGCGAAGGATTCCCCACTGGACCGCATTACGGGAATTACCCTCGGAAGCGACGATTATATGGTAAAACCGTTTCTGCCGTTGGAGCTGGTGACAAGAGTCAAGGCGTTATTCCGCCGTGTAGATGCCTTCTCTGCTCAGGAGGAAGAGGCGAAGGACTCCTATGAGATCGGTGATATCAAGCTCTACCCGAAGCGCCGTGCCGCGAAGTTAAAGGAGGAAGATTTTGCCCTGACACCGCTGGAATTCGATTTCCTGTGCCACATGTTAGAACGTCAGGAACATGCGGCGAGCCGTGATGACCTCTTAAAATCCCTCTGGAAGGTGGACAGCAGGGAAGTTGACACCCGGGCCGTTGATGATATGGTGAAGCGCCTCAGAAAGAAGCTGAAGGATCAGAAGAGTACCGTGAAGATCGAGACGGTATGGGGCTATGGATTCCGCCTGACGAGTGGAGGAGAGGCATGAAATTAAGTATCCGGATGAAAATATTCCTTCCGGTGATGTTTCTTCTGATCGCGTTTCCGCTGGCAGCCTGGTTCGTATTCAGCTATGCGTTGGACGGGCATATGAACTACAACGCGAAGAGGGATCTTGGACAGATGGTGAAGACCGTGGAGGAGCTGGCGGGTGAGTACAGCAATCTGGACGTACCGGACGAGAGTGAGGCCAGGGATGACAGGGGAAGTCTCCTGAATGCCCTGAAAAATGCAGCGCAGACGGAGTCCGGGGAGTCAAAGATGCTGGTGATCGGAAAGAATTACCGGGTGCTGTATCCGAAAAACTACGATGATCAGCCGGAGATGACCCAGATGTATTCGGAGTTCCTGACGAGGATGACCGGAAATGATCCGGCTTTTGAGAGCGGAGAGATCACGGAGGAGACCATCGGTGAAACAAAATATATGCTCTATTTCCTGGATGTAGGGCAGAACCGGCCCGGCCGTGTCCAGAATGTCCTTCTGTACTGTCCGATCCATGACACCAGTGTGATCTTAAAAGAAGTGTCACGACTGGTACTCATGATCATGGGGGCTATGGCAGGTGTCTCCATCGTACTGTTCTGGTTTGTAGCCGGAAGTATTTCGGACCCGGTGAGCCGTCTCTGTGAGGCAGCCCGCGGAATCGGTGAGAAGAAATTTAAGAGAGTGGAGACCGGTACCAACGTAAAAGAGCTCTACGAGCTGGAAAATGAGATCAACCAGATGCAGGATAACCTCTTAAAGGCAGATGAGGCGGAACGCGTGTTTTTCCAGAATGCCTCACATGAGCTCAGAACACCGCTCATGTCCATCAGCGGCTATGCCCAGGGCATCCAGAGAGGTGTCTTTGAGGATGTCTTTCAGGCGGCCGGTGTGATCTTAGATGAGAGCAGCCGCCTGACGGAGGTGGTTGACGGGATCCTGACGCTCACGAGAATGGACCAGATGCGGTATCAGGTGGTACCGGTGGAGCTTGGGATCCGGGAATATATTGAAGACCAGATCGAGCGCCTCGAGGGACTTGCGTATCAGAAAAAAATAAAACTGGAATTTCTGCCCGGAGATGAGCATAAGATTATTTCGGATGTGATGCTGCTTGGCCGGGCCTTCTCGAATGTGACGTCAAACTGTATCCGGTACGCGAAGGAGACCGTTCAGATCTCTGTGGAGGCGATCGGAGACCGGTTAAAGATCACGATACGGGACGATGGACCTGGAATTTCAGAAGCCGATCTTCCTCATCTGTTCGACCGTTTTTATAAAGGCAAAAATGGAAATCACGGGCTGGGGCTTTCGATCGCAAAGCGCTCCATGGAGTACATGGGCGGCAATATTGAGGCAGAAAGTTCGCCGGAAGGTGCCATATTTATGATCATACTGCCGCAGGATTGCCGCAGCTTTGCCGTAGAAGAATGGACAGAAGTGTGATAAGATGGTAACAGCTCAAAGATCTGTTATCAGCTTGCAGCAGAGGAGGACACGATAATGAAACGGCTTTTATTTTTGTTCAGTCTTCTGGTATGTCTTGCGGGAATGCCGGTAACTGCCTTTGCGGATAATAAGACCGCGAAGCAGACGTATGAGACAGCAATCTCGGACAACTGGAAAACGATGTTAAAGAATAGTATCGCACTGGATACAATCAATGCGGAGAATAACACCCACCTTTTAAACTGGCAGGATGTAAAGAATCCGTCGGACGAGGCGGTAAAGCTTGTGGATAAGATCCAGAAGCTTCAGACGGAGCAGGAAGAGGACCAGGAGAGTATGGATCCGTACACAAAGGCGAAAAAGACCTGTGACGCAAAGTTAAACGCAGATGGTGCGAATGCGGCGCTGGAGAATATTATCCGGATCCAGAAGGACCGCCTGAGCGATCAGAAGGAACTGCAGGCGCTGTGGGAAAAGGTCGATAAGTTATTAAAGTAGTTCTGAAAAGATTTTTACGAATGAGAAAACGGCTGTGAAGTGAAAGGATACTTCGCAGCCGTTTTTGTGTAACAGGAAATTCCGGGGAATTCCCTGTTACACAAAAGGCACTGACGTGCCACTGATGCGCACTTGCGAGATGATGCAGAGTGTCGCAAGCGCCCTCGCGAGATGCGAGAATGCGCCAAGGCACATTTTGCCTTAATAATTGGCAGATTGTTTCAGATGACCGGGCGGGATCCAGGTCCAACAGATATATCAGCCCTGAAAATCCGCCAGATCCGGGATATATTCTTTCAAAATCTCCGGATGATAGTTCGCGATCAGCTCCTCCGGGAAATGCAGCTCCTTTAAGAGGGCTTCTGCCCGTGCGTGGTCACCGACAGCGGTCGTAAAGTGGGCATCGCTGTTCATGATCACCGGAACCTGATACTCTGCGCAGAGCGGAAGAAGGATCCGGTCGTTTTCATTTGCGTGGATGCGGGAACTGCCCGGGGTCAGGGAGGTGTTATTGAGTTCGATCAGACGGTGATTTTCCTTTGCCGCCTGAACGACTGTCTCGTAATCCAACGGAAATTTTCCGTCATCCGGATGTCCGAGGATCGTTACATGGGGATTTTTTAACGCAGTGACGACCGCAAAGGTATTTTCTTCTTTTGTTCCGGGTTTCAGGCAGAGATCGTGAAGACTGGCGATTGTGTAGGATAACCGTTTTAACATTCGCTCAGAAAGGTCAATGCTTCCTTTGTAATCCACGATATTGAGCTCGCAGCCGAATAAAAGACGGACGCCCTCAAGGATCGGCGGGATCACCCTGAAGTTACAAAATTGCATCTCTCCGCAGCTCCCCGGCATAGACGGGGCATGTTCCGTGATGCCGAGAATCGGCAGTTTTTTTAAAGCAGCGGCATGAACCATCTCTGTGATGGTTCCATAGGCATGTCCGCTGGCGATGGTATGGGTATGCAGGTCTGCATAATCTTTCATGGTAAATGCCTCCAAAATCTGATTCTGTGTTTCTGTGACATGCGTCATAAGGATCTATGATAGCAAACAATATTGATTTCATAATCACTATGCACATTTTATCATAAAATTTTTGTGAAAACTATGGCAAATATTCACAGAATATGGTTAAATAGAGAAAGAAATGAAACGAAATATGATCAGATAATGAGAAAAGGAGAGATGACATATGGAATCCATGGACGATTACAAAGAGGAGCTGGAAGCCTCCCTTAAAAAAATTAGAGTTGGCGATGTTGTGACAGGTACCGTGATCGATGTGACAGATGATGCGGTGATCGTGGATTTAAAGACCTATGCGGACGGCGTGATCCGCAGGGAGGATTTAAGTGAGGATCCTGATTTCAATATGGCGGAAATGATCCACCCGGGTGATGAGATCACAGCGACTGTGATGGCTACAAATGACGGTGAGGGAAATATGGTTCTCTCAAAGAAGGAAGCAAATCAGGTCCTTGCATGGGATAAACTGAAAGCGATGATGGAAGAACGCACGGTTGTTCCGGTAAAGATCGCTGAGATCGTAAACGCAGGTGCCGTTGCGTATCTGGAAGGAATCCGCGGATTTATCCCGGCCTCCCGTCTGAGCGCTGAGTATGTGGAAGATCTGAAGGAATTCGATGGAAAGACCATTGATGTAACCGTTATCACCGCTGACGAGGAGACACACCGTCTCGTATTATCCGGCCGCGAGGCAGCGAGGGAGAAGAGACAGGAAGAGACAAATAAAAAGATCGCGAAATGTGAAGTCGGCGCAATTATGAATGGTACGGTTGAGACCTTAAAGGATTACGGCGCATTCGTTGAGTTGGAGAACGGACTCACCGGTCTCCTTCATATTTCCCAGATCAGCACAAAGAGGATCAAACATCCGGGCGCTGTTCTGAAAGAGGGACAGGAAGTGCGGGTGAAGATCATCTCTGTCGCAGATAACAGGATCAGCCTGTCCATGAAGGAACTGATAGAGGAGGAAGCGGAGAGAGAAGCTGAGGACACTTATGGATATAAGGAAGACGGTCAGGCAAGCACAGGTCTTGCGGATCTCTTAAAGGGTCTGAAGCTGTAGTCAGGAACGTGTGAAGGAATGGTCGCATGGACGGAACGTTCCCGACTGCAAAGAAAGGGGGCGTCATCATGACGAAAGAATCTGGAGGTTTTGATCAGATCGATCAGTGGAAATCAACGATGTTTTTATACAGCTCAGCGTTGAAATCCATCAACACGAAGATCGAGATCTTAAACAATGAATTTATACAGCTATACAATTACAATCCGATCGAACATATCACATCCCGGCTGAAAACACCGGAGAGCATCGTGAAAAAGCTGAAGAACGATGGATGTGAAGTCACGATCGACAATATGGTGGAGCACTTAAATGATATCGCGGGAATCCGGATCATCTGTTCCTTTATGTCTGATATTTATCCGATCGCGGATATGATCGCCAGACAGGCGGATATCACGGTCCTGCATGTCAAAGACTATATTAAATATCCGAAGGCGAACGGATACAAGAGCTACCACATGGTGGTGACGATCCCGGTCTATCTGTCAGAGGGAAAACGGGACACAAAGGTGGAGATCCAGATCAGAACGATCGCCATGGATTTCTGGGCTTCTCTGGAACACAAGATCGCTTACAAATTTGAGGGAAAAGCACCGGATTATCTGGAACGGGAGTTAAAGTCCTGCGCCGATATGGTGGATATGCTGGATATGAAGATGTTCTCCTTAAATCAGGCGATTCTGGCGGTCGAGGAGGAGGAATGCCGTCTCAAGGAAGAGAAGCAGCGGGAACGTGAAAAAATAGAAAGAAAACAGGAAGAACTCGCAGGAAACGGTCCAACTTAGGGCGTTTCCTGCGATCATGAGGAAAGTACATGAGAGTCGTATTACAGAGAGTGAAACACGCGTCAGTCCAGGTGGACGGAAAGGAGACGGGATCGATCGGACAGGGATTTCTGATTCTGCTCGGAGTTTCCGACACGGACGATGAGAGTACAGCGGACAAGATGGCGGACAAGATCTGCAAGCTTCGCATTTTTGAGGATGAGGACGGAAAGACAAACCGGTCGCTTCAGGATGTTGGCGGTGAGATCCTTGTGGTAAGCCAGTTTACGCTGTATGCGGACTGCAGAAAGGGCAACCGCCCGAGTTTCACGGATGCCGGAGCGCCGGATCACGCGAACCGTCTCTACGAATATTTTATGGAGCGGTGCAAAATGCATGTGGAGAAGGTGGCACATGGAGAGTTTGGGGCAGATATGAAGGTGGAGCTGTTAAATGACGGACCATTTACGTTGATGCTCGACAGCAAGGATCTGTTCACAAAATAGGATAGTAAAAAAATACAAATACGGAGGTTTTTTGGCATGAACGGCAAAGATTTAGAAAAAGCACTTCTCTGGGAAGCTCCGCATATCGGAGAAAAAGCGCCGGAGCAGATTCCCGAGGCACAGGATTTCTGCGAGGGATATAAGGAATTCTTAAATGAGGGAAAGACCGAGAGAGAATGTGTAAAAAAGGCAGTGGCGATCCTGAAGAATGCCGGCTACAGGGAATTTGACCCGAAGGAATCCTACAAGGCGGGCGATAAGATCTACTGGGTAAACCGCAAGAAAGCGATCATCGCTTCCACGATTGGAACAAAGGATCTGAACGAGGGCCTGCGCATGAACGGCGCCCACATCGATTCCCCGCGCCTGGATCTGAAGCCGAATCCGTTATTTGAAAAGGATGAGATCGCCTACTTAAAGCCGCACTACTACGGTGGAATCCGCAAATACCAGTGGGGAACCGTGCCGTTATCCATGCACGGCGTTGTTATAAAGGCGGATGGTGAGATCGTTGAGATCTCTATCGGCGAGAAAGAGGGCGATCCGCAGTTCTGCGTGACAGACCTTCTCCCGCACCTTGCGGCGGAGCAGAATGGAAGAAAACTCAGTGAGGGATTAAAGGGAGAGGAACTGAACATCATCATCGGCTCCATCCCATACCATGACGAAGAGAATGAGAAGATCAAGAACCCGGCAAAGCTTCTTGCGATGAAGCTTCTGAACGAGCGCTATGGAATCACGGAAAAGGATTTCACCCGGGCGGAGATTGAGATGGTACCGGCCTACAAGGCTGTCGATATCGGGTTGGACCGCGGTCTCATCGGTTCCTACGGACAGGATGACCGTGTGTGTGCGTACACAGCACTGATGGCTGAGCTTTCCACAAAGAATCCGGAACACACCACATTTACGATCCTTACCGATAAGGAGGAGATCGGATCTGTCGGAAATACTGGACTTCACTCTGACTATGTCCAGCATGCGGTGGAGGATCTTGCGGAGAACCTCGGAGCAGACACGAAGACAGTTCTGCGCCATTCTATCTGCCTCTCATCAGATGTGAACGCGGCATATGATCCGACCTTTGCGAGCGTTTATGAGAACCGGAACTGCAGTTATGTAAATAAAGGCTGTGTGCTCACAAAGTACACAGGGGCAAGAGGAAAATCCGGCAGCAGCGATGCCAGTGCGGAGACCATGGCGAAGGTCATCGGTATTATGGAAGAAAACGGTGTTTACTGGCAGACAGGTGAGCTCGGTGCCGTTGACGCAGGCGGCGGTGGAACCATCGCCCAGTATGTGGCAATGATGGATGTGGATGTCGTGGATCTGGGTGTTCCGATCCTTTCCATGCATGCGCCGTTTGAGCTGGCGTCGAAGCTTGATGTATACAATACATACAAGGCGTTCTGCGCGTTCTATAAATAACGGAAAAGAATGGGAAAGCACTCCGGGAGAATATTTCTCTGCGGAGTGTTTTTCAATCAGCAGAAGGTTACTGTTCATGCTCAATGTCAGTAACCGCAGAAGATAAAAATGTCCGTAATGGGCAAACATATACTTGCATTCACCAGAAAAGTGTGTTAAGATTTTTACGCACACATGTTTTCCTGGGACGTACAAATGATGACGTGTCAGAGTGCAGAAAGATAAACAGGTGTGATGTGATCCCACGGGAATTTGGAGATTACTGTGGGGGGAGATTACAGAACTTGCGAGGGATAATATTATGGAAAAAAAGAATAAATATTATGTAGTTCGTGATAAAGCGCTTCCGGAAGTTCTTCAGAAGGTTGTTGAGGTGAAACGTCTGCTCGAGGCGGACAAAAATCTGACGGTTCAGGAGGCGGCGGAACAGGTCGGCCTGAGCCGCAGTTCTTTTTATAAATACAAGGACGATATTCTTCCGTTTTCCGATAATACAAGAGGAAAGACGGTGACATTGGTGATCCAGATGATGGATGAGCCGGGACTTCTGTCGGATCTGCTTCATATTGTTGCAGATTACCGTGCGAATATCCTGACGATCCACCAGACGATTCCTGTAAACGGATCCGCAACGGTGACACTGAGTGTGGAGGTCCTTTCTGATACTGGAAATGTTGCCGGTATGGTGGAGGAGATCGAACACCTGAAAGGCGTACAAAACGTGAAGATTTTGGGAGTGGAGAAATAGAAAGATGAAAGCGGCAATTATGGGATATGGAACCATCGGTTCCGGTGTATACGAGGTTCTGGATAGGAACTGTAAGATCATAGAAAAAAAGGCAGGAGAGCCGATTGAAGTAAAGTATATCCTGGATCTCAGAGAATTTCCCGGAAAGCCGGTAGAGAAACTTGTGATCCATGACATTGAACAGATCATAAATGATCCGGAGATCGGAATCGTTGTTGAGACCATGGGCGGAACGACGCCGGCCTACGAGTTTGTAAAGAACTGTCTGCTGGCAGGAAAGCATGTTGTGACTTCCAATAAAGCGCTCGTTGCGGCTCATGGAACAGAGCTGATCAGGATCGCTGCGGAAAGGAATATCAGTTTCCTGTTCGAAGCAAGTGTCGGTGGTGGGATTCCGATCATCCGTCCGCTTGTGGAGAGCCTTGGCGGGGAGGAGATCCTCGAGATATCCGGAATCTTAAACGGAACGACAAACTATATCCTGACGAAGATGAGTGAAGAGGGATGGAGTTTCGAGGAGGCGTTAAAACGCGCGCAGGAGTTAGGCTACGCGGAGCGCAACCCGGAGGCAGATATCGAGGGATACGATACCTGCAGAAAAATCGCGATCCTGACTGCGGTGACGACCGGAAAAGAAGTAAATTATGAGGAGATCCCGACGCAGGGAATCACGGGGATTACTTCACTGGATTCCAGATATGCGGCACATATGGGAGCGGCGATCAAGCTCTTTGGAACGAGTATCAATAAGGACGGAAAGCTCTATCTGGAAGTTGCACCGGTTCTTGTGGACGAAAAAGATCCTCTGTATGCGGTGACGGATGTATTTAACGGAATTCTTGTTGTGGGAAATATGCTTGGTGTATCCATGTTCTATGGAAGCGGCGCGGGGAAACTTCCGACAGCCAGTGCCGTTGTCGGGGATATGATCACTGCGGTACGGTCCGGAAACGATCCGGAAGAGATCGGCTGGAGCAGCGAGAAGCTTGAAGTCCACCCGGCGAGTGAACTTTCCAGAAAGTACTTCGCGCGGTTTGAAGGTTCTGAGAGCGCAAAGAAAGAGGCCGTTGCAGCAGCTTTTGGTGACGTGAAATTTGTGACACTGGAAGGAACAGATGAGTTTGCGGTTCTGACAGGTGAGATGACAGGGAAAGAGTTCGACGCGGCAGCAGCAAAAGTCGGCGGACTGCGCCAGAAGATCGCAGCCAGATTATGATCCTGACGTGGTTTAAGATGCCATGCCTGTTTCAGCAGATGACCGGGCTTTACTGCCCGGGCTGCGGAGGGACGAGAGCTGTGCGGGCGCTCCTTGCAGGGCATCCGTTTCTGAGCTTCCTGTACCATCCGGTGGTGCCGTACATGGCAGTTGTGGCTGTGTGGGCAGTGGTTTTCTGGACACTGTATTTTGTGACCGGGAACAGGAGATTCCGCCCGGAGCTGGATGACCGGATCGCTTATGCGGCTGCCGGGATCGTAATCTTAAATTTTATCATAAAAAACGGACTTCTGGTGTTCGCCGGGATCGATGTGATCGGGCGGCTGCCGGCTGTGTGATAACAAGTGAAAACGCGCTTCGCGAGTTTCCCCTTGTTATCGCGACAGTCGCCAAGGTCTCGCGCAAGCGCGGACTTTGGCTCGTTGTTCGCGTAAATAAAAAAGCCTGATACAGATCAGTGAAGAAAACGATCTGTATCAGGCTTTTGAAGTTTAGTTTATTCCCATCTGCTTCTGGAACTGCTCAAAGAACTCGTTGAAGGCTGCCGCGTTCGCCGGATCTTTCATCAGGTTTGTGATGGTCAGCACATAAAAGAACTCGCCGATGCCGAGAAGGACGGCGATGACACCGAGGACGATCCCGGCCACTGCGGTACCCCTGAAGGGCTGTCCTTTTTTAGAGATAATGGCGAAGCAGACTGCGCCGACGCCGCAGATGATGGCGACCGGGAAGGCGAAGCAGCAGAGTGTCAGGATCGCGAAGATTCCGCTGATCAGGGAGATCGTCGCGAAAGAGTTCTTTTCGCGTCTCGGGCGCTGCGGCTGGTTCTGCCAGTAGGGCGGCTGTCCGTTATTGTACTGATTCTGCCAATACGGCGGCTGCCCGTTCTGCGGTGGGAACTGTCCGCTGTTCTGC
>Ga0129313_1000869_pt1 | contig 21921 bp, 24 predicted proteins | sample O1105metagenome_FD_94436 | JGI IMG/M metagenome (GOLD analysis project Ga0129313, IMG submission 94436) | Orangutan group fecal microbial communities from fecal samples from Wisconsin, USA - O1105 metagenome | ecosystem: Host-associated > Mammals > Digestive system > Large intestine > Fecal...
ATCGAACGCCACACTGCCGGGGTGGAGCTGTACGGACTTGGCCTTCAGATCCGCGTCGGCGTGGATGGCGTAGGAGAATTTCCGGGGGCATTTTGCGTTTTGCAGCAGCCGGGTATGCCACGGGTCATCGGCATTATACACGCCGATGTCGCAGCGGTCAAACAAAATAGCCTTGGCGTCGCAATATTCCTCCATGGTGCGGTGGAAATCCAGATGATCCTGACTGAGATTGGTAAAAATACCCACGGCAAAGCGGATGCCGTAGACCCGGTCCAGCACCAGCGCGTGGGAGGATACCTCCATGACGGCGTGGGTGCAGCCGGCATCGGACATCCGGCGCAGCAGCTTTTGCACCTCAAAGGACTCCGGCGTGGTGCGCTCCGTGTGGAGCACCTCGCCACCGATCATGTTCTGGATGGTGCCGATGAGACCCACCTTGGCGCCGGCCTTCTGCTCCAGAATGCTCTTGATGAGGTAGGTGGAGGTGGTCTTGCCGCTGGTGCCGGTAACGCCGACCATAGTCATCTCCCGGGAGGGGTGGTCAAACCAGTTGCAGGCGATGACCGCCAGCGCCCGGCGGGAGTCCTCCACCAGTACATAGGGGATGCCGCAGTCCGGCGCCTGCTGGCAGACCACGCAGGCGGCGCCCTTTTCCTGCACCATGGGGATATACTTGTGGCCGTCGGTGGCCGCGCCGGCGATGGCGACGAACAGGCCGCCCTCCACGGCTTGCCGGGAGTCATAGCAGACATCGGTGATGTCGGCGTTCAGGTCGGCGGTGGCCTCCAGAATCGTCAGGCCGTTGAGAATGTCGTTGAGTTTCATAGAAATAGTCTCCTTTGCAGCATTTTGCCCCCATTATAACAGGCAGAAATTGCGTAGAAAAGGGAATTCTGTGCGGTGCTGTGTGAATATCGTGCGCTTTAGTCCGTGACGGAGGTATCGCCCAGCTGGACGGTGATGACCGTACCGGCCTCCACCTCCGTGCCGGGCTCGATGGTCTGGGACAGCACCCGGACGGCGGAGGACTCACTGGCGGTGGCGCCGGAGAAGCGGATGAACAGTCCCGCGCCGGTGGCGGCGGTATTGGCCTCGGAGGGCGTCTTGCCGATGAGATAGGGTACCTTGCACTTGGCGGTGGATTTATCCGTACCGGCGTACAGGATCACGGCGGACTTGCCGGGGATAATGGCGCCGCCGGCGGGGGTCTGATCGGTGATGGTCTGCCCGTCACCGTGGAGCTTGCAGGCAAGGCCGCGCTCGGAGAGCTTGCTCTTGGCCTCCTCCACGGACATACCGATGACATTGGGAACGGTGGTGTCCATACCCAGCAGCTCCTCGGCGGAGTAGCTGGGCTCCACGCCCAGATAGGGCAGGACCTCGGACATGATGGAGCTGGCGATGGGCGCCACCATGTTGCCGCCGGAGACATAGGTGCCGGTGTAGCGGCTGGGGGTATCCATGGTCAGCAGCATGATGACCTGCGGGTCGTCCGCCGGTGCAAAGCACAGAAAGGACACCACCACGTCGCCGCTCTGCCCCTTATCGGCCGTACCGGTCTTGCCGCCGATGCGGTAGCCCGCTACCTGTCCGTTTTTGCCGGTGCCGCTGGCCACCACATACTCCAGACACTCCCGGACGGCGGCGGAGGTCTCCTCACTGATGACCTGCCGGACGGGGGTGCTGTCGTGCTGGTAGGTGACGCTGCCGTTGGAGTCGGTGATGCGCTCCACCAGATAGGGACTGTGGAGATAGCCGCCGTTGACGCAGGCGGCCTGCGCCGTGATGAGGGAGAGGGGCGTGACGTTGAAGTTCTGACCGAAGGAGTAGCAGGCCAGGTCCAGCTGGGTGAAGCTGGAGGGGTCGGCGAAGATGCCGGTGGCCTCGCCGCCCAGATCGATGCCGGTGCCGTCCATCAGTCCGAAGGACCTCATGTAATCGTAGAACTTGGTATTGCCCAGCTTCAGACCGTAGGAGATGAAGGCGGGGTTGCAGGAATTTCCCACGGACTGCACCAGTGTTTGCAGACCGTGTCCCGCCTTGTTGGAGCAGTGAATGGTGTAGTTGGAGATATTCACATAGCCGTTGCAGTTGACGGTGGTGTTCTTGTCGATGACACCCTCCTCCAGCGCGGCGGCCAGCGTCAGGATCTTGAAGGTGGAGCCGGGCTCATAGGTGTCGTTCAGCGCCTTGTTGCGCCACTGGAGCAGCTGCATCTCCGCCAGCGTGCTCTCGCCCCGCTCCATCCGCTCCCGCAGGGTCTTGTCCTGTACGGCGGCGAAGTCGTTCAGGTCGTAGCTGGGGGAGGACGCCATGGCCAGAATGCCCCCGGTCTTTACGTCCATGATGATGCCGGTGGCGCCGTTGGCGGCGGCAAATTTATCGGTCATGGTCTCCAGACCCTTTTCCAGATAATACTGGATGGTGGTGTCCAGCGTCAGTGTCAGGTCGCTGCCGTTCTGGGCGGCAAAATACTGCTCGTATGCGTACATCATGTCGTTGCCGGCGTTGTCCTTGGTGGACACCACCAGACCGCTCTGCCCCTCCAGCTCCTGCTCGTAGCGGGCCTCCAGCCCGTACAGGCCGGTGTTGTCGTCGCCCACAAAGCCGATGACGTGGGAGGCCAGCGAGCCGTAGGGATAGTAGCGCTTGGCATCCGCCACCAGATGAACGCCCACGATCTTGTTCTCATTGATGTAGGCGCGGACGGCGTTGGCGGTGTCCTCCTCGGCGCGGAGCTTGATCACCTCGTACTGGGACTTGGTGTTGTCCATACGCTTGCGGATGGCGGCGGCGTCGCCGTCCAGCAGCTCGGCAAGACCGGCGGCCAGCGTGTCCTTTGTCCACGACACGGGGGCGTCCTTGTCGTTGACGGCCCGGTCGATCTCCAGCGGGGAGAGGATGATGGTCTCGGCGCTGGCGGAGATGGCCATAATGTTGCCGGTGCGGTCGTAGATGGTGCCGCGGGAGGCGGTGACCACCGTGCGGCGGGTCTGCTGGCTCACCGCCTTGCTCTGCAGCTCCTCATGACGGACGATCTGCAGATCAAAGAGCTGGAAAAACAGCAGCACGAACATACCGACGCCCATAAGGAGCATCAGCACGAAGGACCGGGTCTGGATGACCCGGTTGGCACGGCGGATATTTTCATCTTTACGGTTGGGATTTGACACGTTTTTTGCCTCCGAAGGTAGGGCGCGGCACGGTTTGCCGGACGCCGCGCGGGTTCTCGAATACCAAGCAAGGAGCAAGAAGTCGCCTTCTTACTCCTCACTGCCTCATGATATGGCCGCTGTCAGCGGAAATATTCCAGCACATAGCTCCAACCCCGCTCCAGTGAATCCAGCAGCCCGTCCAGCGCGCCGCTGCTATCGGCCTTGTAGAGCGTGACGCTGTCGCTGCCGGACAGGTCGATATACTGGATCTGACCGCTGGTGGGCTTGGACATACCGGCGGCCTCGGCCGCCGCCTTGACGGTAGCCAGATCGAAGGTCTTTTCATACTCCGTCAGCAGGGCGATGTGCTGCTCGTCCAGATCGGCGATCTCCCGCTTGATGGACGACACGCTGCCGGATACATCGGTAAGCGTGACATAGCCCAGCATCAGCGCCACCACCATGACCAGCAGCACCGCGATGCCGCCCACCACCAGCGGGGAGGGACGTGCCGCCGTGCGGCTCTGGGTCTGACGGCGGGGGAGAGGCTGCTCCTGCACGGCGGGCTGCTTCTTCTGGGGCAGCCTGCCAGCTTCCTCTAACTGGCGTTCCCGTACCAGGGCGTCCAGATCGTATGCCAGGTTGCCATAGACGGCATTTTTGCGGTAGGGACTTGCCATGGAACGGTCACTCCTCTCCTAAGAATATGGGCGCTCTGTCAGAGCTTTTCCGCGACGCGCAGCTTGGCGCTGCGGGCCCGGGGGTTTTCGGTCAGCTCGGCCTCACCGGATACGATGGGCTTGCGGCTGACCAGACGGATCTTCGGCTTTTTGCCGCAGACGCAGACGGGGAATTCGGGCGGGCAGGTGCAGCCGGTGGCCAGCTCCTGCATGGTCTTCTTGATGATGCGATCCTCCAGCGAGTGGAAGGAGATGACCGCCAGCCGCCCGCCTGCGTTCAGGTGGGACACGGCGGCCTCCAGCATGGGGGGCAGGGCGTCCAGCTCGCCGTTGACGGCGATGCGGATGGCCTGAAAGCTCCGCTTGGCCGGGTGCTGCTTCTCCCGCAGGGCGGCGGGGGGCATGGCGGACTTGATGATGTCCACCAGCTGGAGCGTCGTCTCGATAGGAGCCTGCTCCCGCGCCTGCACGATGCGGCGGGCGATGGCGGGGGCGCAGCGTTCCTCGCCGAAGTCGTAGAGGATGCGGCGCAGCTCCTCGTAGGGCCAGTCGTTCACCACGTCCCGCGCGGTGAGGGACGCCGAGCGGTCCATGCGCATATCCAGCGGTGCGTCGTGCATATAGGAGAAGCCCCGTGCGGCATCGTCCAGCTGGGGGGAGGAGACGCCCAGATCAAAGAGCATCCCGTCCGCGCCGGGAATATGGAGGTCGGCGAGGATATCACCGATACGGTCAAAGTTGCTGTGGACAAGGGTAACGCGGTCCAGATAGGGCGCCAGACGCTCCTGAGCGGCGTCGATGGCGGTCTGATCCCGGTCGATGCCGATGAGCCGCCCGCCCGCGGTCAGGCGGCGGACGATCTCCAGCGAGTGACCGGCGCGGCCCAGCGTACCGTCCACATAGACGCCGTCTGGCCGGATGGCCAGCGCGTCCAGACATTCGTGAAGGAGAACGGGCTTGTGGCCGTAGTCCTTTTCGTTGATGTGGTCACACATGGTTTACAGCCCCATTTCCGCCATGGCCTGCTCCAGCGCACCGGTGGAGAAGGCCTCGTTTTCGATGGCGGCCCAGCGCTCGGCGCTCCAGATCTCGGCGCGGTCGAAGCTGCCCACCACCACGACCTCCTTGGTCAGTCCCGCATACTCCCGCAGCTTGGCGGGGATGAGGATGCGGCCCTGCGAGTCCGGTTCGCAGTCCGCCGCGTAGGCGAACAGGGCGCGGAGCTTTTTCACCTCATTGTAGGACAGCTCCTTCAGCTTGGCCATGAACGCCGCCCAGCTCTCGTCGGAGTAGACGGACAGGCAGTGATCCTGCCCCACGGTGACGTGGAAGGTCTGCCCCAGCTCCTTGCGGAGGGAGGCGGGGATAAACAGGCGGCCCTTGGCGTCGATATTGTGGCTGAATTGACCGGTCATGGGGCCGCCTCCTCTCGTGAAAAAATCGGGTGAATGTGGAAAACCGTGGGATGATTCCCCACAAATGGGGGCACTACCCCCACAATTCACCACTCACATGGTTAGTATACATAATGCGTTATGAAATTGCAAGAAGAAGTTTCCCCCCAGATCCATCCAAAAAGCGGAAAAAACTTCCAAAAAACAGGCAAAAAGGCGCATTTCTTAAAACGTATGTTCGATGGTGAGACACGCAAAAACCCGGTAGACACAGTATTTTGTGTCTACCGGGTTTACTCACCACAAGATGGTATTGTTTTGTGAGAATCGTAGAAATACGGTGGAGAAATTTGTCGTTTTTTCCACAAGGAGACGGGTGTGTTACTGGGCGTCCTCCGGCGCCTTGGGGGATTCCTCGGCGACGCTGGAGCGGTTCAGCTCAGCGCGCTGGGCCTGCATCTGCTCCTGACTGGCGGCGCGGAAGCGGACACGGGATTCCTGCACCTCGCTGAGCGCCATCTGGATGGCCTCCTCCGTGCGGCGCAGAGCGTCCTCCGTATAGGTGTTGGCCACGTGATACAGCTCACGGGTGCGCTCCTCGGCGCGGCGGAGGATCTCGCTGCTCTTCTGGCGGGCCATCTGGATCGTCTCGCTCTCGGAGACGATGACCTTGGCGTCCAGCTCCGCCTGACGCAGCATCTTTTCTACCTCTTTCTTGGCGCCCGCCACATACTCGCTGCGGGCGGCGATGAGCTCGCGGGCTTTCTTCAGTTCCAGCGGGAGCTTGGCGCGGATCTCGTCCAGCAGATCCAGGGCTTCGTCGCGGTTGATGATGCATTTGTCGGAGCTGAAGGCGGCGCTCTTGGCCTCGTCGATCATGCCGTAGAGCATATCCAGCAGTCGCTGTACATCCTTTTCTTCCATAGATCCCTCGTTCCTTTCTCTGTTTTTGGCAGGACGTCAGCCCCGCATTTTTTCCAATTCCTCGGCGATGGGCGCCGGTACATATTTTTCCAGAGGCTGGCCGTAACGGATCATCTCCCGGGCCATGGTGGAACTGAAATGCTCATAGTCCGCGCTGGCGGGCAGCAGCAGCGTCTCCAGTCCCGGCAGGATGCCCTGATTGATGCGGGACATCTGCAGCTCCATGTCCCAGTCGGTGGCGTTGCGCACGCCCTTGAGCAGGATATGGGCGTCCTTTTCCCGGGCATAGTCCGCCAGCAGACCGCTCCAGCTCTCCACCTCCACGTTGGGGATGTCCGCCACGCTGCGGCGGATCAGCTCCAGCCGGCGCTCCGGCGTGAACATGGGCAGCTTTTTCTCACAGTTGACCATGACGCAGACATACAGCTTGTCAAAGCAGGCCGCACCCCGGCGGATGATGTCCAGATGCCCCAGTGTGATGGGGTCAAAGCTGCCGGGATAAATGGCGATCTTCATGGGTCAGTCCTCGTTTCCGCCGCGATGGAACACCGTCAGCTTGATTTTGCCGTACCGGTACTCGCGGTACAGCCGATAGGGGGGCGGAAGTGCGGGCAAAACCGTTTCCGCGGCACTTTCCGCCACAATTATACCATGCTGACGGCAAATGTCAAACGCTGCGATATCCGTCAGCGTCTGCTCCAGCAGGCCGGAGGCATAGGGCGGGTCCAGAAAGACCAGATCGAACTTTTCTCCGCTGCGGAGATAGGCGAGGGCATCGCCCTGCCGGACATGGGCGCGGTCGGTCAGCTTGCAGAGGGCCAGATTTTCCTGAACGAGATGGACGGCGTCGCTGCGCCGCTCCACGAACACGCACTCCGCCGCGCCCCGGCTCAGGGCCTCGATGCCCAGCTGACCGGTGCCGGCGAACAGATCCAGCACACGGCGGCCCTCAATGTCGAACTGGATGATGGAGAACAGGCTCTCCTTCACCTTGCCGGTGGTGGGGCGGGTCTCCATGCCCGTCAATTCCTTCAATACTCTGCCGCGGGCAGTACCGGTGATGACTCTCATCGACGGTCACCCCCTCGGATCGAAGCACTCAAAGATGACCAGCGCGCCGTCCTTCTCGGCGGCGCCCATGGTCTCCTTGGAGCGGATGGTCCAGCTGAACTCCTGTGCGCCGTACAGGCTGCGGCACAGCCGGAGAGACAGGCATTTCCGATCCTCATAGCGGTAGGCAATGAAGTAGGGCCGGGTGCGGGCGTTGAGCAGCAGGTTGCTCAGTACCCAGCGCACCACGCCGGGCAGGTTCGTCCCGTCGCCGTGACGCCGGAAGTTTTCGGAGAGCTGACCGCGCACCACGTCGGGGCGGTTGGCCCACAGCCACATGAGGCAGCGGGGGTCAAAGGACTCGATGCAGTAGGTGACGTGGTGCTTGTCCAGCAGCTTGCAGGCGGCGGCGGCCAGCGCCTCGGCGTTGCCCCGCTCGGCCTTCAGCTCTACGATCAGAGGCGCCTTGCCCGCGAAGATGGGCAGTACCTCGTCCAGCAGGGGGATATGGTGCTCCGTACCCTCCAGCCTGTAGTTTTTCAGCTCCTCCGCCGTCAGATCCTCGATCTGCACGTCCACACCGGCGGTACGCAGCAGGGAGGCGTCGTGGATGACCGCCAGACGGCCGTCCTTCATGAGATGGACGTCCAGCTCCGCGCCGAAGCCGCACTGGACGGCGCGGCGGAAGGCGGGCAGGGAGTTTTCGGGGATACGGGGCTTATCGTGGAAGCCGCGGTGGGCGAAGCGCCACTTGCGGAAGCGCTCCCAGTCCTTGCGGCGGCGGCAGCGCAGGCACAGCACATACAGCAGGCACAGCAGCACCAAAAGTCCCAACAGAATATATACAGCTATCATATCAATCCGCCTCCAGATCTTCCAGAACTTCGATGCCGACCTTGGCCTCGGGCTTGCTGTCGCCATGCTTCACCATGAGCATGGTGAAGAACGCCAGCGCCGTGAACGCGGCGGCATAGGGGAACAGAACGTGCATACCGAACTGATCCATCAGCAGGCCGGACACCATGGGGGTAGCCACCTGCGCCGCCATGGAGGCGGTGTAGTAAAAGCCGGTGTACTTGCCCACATCCCCGCCGGAGGCCAGCTCCACCACCATGGGGAAGGAGTTGACGTTGATGGTGGCCCAGCCGATGCCGGCCAGCGCAAACATGGCGTTCATCAGCACGGTGGGGCTGTCGGCATTCAGGAAGGCAGCCACGGTGAAGGAGGTGGTGAGCATCACCACGCCCGCCAGAATGGTCTTCTTGCGGCCCACCTTGCTGGCGATAAAGCCCACGGGCAGATAGGCCACGATGGCGGCGGCCTGTGCGATGATGAGGGTCAGGTTATAGTCCTTGTGCAGGATGTTGCTGGCGTAGACGGAGTACTTGCTGGTGACGGCGTTGTAGCCGAAGAACCACAGCACGATGCTCAGCAGGATGAAGATCAGGCTCTTGACCTCGTCGGCGGACAGCTTGCGGCTGGCGGTGGGGTCGTCGGCCTCGGACTGCTCCTCCAGACCGGCAGCCACGGCCTGCTCCTGCATCTCTCTGGCCCACTCCGGCTCCCGGACGGTGAGCAGGAAGATCACCAGCGCCGCCAGCATCAGCGCCGCGATGACGCCGAAGTAGCCGGTATAGCTCATCAGGCTGTTGCGGACGGAGGAGGTGGCGAACACCATGCCCAGCGCCAGCACCAGAATGCCGCCGGCGGAGCCCATCAGGTTGATGACCGCGTTGGCCTTGGAGCGCAGGGGCTTGAGGGTCACGTCGGGCATCAGCGCCACGGCGGGGGAGCGGAACGTGGCCATGGAGACAAGGATGATAAGCAGCAGCACCACGAAGAAGATCAGCGTGGAGGGATGCTCCGCCGTCATCTGCCACGCGCAGGCCTGCCGGGCGGGCACCACATAGTTGGTGTAGTCTGGGTTGGTAACGGTAGACTCGCCGCTGACGATCTGGCTGCGGATGGCGGTGAATTCCTCCTCCGTGAACTTCTGACCGAGGATGAACTTCTCACCGGAGGGGGTCAGCAGCGTGGCGTCCTTCTCCTCCCGGTAGATGGCGGTCAGAGCGGCGGGATCGTCAATGGCGGACACATCCCGCAGGTTCTTCAGTTGGGCGTTGTCCACAAAGGACAGGCAGACCAGTGTCACCGCGGCGATAAGGGTGCCGATGACGATGAAGGGCGTCCGGCGTCCGTGACGGCTGGTGCATTTGTCGGAGATGTGGCCGAACAGGGGCAGCATGAACAGCGCCAGCACATTGTCCAGCGCCATGATGACGCCCGACCATGTCTGGCTCATGCCGAACTTGTTGGTCAGGATCAGGGGAATGGTGTTGTCGTAGGCCTGCCAGAAGGAGCAGATCAGGAAGAAGGCGAAGCCTACCATGATGGTGCGTTTGTAGTTGAGTTTCATAGCGTTTCCTCCAATTGGCGGTACAGAGCCGCGATATCAGAAAAGATCCACGTGGGATGGATGCCGTATTGGGCGATATCCGCCTCCGTACCCTCGCCGGACAGCACGAAGATGCTGTCGATCCCGGCATTGACGCCGCAGGCCACATCGGTGTAGAGCCGGTCGCCGATGATGACGGCCTGCTCCGGCGCAAAGCCGGTGCGCCGCAGCGCCAGCTCCACCATGGCGGGCTTGGGCTTGCCCAGAAACAGCGGCTCCCGGCCGGTGGCGGTGGTCAGCATCCGGCAGACGCTGCCGCAGTCGGGGACGGAGCCGTACCATGTGGGGCAGACCCAGTCCGGGTTGGTGGCCAGCCACAGGACGCCCCGGTTCAGCAGAATGCAGGCGTCCTCCAGCTTCTGAAAGGTCAGCTCCCGGTCGAAGCCGCACAGCAGGATGTCAATGTCATCCTCCAGCCGGTCGGTGACGGGGATACCGGCGTCCCGGAGCTGGCCGAGAAACGACCGCGTGCCAAATACATAGCACTTTTTGCCGGGATGGCAGCGGCGCAGGTGGTCGATAGCGGCGTCCACGGAGGTCAGATAGTCCTCCGTTCCGGAGGGGATGCCCATACCGGAGAGCTTGTCGATGTAGCCCTCCACGCCGCGGGAGGAGTTGTTGGTCAGGAACAGGTACCGTCCGCCGGTGCGGCGGATATAGGACAGAAATTCCGGCACCTGATCGAACAGCCGGTCATCCAGATAGAGCGTGCCGTCCATGTCCAGCAGGAACAAGCGCTTTTCCGACAAAGACATTTTTTGCCTCCCTCCGTTTACATACCAGAATAGAATACCACAAAGACCTGCGGCTGACAAGCACAGCCGCAGGATAAAGCAAAATTTTCGCGGAGAACGCCGTCGGAGGGGGACGGACGGAGACGAAAACGGGGAAACACGTTAATTGTGTGTAAAATTTACAAGTTTTGAGAAAAAATTCCCTTAAAACATGGAAATTATCGACAAGAAACCCTTGCATATGATGTCTCATTGTGCTAATTTTGATAGCGGGTCACCGATAAATGTTGTATTGACATGAAACGGCGGCTCGAATGTGAATCAAGGAAGGGACGGGGGAAGAAAACATGGAGGCGAAAATTAGCGTATTGCTGGCGGACGCCGGCGCAGATTTCCGGCTGCTGCTGCGGGAGGCGCTGGAGCGCACCGGTGAGTTTCAGGTCGTGGGCGAGACGGGAGACGGCGGACAGGTGCTGACGCTGGTGGAGGAGACGCATCCGCAGATCCTGCTGCTGGACACCATGCTGCCGGTGCTGGACGGCATGGGCGTGCTGCGCCAGCTCCGGGAGAGGGAGGAGCGGCCCCGCACCATCATGACATCGGCGTTCTACAACGACCGGATGGTGGCGGAGGCGGTGAGCATGGGGGCGTATATCTTCCTGCCCAAGCCGGTGAGTGAAAGCTCTCTGCTGGAGCATATGCGCCGGGCTGTGGCGCCGCCGCAGGAGCGGGAGCCTGCACCGCAGCTGGAGAGCATGGTCACCGCCATCATCCACGAGATCGGCGTGCCTGCTCACATCAAGGGCTACCAGTACCTGCGGGAGGCGATCATCATCACCGTGGGAAACATGGAGGTCATCAACGCCGTGACCAAGGTGCTGTACCCGGAGGTAGCGGAGCGCTTCAGCACCACGCCCAGCCGGGTGGAGCGGGCCATCCGCCACGCCATTGAGGTGGCGTGGGACAGAGGGGATCTGGAGACGCTGCAAAAATACTTCGGCTACACGGTGAACTCCGCCAAGGGGAAGCCCACCAACAGCGAGTTCATCGCCATGATCGCCGACCGGCTCCAGCTGAAGCTGAAGAAACGGCAGGCATGAGCAAGGTGTACTGCCGGGAAAACAAGAGAGACACGCAGGGAGCGTGTCTCTCTTGTTTTTTGCAGGGTGGGTGGGGTCAGCGGATGTCCGTGACCTGATACCCGGCGTCGGCCACGGCCTTCTTCAAGGCCTCGTCGCCGGCGTCGCCGGTGACGACGGCGGTCTTGGCCGCCAGATCCACCACGGCGGTGACGCCGGGCAGCGCGTTCAGCGCCTTCTCCACATGGGCGGCGCAGTGGGCGCACATCATACCCTCAATGGTCAGTGTTTTCTGCATAGTCGGTTCCTCCTGCTGCGCCGCGGGTGCGGCGGTATTCATGTAGTCTGTATGGACGGTATCATTGTCCGTCAGGTCGGCGGACTTGTCAAGGGAAACATGGCTGTCCGCCGGGACGCCCTTCCAGCCCCGGAGCCGCAGGGCGTTGGACACCACACACACGGAGCTGAGGCTCATGGCCGCCGCCGCGAGCATGGGGTCCAGCGTGAGCTGGAGGGCGGGGTACAGCGCACCGGCTGCCACGGGAATGCCGATGGCATTGTAGAAAAACGCCCAGAACAGGTTCTGGCGTATGTTCCGCAGGGTGGCGCGGGACAGCGCCACCGCGTCCACGATGTCCATGAGGCTGTTGTGCATCAGCACCACGTCCGCCGACTCGATGGCCACGTCGGTACCGGCGCCGATGGCAAGTCCCACGTCCGCCGTTACCAGCGCCGGGGCGTCGTTGACGCCGTCGCCCACCATGGCCACGAGCCTGCCGTCCTTTTGCAGCTCCTCGACGCAGCGGGCCTTGTCCTGCGGCAGCACCTGGGCGATGACCCACTCTACCCCTACCTGACGGGCGATGGCCTCGGCGGTGCGCCGGTCGTCGCCGGTGAGCAGTACTACCTCGCGCCCGCTGCGGCGCAGGGCGGCAATGGCGGCGGCGCTGTCGGGCTTTACCACGTCCGCCACGGCGACGACGCCCAGCAGCTGCTGCTCCTCGGCGAAGTACAGGGGCGTTTTGCCTGCGGCGGCCAGCGCCTCTGCCGCGGCACGGAGGGAGGCTGTTCCCGCGCCGATCAGGGTCATGTAGCGGTCGTTTCCGGCGTAGAGGGTCTTGCCGTCCAGCACGGCCTGCACTCCGCCGCCGGGTACGGCGGTGAAATCCGACACGGCGCACAGGGGGATGCTCCGCCGCGCCGCCTCCTGAACGATGGCATCTGCCAGCGGGTGGCCGGAGGGCTTTTCCAACGAGGCGGCGGCGCACAGCAGTTCCTCCTCGGTGACGCCGGGGACGCACAGCACATCCGTGACCTGTGCTGTGCCTGCGGTGACGGTGCCGGTCTTGTCCAGCACCACAGTGTCCACCCGCCCCAGCAGCTCCAGACTGGCGGCGGACTTGATGAGAATGCCCTTTTCGGCAGCTTTACCGGTGGCTACGGTGATGGCTACCGGGGTGGCAAGCCCCAGCGCGCAGGGGCAGGAGATCACCAGCACGGCGATGCCGATGGACAGGCAGAACCGGAGGCCCATGCCGCCCACAGTCGCCCACAGCACGGCGGCGAGGATGGCGATGGAGATCACGACCGGCACGAACACGGCGCTGATCTTATCTGCCAGACGGCTGATGGGCGCCTTGGAGGCGGCGGCCTGCTCCATGAGCTGGACGATCTGGGACAGGGTGGTATCTGCGCCCACCCGGTCGGCGGTCAGCTCCAGATAGCCGCTGGTGAGAACGGTGGCGGACACGGCGCTGCTGCCGGGGACCTTCTCCACCGGCATACTCTCGCCGGTAAGGGCGGATTCGTCCACAGCGCCGCTGCCCTTGGTGACGGTGCCGTCCACGGGGATGCGCCCGCCCTGCCGGATGATGACCGTCTCACCGGCTCTGATCTGGTCGGCGGCCACCGTGACCTCCGTGCCGTTCCGACGCACCACCGCCGTCTCCGGCGCCAGCGCCAGCAGTGCCGTGATCGCACCGGTGGTTTTGCCCTTGGAGCGTTCCTCCAGATACTTGCCCACGGTGACGAGGGTCAGGATCATGCCGGCGGACTCGAAATAGAGGTCGGGCATACCGGTGAGCTGTCCGGCGCACAGCAGCCCCATTTCGATGAGGCTGTACGCAAGGCCCGCCGCCGCGCCCAATGCCACCAGCGAGTCCATGTTGGGGCTGCCCTTGAAAAGGCGGGAGAAGCCCACGGTGAAGTAGGCGCGGTTGAGGATGAGAATGGGCAGGCACAGCGCCAGCTGTACCGCCGCCGCCAGCAGCGGCTGCCGGTGCATGAATGCCGGAACCGGCAGACCCAGCATATGCCCCATGCTGAGATAGAACAGGGGAACGAGGCACACCGCCGACCACAGGAGACGGCATCCCATAGCCTTGGCGGCGGCGTCCTGCTCCCGGCGTATGTCGCGCTTGGCGTCGTCCGCCGGCGCCGCGCCGTAACCGGCGGCCTCCACGGCGGCGATGATGGCCTGCGGCGAGGCCTTATCCCGGTCGTAGGAGCATACCAGCGTGCCCAGCATCAGGTTGACGGCGGCGCTGTCCACGCCCGCCACTGCGCCTGCGGCCTTTTCCACATGGGCGGCGCAGGCGGCGCAGGTCATGCCTGTTACCACAAATTTTTCCGTCAAGGGGATCACCTTCCTATCGGAGAAGTAGGATTTTGCACCGACAGTGTAACACCGGCGGGAAAAATTTGCAAGAGTGAAGTTAGAGTTCTTTTACCGCTGCCGCTTGTCGCCGGGCCGGAACAGCGCTGCCATCAGAAAGCCGAACACCACGGCGGCGGCGATACCCCCGGCAGCGGCTGTGAGCCCGCCGGTGATGACGCCCAGCAGACCCTTCTCCGCCACGGCCTTCGCCACGCCCTTGGCCAGCGTATAGCCGAAGCCGGTGAGGGGGACGGTGGCGCCCGCGCCGCCCCAGTCCACCACATATTGATACACGCCCACGGCTTGTAAAAACACACCGGCCACCACATAGCCCGTCAGGATGCGGGCGGGGGTAAGATTCGTTCGGTCGAGGATGATCTGTCCCACGGCGCACAGCAGTCCGCCGCAGAGAAATGCGTTGAGGTATTCCATTTATCGTTGTGCCTCCTTCGTCCGGGAAAGTACCACCGCGTGGCAGATGCCGGGTATGCTCTCGCCCTGAAAGGTGCTGGTGGGACTGAGCAGCGCGCCGGTGGGCGCAAAGACCAGACGCTGCCATTTGCCGGTGCGCAGCCCGTGGAGCAGATAGCCGTTGAGGACGGCGGCGGAGCAGCCGCAGCCGGAGCCCCCGGCGTGCATATCCTGCCGGATCCGATGGTACAGCAGGATGCCGCAGTCGGTGCAGTTATCCCCCAGCACCACGCCGTCCCGCCGGAACAGCTCCGTCAGCAGGGCGTGTCCCAGATGACCCAGATCACCGGTGACCACCAGATCGTAGTCCGACGGTGCGGTGCCGGTGTCCCGGAACAGGGCGGTGAGGGTGTCGTAGGCGGCGGGGGCCATAGCCGCCCCCATATTGGCGGCGTCGGTGATGCCCCAGTCCACGATGCGCCCGCGGGTGACATGGGTGATATAGGGACCCTCGGACTGTGCGCCCACCACGCAGCAGCCGGCGGCGGTGGCTGTCCACTGAGCGGTGGGGGCGCGTTGGCTGCCGTAGGGTACCGGGGCGCGGTACTGCCGCTCGGCGGTGCAGAAGTGGGAGGAGGTCTGGGCGGCGGCGAGACGGGCAAAGCCCCCGGCTACCGCCATGGCCGCCAGCGACAGGCTCTCTCCCATGGTGGAGCAGGCGCCGTACACGCCGTAGAACGGGATGGCGAAGTCCCGCAGGGAGAAGGTAGCGCCGATGTTCTGGTTCAGCAGATCACCGGCGAAGACGCAGTCCACATCCTCCGGCGTCAGGCCGCCCTTTTGCAGGGCGCGGCGCAGGGCGATGGCCTGCATCTCCGTCTCCCCCTGCTCCCATGTCTTTTTGCCGAAGAAGGAGTCGTCGTCCGTCACGTCAAAATAAGAACCCAGCGGGCCCTGCCGCTCCAGACGGCCGCCTACATTGGCCCAGCTCACCACGCCGGGCGGCCGGAGGAACCGGCAGGTCTGGCGGCTCAGTCGTTTGATATCCATGATGTTCCACCTCATCCCAAGATTTGCGTTAGCTTGTGCCGGAAACGGGAAAATATGAAAAAGGACGCCCGGTGGGGCGTCCTTGGGGTGCGGTATGGACTTACACGAATACCAGCTGCACCAGCAGCATATACACGGCGGTGCCCGCCAGAATGGATAGCAGCGTGCTGCGCCTCCACAGGTGGAGCCCGGCGGTGACGGCCACGGCAATGGCCTCCGGCAGGCCGTGACTGCCGGTGAAAAGGTCGGTGTTCCGCAGGCTGTATACCACCAGCAGACCCATCATGGCCGGGGGCAGCAGACGGCCCAGATCCTCCACCATCTTGGGGAACTTCCGACCACCGGAGAACACCAGAAACGGCGTCCAGCGGGTGATCTGGGTGGCCAGCGCCACCATGCAGACGATGATCAGGGACTGGATGAAATTCAGGCGCATAGCTTTTTCCTCCCCAGCAGAAGTGCGATGAGCGTGAGCACCATGGCCGGGATGACCATGCTGTCCGCGCCAAACATGGCCAGACCCGCCACGGAGCAGGCAAGGCCCATAAAGCCGGCGGGGCGGTTCTCCTGCTTGATGACCTGCTCAATGAACAGCACCACGAACAGCGCCGTCAAGGCAAAGTCGATGCCGCTGATGTCAAAGGTGATGAGGCCGCCGATGAGGCCGCCCAGCATGGAGAACGCCACCCAGTACAGCCACGTCAGAAGGCTCATGGCGAAGTAGAACAGTGTGGGGTCGGCGTCCTCCGGAGGCTCCACCGTGGAGCTGAGGGAGAAGTTCTCATCGCTGAGGGTGTAGATGAGAAAGTACCGCAGCCGTCCCAGCCCCCGGTACTTGGGCAGCAGCGCCAGCGAGAAGAACAGGTGCCGGGCGTTGACCATCAGGCTGAGGAAAAAGGCGCTGAGGGGATCGAAGGCCGTGGTCAGCAGGGTGATGGCCACATACTGCATGCTGCCGCAGAAGGCGAAAGCGCTGACAAAGCCCGACCACAGGAAATTGTAGCCCTTGGAGGCCATCAGCAGGCCGTAAGCCAGACCTACCGCCAGATAGCCGGTGAGGATGGGCACCGTGTGGGGGAACGCCGCCTTCAGCGCGGCGGGGAAGGACTTGTGGGGCAAAACGACCACCTCCGATGAAATGTGTCAGCATTATAGTGGAAAACAGGGCGACACGCAAGAGAAAAAACCGCCGCGAGGGGAAAAACCTCTGGAAAAAGCGGCGGAAACGGCGTATACTATATGGGCATTATTTACCATACCATGAGAAGGAGCGTGTACCGATGGAGGAAATGCGCAGCTTTGGATATATCTGCCCCCACTGCGGCAAGGCGGTGCTGCACCAGCGCAGCGTGTTCGCCCTGTCCGCCGCCGCGGCGCGGATGGAGTGTGAATGCGGACATGAGGCGCTGGAGGCGGAGACGGACGGCGTGAAGTTCCGGCTCTGGGTGCCCTGCGGCGTGTGCGGCGGCCATCATCAGGCGGAGTGCGGCGCCGACGCGGTGCTGCACGGGCGGGGCATCGGTCTTGCCTGCCCGGAAAAGCAGGAGCTGTGCTGCTATATCGGCGAGGAGCAGCAGGTGCGCCGCGCCATGGAGGAGCTGGCCCTGCGGGTGGAGAAGGAAAAGGCCGGCGGTGAGGAGGCCTTCACCGACAACGTCATCATGTACGAGGTGCTGTCGGAGCTGAAGGACATCGCCGCCCGGGACGGTATCTCCTGCACCTGCGGCAGCCACAAATACAGCATGGCGGTGCGCCGGGGCGCGGTGGAGCTGATCTGCGGAGACTGCGGCGGGCGGCTGCGGCTCAATGCCGCCACCGACCGGGATCTGGACGACCTGTGCTGCCAGATGAAGCTGACCATCCGGGGTACGGCCCGGTAAGGCGCGGTACGCCGCGAAAGGAGAAAAAGGTATATGATACAACTGCTGGCCCGGTGGCTGATCCCCGACCGGGAAAATGTGACGTCCCCGGCGGTGCGGCGGGCCTACGGTACGCTGTGCGGCGTGGTGGGCATCGCCCTGAACATCCTGCTGTTCACGGGAAAGTTCTTTGCCGGACAGCTCTCCGGCTCCATCGCCGTGACGGCGGACGCCTTCAACAACCTGTCGGACGCGGGCTCCTCGGCGGTGACGCTGCTGGGCTTCCGGCTGGCGGGGCGGAAGCCGGACACAGACCACCCCTTCGGACACGGACGGATCGAGTACATATCCGGCCTTGTGGTGGCGGGATTGATCCTGCTGATGGGCGTGGAGCTGGCCAAGTCCTCCTTTGACAAGATCCTCCACCCGGAGGAGGTGGCGTTCTCGGCGCTGGCGCTGGGTATTCTGGCGGCGTCGGTGTGCGTGAAGCTGTATATGTGGCTGTACAACCGGCGTATCGGCCGGAGGATCAAGTCCGCGGCCATGGAGGCCACCGCCATGGACAGCCTGTCCGATACGGCGGCTACGGCGGCGGTGCTGCTGGCCATGCTCATCGGCAAATGGTCGGGGCTGGCGGTGGACGGCTACGTGGGTCTCGTGGTGGCGCTGTTCATCCTGTTCTCCGCCTACAAGGCGGCGAAGGAGACGCTGTCACCCCTGCTGGGGCAGGCGCCTGACCCGGAGCTGGTGCAGGAGATACGGGACATCGTGATGGCCCACGACACTGTGCAGGGCGTCCACGATCTGGTGGTACACGACTACGGCCCGGGCCGGTGTATGATCTCCCTCCACGCGGAGGTACCCGCCCACGGGGACATCATGGAGATGCACGACGTCATCGACAACATCGAAAAGGAACTGGCGGAGAAGCTGCACTGTCAGGCGGTGATCCACATGGATCCCATCGTCACCGACGACGCGTCGGTGGGTACGCTGCGCCGGCAGATCGCCGAGGTGGTGAAGCAGGTAGACCCCCGCATGACCATCCACGATTTCCGCATGGTGCAGGGCACCACCCACACCAACCTGATCTTCGACGCGGTGCTGCCCTTTTCCTCCGGTAAGACGCCGGAGCAGGCGGCGGAGGAGATCCGGCAGCTGGTGCGGCAGCTGAACGCCACCTATTTTGCCGTGGTGACGGTGGAGCACAGCTACACGGACTGAACAAAAAAAATCCCGCACCGGGCGGTGCGGGACGGTACGTTATTCCCAGGTCTGCCAGATATCGGGACAGTAGCCCACGGTGGCCTGACGGCCGTTGCGGACGATGGGGGCGGCGAAAAGCTCCGGATAGTCCAGCAGCTTTTCCTCCGCCGCCTGCGGCGTGATGTAGGCCATGTACTGCTCCTCGTAGGCGCGGCAGGACTTGTCCACCAGCGCGTCAAAGCTGCCTACGGCGGCGCGGATGGAGCGGTACTCGCCGGGGGACACGCCCTTGGTGACAAGGTCGATGTACTGGTACTTGATGCGGCGCTCCTTGAACCAGCGCTCCGCTTTCTTCGTATCGAAGGATTTGGGCTTTCCGAAAATTTGAATGTTCATAGACGGCTCCTTGTGGGCAGAATGGAGGGATTTTCATGGATGAGAACATCCGCAGGCTGAAGGAATTGATCGACGGCTCCGACAACATCGTGTTTTTCGGCGGCGCCGGTGTGTCCACGGAGTCGGGTATCCCCGACTTTCGCAGTGTGGACGGGCTGTATCACCAGAAGTTCAGCTATCCGCCGGAGACCATACTGAGCCACACCTTTTTTGAGCGGCACACGGAGGAGTTCTTCGACTTCTACCGCACCAAGATGCTGGCGCCGGACGCCCAGCCCAATCCGGCCCACCGGAAGCTGGCCCAGTGGGAGCAGGAGGGGCGGCTGAAGGCGGTCATTACCCAGAACATCGACGGCCTCCACCAGAAGGCGGGCAGCCGGGAGGTGCTGGAGCTGCACGGCAGCGTGCTGCGGAACTACTGCACCCGCTGCGGGAAGTTCTACGGCGTGGAGCACATCGCAGAGAGCACCGGCGTGCCCCGCTGCGCGTGCGGCGGCATCATCAAGCCCGACGTGGTGCTGTATGAGGAGCCGCTGGACGAGGACGTGATGATAAAGGCCATCCACTATATCCGGCAGGCGGATGTGCTGCTCATCGGCGGCACGTCGCTGGTGGTGTATCCGGCGGCGGGGCTTGTCACCTACTACCGGGGACACAAGCTGGCAGTCATCAACAAGGGCGGCGCAGGCGGCGGCCTCGGCGCTGCCGTCACGGTGGACGGCCCCATCGGACAGGTGCTGGCGCAATTGTAGCACAGGACGCGGGGAAAATGCAAGACGGTATCCGCCGGATGCGGGGAAACTTGGGCACAATAAATGTAATTGTCATTTGGGCTTCCTCCTTGATTTTTCGCCTTACATGGGTTATAATCAAGGCGGCGGGGGTAAGGCTCCCCGCTCGCCTTTGGGCTTTGGGGCCTGCGGTTCGCTTTGGTAGGGCTTCCGCAGGCCCGCTTTTATTTGGCCTTCGCCGCAATGACACATAAAAAGGAGAAACCATCATGAAAATTGCAGTTACCTACGAAAATGGACAGATCTTCCAGCACTTCGGCCACACGGCACAGTTCAAGCTCTACGAGGTGGAGGACGGCAAAATCGTGCGTGAGGCGGTGGTGGACACCAACGGCAGCGGCCACGGCGCACTGGCGGGCTTTCTGGCGCAGAGCGGCGTGGACACCCTGATCTGCGGCGGCATCGGCGGCGGCGCACAGATGGCGCTGGCACAGGCGGGCATCAAGCTCTACGGCGGCGTCAGCGGCGAGGCGGACGCGGCGGTGGCGGCGCTGCTGGCGGGGAATCTGGGCTATGACCCCGACGTTCACTGCGACCACCACGACCACGCCCACGGCGAGGGCGGCCACACCTGCGGCGACCACGGCTGCGGCCATCACGGCTGCCACTGACATGGAATCGGCAGTGAGCCGCCTGCCCTTCTGGCAGCTGCTGACAGAGCAGGAGCGGGACACGGTACAGCGGGGCGCGATGGTGCGCCGGTATGAAAAGGGCGCCCTCATCCACGACGGCGGCAGCGAATGTCTGGGACTGCTGCTGGTGCTGTCCGGCGAGATACGCACCTACCTCCTCTCCGACGAGGGACGGGAGGTGACGCTGTTCCGCCTGTATCCCGGCGAGCTGTGCGTCCTGTCGGCGTCCTGCGTCATCAGTCAGATCACCTTCGATACCCAGGTGGCTGCCCAGCAGGAGACGGAGGTGCTCATCATCCCCGCCGGACTTGTCGCCGCGCTGACCGAGCAGAACCTTTCGGTGCGCTGCTTCCTCTATGAGCTGGCGACCCAGCGGTTTTCCGACGTGATGTGGGCCATGCAGCAGATCCTGTTCAAGGGACTTGACCGGCGGCTGGCGGAGTTCCTCCTCTCCGAGGCGGCGCGCACCGGCTCCGACACCATCCGCATGACCCACGAGCAGCTGGCCCAGCACATCAGCTCGGCGCGGGAGGCGGTGGCGCGGATGCTCAAGACCTTCTCCGAGGAAGGGCTGGTGGAGCTGAAGCGCGGCACCATCACCCTGCGGGACAGGGATGGTCTGCGTCAGATGGTATAAAAAAAGATCCGACGCAAAAAAGCGCCGGATCTTTTCTATCAATGTGACTTCGTCACAGAACGGCAGGGCGCGGCCTGCTATGATAGACTCACAAAGAACAAAGAGGTGACGGAAATGAAGATCAAGCTCAATCCCGATCAGGAGGTCGTCAACACCATCCGCGAGGGTCTGAAGCGCACCGGCGGATACTGTCCCTGCCGCCTGGAGCGTACCGAGGCCACCAAGTGTATGTGTCAGGAGTTCAAGGAGCAGATGGCCGACCCTGACTTTGAGGGCTTCTGCCACTGTATGCTCTATTATAAGTCCCGGGAGGACTGACCATACTACGGATACACGATCACAGAAGAAAGGAGCCTTTACCATGGCTGAACTGAAAATCACTGCTGCGAATTTTAACGATGAAGTGCTGCACGCCGATACCCCCGTCCTGCTGGACTTCTACGCCGACTGGTGCGGGCCCTGCAAGATGCTGGCCCCCGTGCTGCACGAGATCGCCGAGGAGAACGCCGGTGCCCTGAAGGTGGGTAAGGTCAATGTGGACGAGCAGATGGAGCTTGCCATGCGCTTTCAGGTATCCAGCATCCCCATGCTGGTGGTGTTCAAGGACGGACAGCCCGTCGCCAAGACGGTGGGCTATCGCTCCAAGGAGGAACTGAACGAGCTGCTGCGGAGCGTGCGATAAGTACGATATACGATCACTTTTCTTTCCATACAAGCAGAGACGCCCGGACTTCTGTCCGGGCGTCTCTGTTATGACCTTGGAACAGGCGGGCTTGCCGCGTGGCTCAGGTGGCGGCGGTATAGGTGTCCCA
>Ga0129313_1000870_pt1 | contig 21903 bp, 19 predicted proteins | sample O1105metagenome_FD_94436 | JGI IMG/M metagenome (GOLD analysis project Ga0129313, IMG submission 94436) | Orangutan group fecal microbial communities from fecal samples from Wisconsin, USA - O1105 metagenome | ecosystem: Host-associated > Mammals > Digestive system > Large intestine > Fecal...
ACAGCTCAAAGAACTCATTGCTCTTTTTTTTCGGTTTTAAATCAAACATGTATATCCCCCTTTAAGGATAAATTATACTTATTCCGTTACTATTTTATCATTAATCCCCTGCCTGTGCAATAAAAAACAACTCATCACAAAATTCTTGCCTTTTTTCCTCAAAAAATCACATTTTTCAGCACTTTTTTCCTTGTTTTATCACAAAATTAATATTCTCTCATTTCAACATCACCAATTTCGACAGTTTCATTTCTATATGCCCCAAATGTATATTGCATTTTGTATTGTCTTTGTATTTACAACATGCTATAATTTATTTAAAGGAGATGATATTATGAAAGCAGATACTATTACAATGCGCGTAAATCCTGATCTCAAGCGCCAAGCAGAGGCATTATGTAATGATATGGGTTTTACTCTTTCTACCGCTTATACAATGCTGCTAAAGGCTATTGTCCGCACTAGAACTTTGCCATTTCCACTTGTAGCCTCAGATCCATTTTATTCTGATTCCAACATGGCACATTTGCGCCGCGGAATAGAGGCTCTAAATTCTGGCAAAGGCAAAGAACATGAGCTTGTCGAGGTAGACTAATGCATAAAATATGGTTTGATGAGGCATGGATTGACTACATCTACTGGCAAACGCAGGATAAAAAAACCTTAAAGCGCATTAACAATCTTATCAAGGATACCGAACGTAGCCCCTTTGAAGGTATTGGCAAGCCGGAACCATTAAAAGGTGATTTAAGTGGTTTTTGGAGTCGTCGTATTGATGACACTAACAGATTTGTATATAGAATCAATAATGACAAATTAGAAATTCTTTCCTGTCGTGGTCATTATGAAGATTAACAATCATTACCCTATTTAAAATTAATTGAAAATAGATCAAAGGAAGATTATAGATATGTTTGATTTTGAATGGAATGAACGAGAAGAACGAGAAGCTCTACTAAAGGTCGGTGAAGCCCGTGGAGAGGCCCGTGGAGAGGCCCGTGGAGAAGAACGCGGAAAAACAGAAGCTACAACGCTTAATATCAAGAACCTTATGAAGAGCATGCACCTCTCTCCTGAAGATGCCATGAAAGCCTTAGGAATTGCACCTTCCGAATTTAGTCGTTATCTAGCTTTACTCTAAAAAACAGCGGTCAGTATACCTGCAAGTATGCTGACCGCTATTTTAATACCTATACCAAGATTTGTTGCTCTTCTCAACTCGTTTTGCCAATATTACAGACTGCTTTAACAAGTAGCGCAACATCTCCAGATTTTCTTCTGCCTCACTCATGCTATCCAGTCTTTTTAACTCCTTCATAGCATACTGGCGTCCTGCGTCACCGATTTGATCTGAAGTAATCTCGACTTCTGACAAATTCTGAACTTTTCCAACATTTGCACCTGACAAAGATGGCGGTTCCATTACAGTGCCATCCCTTAGCCAAGTACCAGCTTTTTTGCCACTGTACAGACCCAATACAATATTGCGTAACTGCTCTGACAGATGCCAACTTCTTCCATAGGACCCCATTCCCTGTTCCTCCTCATCCTCCCCTAACCGATCTCTTCCGAGCAAATAGTCCAAGGAAACACCATAAAAATCTGCAAAATCCAGCAATGCACCCAATTCTGGTGACCTTTTGTCATTTTCAATAAGAGACATAGCCCCTGCAGTATAATTTCTATTATATTTTTCATTATACTGCTTACATAACTGCTCTTGAGACAACCCTAGCTGCAGTCGCAATTCCCTAAATCTAGTCATATTAACCACCTAATGCAAATTTAATACCTTAGTAATTTTCCATAACCATTTGAAAATATTTTACTTCGATTACACTTCACTAATTCTACACCGTAATCTACAATAGACACCTTGTCATTATTTAACTGTATGATTCTATACACAGGTTTCCCAAATCCATAATGAACCATGATTATACCATCCATGCCTATATACAGTACAGCAGCTTTAGTTATATCTTCTTTCAATGAAAATAAACCTTGCAAGCCTTCATCCCATAGGTTTTGTTCCTTTCCTATAACTTGAGGTGTAAAATGTGTATATGTAGAACGAAATTCATTTCGCTTATCTGGTGCAGCCGTATACAGATAACTTCCTGCATCCTTAATAATTTGTTTGCCATCAATATTTAAACATACTGATAACTGATCATTATGACAGTGTCCACCATTGCCATTTTGACCTACCTCACCACAACGTACAATTAATTTCATTTTGTTTGATGTAAAAATATATATTCCCATTCCTGGATATTTTGTTATTTGCAAACCATCCAATAAAGTTCCATTACTAGGAAAATCATAAGATATACTTGTGTAATCATTTGATAGCTTACACAATATGTCTTCCTTTATTCTCACAAGGTCATGACTATTGCTACTTTCTTTACACAAATTTACATATGGTAATTTGCGTCTCTGGTGTATAATCATGCCATTAATACTATTATCTACATTGCAATAAGATTGAAAATTATGCAAAGACTGTATCAAATGCGAAAAATTCAACATATCTTCGTCAAAATACATTTTCTTGTCAAATATCGTTTTACGAACCAGATGCAAATATTTATTTCTCAAATCAATGCCACTAATTTTTACAAAAGAAGGAGACAATTTCAAAAATCTTCCGCTATCCATATCTCCTATTTGCTGTATACGACCATCTGTATCAGAAATATCCTTTACAAATTGCAAAGCCTTAACCAATCTTTGCCAAAATTGAACAGGGAAAATATCTTCATTATCCATATTGAATTTTTGTCTATCATAATCTTGCAAATAAGGTGCATTCTTTATATATTTCTTTTTATATTTTTTTAGATTCTTCCTGCGCTCTACGGTAATATTTCTACATAAACAAGCAGAGTACAACATAATTTCTGTTGACAAACAATGATAGCTAGTCGAAGCTTCAAAATTGCTGCCATCTTCATGAAACTCTCTCTCCATTTCACTAATCAGTTCTTGCATACCAAAGGCTAACCACGCATCAATTTCCGGATCAGACGCCATATGTGCTGCAACAAAAATTAATCCACCAATGTCTGATAAATAATGATTAGATGTTAATTCTTGAGAATATTCCAAATTATTGATAATATGAATTCCATGAGCATATACCGCATTTGAGAATATTTTGACAAACTTATCATCAAAATGTACCCCCAGCGAGCAAAACATATCATATGCCAATAACCAATTTGCTACTCTGATTCCTACATCCATGGTGCAACGCCAGCACACACCATAACGAGGCGGATTCTGTGCAATGAAATCTAGAATCTCATCGCGATACTCTCGTATATAGTGTTCTTTCTCTTCATCTTCAGCTTGCATATACGCATAAACATATTGAACTAAATGTTGCATTCTTGACAACTCCCAAGGCAACTTTATATCAACACCTGGAAGATGTCCATATTCCACATCCATATACCACTTTTTGGCTGACCAACGATAACCAGATTTAAAATCAATTTGCCAATCCATAGGCTGATAATCATGAGAAACACATTTCCACACAGCCTGTGCATCAGACAAACACTTTGTTGGCACCAAATTTCTTAACCATTCTCCTTGAGGATCAACGGTTACATTCAACTGCATATTGTAGCAATATCCTTCACAACCATCATATTGTTCACAAAAACCTATATGGGTCCACCCCGAGCCTAACAAATCGAAATAATGTCTTAAATGCAAATTCGCTATTTCTGTACTATATTGTGGAACATCACACGTATTTATATTCTTATAATTAGTAAATACAATATTTTTTTCCGTAAAAACATATGTAGAATTATACTTATCATGTATGCTCAAATATTTCTTTTTGATGCGCTGCCAAATAAATTGCCTGCTTTTAAGAACAAACTCCTTAGGTGACATTTTAGCAGCCTTTTTCAGATAATGTTTCAAAATATATCTCCCAACCATACAAAGATATTATTATCTATTGACATCTAATTTTTCTAAAATTCGTCTTACATGTTGTCCCCATGTATAGTGTTCTATAACTTTTTTTCTAGCACTTAATCCCATTTTCTTACATAATTTTTCGTTGTTTAACAATTCAAATATACCATTTTCCAATTGTTCACTATTACCAGGCTCTACCAATCTTCCCGTTATTCCATCATCCAAAATATAACCAATCTGTCCTAAATTAGATGCTACTATCCCCTTGCCCATTGCCATATACTCAAAAAGTTTTGTTGGACTGCCAAAGAATTGACTACCATCTGAATTTGGGATATGAGGAGAAACAAAAATATCACAAGCATCCAAATAATATGGTGCTTCATTTTGTAACACCAATCCTGTAAATATTACCTTATCTTCACATTTACCTTGTTTTAGGATAGCCTTCACCTTTTCAAACAGAATGCCATCTCCTATAAGCAAAAATTTTACATTTGCTTCCATCTCTCTATGTTTTTCGAAAAATAACACGATAGCCTTTGCCAATTCTTCTACACCGTGCCATTGTCCAAATGTACCAATAAAGCCAACAATCTTTTTGTCTTCTAAATTAAATTTCTTACGAATCTTATCCCCGCCACAATTGGGGCGAAACTTCTCTATATCTACACCATTAGGATTAATTAGTATTTTTTCCTCTCTGATCCCCCTACCTACAAGATCTTCCTTTAGTGCCTTGGACACAACCACTATAACATTTGCCATACGTAAATTATAATTTTCTATGGCTTTAATCATTGGTTCCTGAATAAAACAATTGAATATTTTTTTTGAGATCCCTCTCCAAAAACTATCCTTCTTTTTCCAATTCTTTATTTTCCAAATCTCTGAAGAATTGAATTCTAATACCAATGGTATATTATATTTATTTGCCCAATAAGCACCTAAAAAGGACGCGGCTGTATGACGCTGATAAATCGCATCAGGCTTAATTTTATTAATATCCACTGAGAACAAGAATTGAAAATTTAGCATTAATTCCTTTATATTATGTGGTAAAAATTTATTGCAAATTGGCCTAATAATATTAATATTACAATTTACTTCTGGCAATTCTGCATTAGAATATATTTCCACATCTGTACATTTATCAAGCGCATTAATAACGCCAGCAGTATGCCCTACAGAACCGCCTGCTTTTAAATTAAGTGCATATAATGTTCGTATATATAAAATTTTCACAGTAATCCTCTAACATTTCTTACAAACTGCCATTATTTCTCTATGATAGAACCATGTATCATCTGCACCTTCACCTATAAATTTCAAGATAACTTTAATTCCCCATAGAACTACTGGCCTAATATATTTAAATAGTATCTTTTTAGTAATGGTCATATCATCTATCCATATATATGATGAAGGCTTGACATCTACATATTTACCAAAATACAGTCTAAAAATATCCTTAAAACTTTCTCTGGTATAACCAATTTCATGTGTAAAATCCATATACCGTTCATGATTCGAGAATACCCAATCCATATTAGGCACTTGTATAATGCATATTCCATTGTCTTTCAAAGCTTCATATAATAATTTAACAAATTTTTCTTGTTCATCCTTAGAGATATGTTCCATAACATCCTTTGCTACGATTAAATCAAATTTTTTCTTAGTTAACACATCGAAAGCATTTTCACAAGAAAAATCTATCCCAGGAAAATGCTGCTTCGCATAAGCAACATCATTAGGCGATAAATCTACCCCACAAATATCGGCCTGAGGGTAATATTCTTTCAAGGCATTGGTCAAAAATCCCTTATTACAACCAATTTCTAATATATTCTGTTGTCCACTCGGGGGGGGACATTCTTGCTTAAAATTATATTCAAAAACATTTCGCAGAAACTTTTCTTTACGTTCAAAATCAATATTTGATAATAAATTAGCATCCATTCTTTTATCATAATTCTTAAATATCTTATTTTGAGTATCCATTTAATTATCCTTTCAAATGAGCATTATAAATTTGATACATATTATTTATTAAGCGATTATAAATTTTTATTCCCCCGTAGAAATGCTTTATTTGTCCTCCAAATCTTATTTTAAAACGTGTTATTCCCTCCAATTTAGAACCACTTTCATAATTTAGACCAATACCCCCAAAATCATATTTATCTATACCTTCATTTTTCAGTATCTTCATTGTATCCCAATGCAGTAAATTAGCTGCTCCTATCACAGGTTTGTCTATAGTAGCTCCATGCCAATAAATAGACATATTTCGTGTACTCAATATTAAAGAAGCTGCCTGCCATACGCCTTTATATTCTGCTACAAAGAGCCTTAAATTTTTATTTTTCCCCATTATATCTCGATACAAATTCAAATCCGCAAGTGATATATTTTTGCCATTCGATCTACGATAAGTAATTTCCGACATTTTGTAGTACCTTGAAATATTTTGTCCAGTTAAAGGATATTCCTTTACATTAACACCTGCCTTACTTGCTCTTCGAATGACATTTCTATGTTTTGTGTGAATTCCCTTAAATATATCATCCTCACTAAGTTTCAAGTCAATAATATTAGTTCCATATTCAAAAATTTTTGAGAAATGTTCCTGCTGTAAAAAATTAATATCCGTAAATTTAGACAAAGTAACAGAATAGAATTCAAATCGAAATGGCGTAAATTTTTTTACAGCATTTTTCAACGCTATTCCCATATATGCTGAGTTGCCTGGATATGGTTCAGATACTGCATATAAAATTTTTAAAAAATATTGTTTTTTTAAGAAGATTAACCACTGAAAAACTTTTTTCCCATCCTCATAAATACTTATATATAATGGAGTAGTTTTAGAAGAACACACCTTACCATAGTTATATATTTGCGTGGGATTTTGTTCTTTCATAAATCTATCCCACTCTTTTGCATTTACCTTTTCCGCAGTTTCAATCCGACAATCAATCAATTGCTATATCCCCTTTATGCAATTCTATAAAACGTATTTTTTCATCATCTAATATGTCAACATCCAATAATAAGCAATGTTTTTTTATGTGAATTATATTTTTCGTCAATTGTTCAGGTTCATATTTTTGAAACACTGGCCAAGTATATCTAGCATTTATATTTGCACCCATTAACAGCCTATACACCTTATAAACATCTTTAACCATTATGACATACAAAGGATATGTTGTGCTATGTACAACATTGGGCAATATCAATTCTAATTTTTGCCCTATACGTCCACGCTTGCTAATTAATTTTTCTTCCCTTAACTTTATATTTTGCTTTATAAAATCATATTGTTTATCAGTCATACGAGTGTCATAATTACCTAAACCTATATTCAGATTCTCTTTATAATAATCTTGAAATTTATAAATTCCTATCTCTCTAACTAATTTTCCTATCACTCTTTTCACAAAACTAATATCAGTTTTCGCATAGTCTCCTGACATTTGTCTATCATTTATTAAAGCATTATAATAACTAAATAAAATAGGATTCATACACATTTGGTGAATAACTGAAGCATTTCTACGCTGGAAGCTTAATGCTTTTTGATATATTTCTCTATTGCGAAATACTGCACAACCTCCGCCTGGATTACAAATAAACTTTGAAAAAGAATATATTATAACATCTCCTATAGCTGGTATGCGTTCACCGTATGAATGTGCTGCATCTATTATCATCTTTATATTACTTTTCTTGGCTAGTACATATATATCAAATAAATTACTTGGTATTCCCCCATAATAGCAATGTGTTATTACAACAGCTGTCTTATCAGATATTTTTAATTTTAATGACTCACAGCTCATATTAAAATTATTTCTATCAACATCTACATACACTGGTATTCCACCAGCATATCTAACCGCAGAAGGCAAATTCGTTTGGCAAGTAAATGCAGGTAAAATAACTTCCTTTCCCACTACATCCAAAGCCATCAATGACAAATAAATAGCACTGCGTGCATATGTACAAAAAACACTGCGACTTTTTATTAGTTCATCAAACACAAATTATCGTCCCTTCTATCCCTCAGAGTAAAATCTATAAATCTTAATATATTTATACAATGAAAAGGCATATCCCAAAGTAACCGCAATACATGTTCCGTAGATCCCTATCAAACCAGTAAGAGAAAACACAGCTATGATATTAACTATACTTATAGATAATGCAGCATTTCTTAAATCCTGAGAAAATCCATGTCCACTTATCCAATCAATATAAATACGATATATTGATTGCGCCATAGCTCCCAAAATCAATAATAAAACATAGATAAAAGTATCATGATAATCTATGTTTAAAATGTAGTATATTGAAATATACGATACCACTAAGACAACACACGCAGATATAATAGTGCCAATTTTTGTGTAATAAAGTACAGTAATACTAATATTTTTTTCATTTGCAAAAGCCTTAAATTTAGTAATACCTATACTCTTTCCTAAAACACTTACAACAGAAACAAACGACACCGCCAAAGAATACAATCCTAAAGTACTTGCATTTACAAAATACGAAATCAACATCCTATCTATATTTGCACTACCAACATCTACAATACGTCCAATATACTGTGGAAAGCCATACAACTTATTGGATTCATATATAGAGCTAATTAATTCTCTTGTTATGACAAATATAGGTCTTAATCTCATATAACACCATAATATTGCAATTCCATATGCAAATGCATATGAATATAAGACAGTAATTGGCGCTAGCAATTCAACATACCACAATACAATTATTTCTGTAAAATATAATAATTTTCCAATTAAGCTATATTGGGATAATAGATATATTTTATTACAGCCTTTCAATACCCATTCCATAAAAAATGGTGCTGTATAGGCATATCCTGAAAATGCCATCATGCGCACAATATAACCTATTTTATCCGGAAAAAAATCATCTATATATATGCCTACAACATACATAAAAATAGCAAATATCGTATTTATGATAATGTATGTAACAAATATACCACCCAGCAATTTTCGTTCAGTTACACTATCATTTGTGTCTGCTAAGATTTTAGCAGCAGTAGAATAAAATCCAAATTCCATGAACAGTGCTACAAAACTAAATACTGCAAAAGCAAAACTAAATATGCCAAAATCCTCAACACCCATTTCTCTAGCAAGTAAAATATTTATTACAAATCCTAGACCCATAATAAAAATATTAGATCCCGACACCGCTAATGTCTGTTTAAAACTACGACTTGAAGCCATTGCTTTAGCCTTAGACAAAATAGACACAAAAAACATCCTTTCAGACATATATTTCATTTGAAAATCTTTTTTTGAGAGATTGGCATATATCTATATTTTTACTCAATACTATTTCATTGCCATAATATTCCTTAGAAATATTATCAATTGTTTCCCAACAACAATCTTTTCTTTTACTTATCTCTGTTAATAGTATTTGATAATCTTTTATCAATTTGTCATTAATAGAAATAGACGTATATCTATTACCTCGCATAGAATATTTTAAATCCATAAAATTAAAGCTATGTAAAAATAATATGACAACAGCATCTTCATCTAACTTATCTATTACCTTTAGTATTTCATCAACACTAGAACCGTAACGAAAATCTAATTTCTGTATGCTATATCTCTTAAAAATATCACGACCAAATATTGTTTTTCGCAATTTGTACACAGTCAAAGGTATTTCCAACATCTTTTCATATCTAAACACACCATTGACATTTTTAAATGGCAGTTTACACATCATGTTAGAATTATAATACGAACTATCTTTGTATATACCTGCTTTTTGCAAGGCTAGCATTGTATTAACATCAGCCCCATAACCACCTGCTCTGTGACAACATATTTCTGTATTAAGATACCTAAAAAAAAATTCTTGGCCATATTCTATTATTCTTTGTTGTTCTGATAAAGAATATTGCCACATATATCTTTTCCCGTACATAGTACTGGGATGAGTATGCAACGCTATTTTATGCCCAGCAGATAATATGCATTCACACGCAGCTATTATTTTCTTTTTATATAGAGGTTGATAAACATCTACGAAGTGTGTGATCTTAGCTCCGAATTGCTGTGCCATTCGGTTCATATACCTAATACCTATTTCTCTATCTTGTATATTTCCAAAAACTAACACATCATATGCATCATCCATAAAATTACCTAATTCACCAATTTCTGTATCACATGTCCATATGATTTTCTTCATTTTAATTGCCTCTAACCACTACTAACTAATATAGTAAACCCAATGCAATATGCCATAATTAACACACATTATTAGTCTATCTTTCAACGTGACCTATCCAATTATGCTGAGGAGTAAAATGAAAATTTATATCACGATAATCAACCTTACTTCCATTACATTCACAAATGACTTCAATATCATCTGGTTCAAATCCGAATATTTTTGATTTTTCTGCAACACAATTAATTTTTAGCTTTTCAGGATCAAATCCCATAAGGTGAATGCATACATAATCTGTTTTAAATGGCGTATCTTGGCCACATACTACCATTCCACAATGTTTTGCCGTAGGAAACATTGGTCCATCACATTCCCCAGCAATAATACCATCTACAAAGCTAATATATTTTCTTTGCGGATAATCATTCATTCTACCGTTTTCATCACAATAAATGACTATTTGATTCAAATCCAAACACATCCGCCATACCGTATCATTGCCATGCCAATCACCAAAACCGTCTACTACCATTCTGCCTGTCATTTTTTTGTATATTTTTTCTACAAGAGAAAACGGCATATTTAGCAGCTTATAGACTCTCCTGCTTTCCATCGTATCTTTGACCAAAATATGATCCCTAGCTATACGATCCCATTTGTAAAACATCTTTGCTAATATTGACGCGTTAGGAGAAAATTCATCTCCACCATTTGTACACCCGACACGATAATGTGCTAAATAATTCTTATCACCGTTAGCTCCAACTAAATTCTTAGCATTTATAGTTACACCTGCTTTACGATGAGTTTTTAATTTTGGCATATTAATAATGACATCTGCCTTCATAATGGAGCCAGACAACAAATACCTATGACCATCTTTATGTTGATCAACTATAAACTTTCTATCATACTCAGAACCATATAATTTATCTATATGTTCTAAGTTATCTAAAAAACTCCTCTCCTTCAAGTCAACCAATACGTATCCATTAGGATCTCCTAGCAATTCATGTTTTACTCCTTTTGTATAATCATTGGGATAATAATTTTTTCGAAAATCTATTAATTCTATTGGCATTCCTTTTTCCTGATACCACGTAATTAATTCTTTCAATCCATTTTTTTTAACAATTAAATTGAAATCTGCATTTGCTTGTGGTGCGTCACCTACAATGACTTTACCAGAACCATTTAATGCCAAAAATACATAATCCAATACAGGTCTTATCATTGAAGCATGTGTAACAACAGCTCTAATATCATCTGCCCCATTGTTGTGATGCATAACTAGATTTGGTTTTAGAACAACAGTATCTCCGGGAGAAACTACTTCGCATAATGGGTTCCAATATTTAGTCCCTATATTTTTTTTATCTAATCCCATATTTTCCATGCATTTACGAACATGACTATATACTGTATTAGTTTTATCTAACTTTTCTCGTTGCCAATCAAGCAACTCTTCGTATATAACAGGTGGATGAAACGGTGCCCTATAACAATAATCTATTTTTTCATCTATATTGACAGATATCATTCTATATTCCTTTCAAGCGCTGATCTAAATATAAATATTTTCCTCGTGCGGTTCTTGGTATATCATCCACATATTCAATATGTAAATCTACTTGTCCCTGAAATTTAGACTGCAATTCGTCTAATATCCTAATTTCATCTTCGTTAGTATATTCTGGTGTTTTAACAACTTTCAATACTACTACTCCTTTAGTATCTTGATAATACTGAATTCTGCATGTATGATCAAAAATATTACTGTGTGTATTCATAGCTGTAACTGAAATTAAATTTCCGTTTTTGGCTACCATAACATCTCCAGAACATCTACCTTGAATAGAATCTATCAAGGTAGATGGTCTAGCATTGCCTCCAGAACATATTTCTTTATGCAGTTTAACCATATCTCCAGTTTCATAACGAATAAAAGGAACAACATTATTGATTAAGCTAGTCCCTATAATTCGAGCATTAGAACCAGGTAGCGCTTTGGTGTTGTTTTCATCTAAATACTCTAAATAAGAATGTTCCATGAACTCGTGATATAAACCATCCGCCTGCATACCAATAACACCAACTTGCTCACAATTTCCATATTTGTCGAAAACAGGCGCCTGAAATGCTCTTTCTATCAATGTCTTCTGTTCTGGATAAAGAATTTCTGACGATGTAGAAATTGCTTTAATTTGTTTTTTTAGTGTCTTTCCATTTGCAAGCATCCACTCTGCCAATATACTAATTGCCGATGGATACGCTTGTATAAATACTGGCGCAAATTCATCAATTTTATTTACATATTCCGATAAAATATCTTCTCGCATCGTGAATGTAGATAAAACCAAAAAGTTATTACTCTTTTCATAAGAAAACCATTGACCTTGAGCTAATACCCTACCTCTTAAAAAAACACAAGGATCTCCCAGAGAATACCCCATGTGATTCCAATGCAGCCATTCAAATGCTAAACGTCTCGTATCAACCTGCTTTGATATATAAAATCCTAGTGGTTTTCCTGTTGAACCTCCCGTTGTTACATATATGCGCTCGTTCTCAGGAATAATATCCGAAATCATATCTTGCAAATTTTCACGGACATCTCTCTTCGTCAATATAGGTATTCTGTCAATATCATCTAATGTTCTTATATCTTGTGGCTTTATACCACATTTATCAAACACTTTACGATAGTAACGAGTATGTTCATATGCATATTGTATTAATGCCTGTACCTTATGCAATTGATACATTTTTCGTTCTTCATATGATTTATTTTCTAATTCGTGTAATTCCTTTATCTGTCGCATAAGTCCTGGGTGACGATAAGCCTCCTGCCATTTCACAGGCAATCTATCAAAACCATACTTTACAATATCCCGAAACATCCCCATATTGCTAAAAACTCCATTTGCTTTTAAATCTGACTTTCCACGATAAATGCTATTTTCATAGCTTGATACTGCTGCCATAACGGAATTGGACTTTCCTTCCCCTGCTGAATTGCTTCAGCAAATGCCATTATTTCTTCTAACTGTCCTTTTTCACTTGCAGCAGTCTTTATACTTTTCAACTTTAAACCATAACCTGTCATGAATTTATAATCATCAAGGATTATTGTTTTATCATCGAAGAACACTTCCATCGTTTCCTTGGGATATTCTTTACTACCCATGGCAGTATAAATGAGATTACAAATTGACCCATCATCATAATGAATAGTTGTTACAAAATTATCCTTGGAACTGTAATATCCATTACTATTTGAAATACTTGTGACACTAACGCTCTTCACTTTGGAACCCGTCAAAAAATTAAATACATCGTAGATATGACAAGCTTCTCCTATATTGCGTCCTGCTCCCTCTTCTGTATGTACCCAATGATCCAATGGTATGTAACCAGCATTCATCTTGTAATTAATAATCATTGGATTAATTCTTTGGGATGTATGTCTAGCAATTTCTTGCATATATGACGAATAACGTCTATTGAAACCAGTCAACAACAACGGCACATTATCGTGGCTAGTCATAAAATCCTCTATTTTTGCTAACTCCATTTCATTTACAACTAGAGGCTTCTCTACCAATACGTGTTTTCCAGCTTTTAACGCTCTTAACACCATATCTGCATGTAGATTATGTCTAGTAGTTATTAATACCATATCCACATTACTGTCCTGCAAGACCTTATCATAATCTGTTGTGGCATATGCAGCCCCAAACTGTCTCGCAACAGTTGCCGCATTATTACCTGTCCGACTTACCACAGCCTGCAATCTATATTGATTATTAAGATTTTGTATATTAGGCAAATGCATACCTTTAGCAAAACCACCAGCACCTATAACAGCTATGCCTATTTTTCCATTATGAATATCACGTGGTTTTAATTCCACAACCATATCATCAGATACTTCTCTGTCTGGATATTCTAGCAAAACCATCAATGGCTTAGGCCGGGAAACTTTGAGTTGCTCATATGCTTTATCAGCTTCATCAACAGGATATACTTTTTGTACCATGTCTTCAAAATCTAATTTCTTAGACTGTACTAATTCCAGAATTTCCTGCAAATTACGATTTTCAGTCCAGCGAACATAAGAAACAGGATACTCTAACCCCTTTTCCTCATATATGCTGTCATATCTACCCGGACCATAAGATGTTGAAATCAAAAAGTCAAGCTCCTTGGCATAAAAGTCTGCTCTGTTTAAATTTAATCCAACATCTCCTACTAATACCACCCTGCCTTTTCTACGACACATATTAAATGCAGTTGATACAATAACATCAGAAGGAGAGGCAGCGGTGATAATGACACCATCAGCACCTATACCTCCTGTCAATCTTTTGATCTGTCTTTCATCCATACCTTCTTCAGGATTAACAGCCATATCTGCACCATGTTTCAATGCCATTTCAATGCGAGACTTATCCAAATCACTCACAATAACCTTGCAACCACTAGCCTTCAAGAGCTGTACTGTTATCTGACCTATAACACCCAATCCAATTACAACAAAGCATTCCCCTAATGTTGTATTAGCTCTACGCACTCCCTGCATAGCAATAGCTCCCAATGTTACAGGAGCAGCATTTCTAAAAGAAACTCCTTTTGGTATATGAACACTAAGATTACGTGGAACCGATATATATTCTGCATGATGAGCACATTGGGCACCTGCACATGCAACTTTATCTCCAACTTTGATATCCCGAATATTTTTCCCCACCGCTACAACAACACCTGCTGCTGAATAACCCGTAGGACTTCCTGCTTCAAGTTTTCCGCGTACAATCTCCTTGGTTTTACCAAGCCCCTCTTTCATAGCCATGCTAAAAACTTTTTTAACTTTTTCAGGCTGTTCAAGAGCTTTTTTCCATAGAGGAATACCGCTATTCCTTATCCCTGCCATTTCTGTGCCAATGGAAATACACGAACACTTTACCTGCACCAAAATGGTATCGTCATTTACTTTTGGACAGGGAACATTTGCCACTATTGCTTGTCCACGCTTTATTAATACCTGTTTCAAGCCCATATCCCCCTCGTATCTATTATAATTTTTCCCTTTAACATTTCCTTGTCTAAGGTTTTAAATTCCTTATGATCAACCAATAGAAGCACAATATCTGCTTTGTTTATAGCTTCGTGATACTCCATAAGTGATACATTCTTCATATTCTGCAACTTCAAAGGCAATGTCTGTATATTTGGCTCGACAGCAAATATTTGAGCTTTACCTGCTGCTGCCAAATCATACGTAATCTGCAATGATGGACTTTCTCGCAAATCATCGATATCTGGCTTAAAAGCTAATCCTAAACATGCTATCTTAGGACTTGCAATACCTTTTATGGCTTCATATACTTTTGACATTACATAATGAGGCTTATTATCATTAACTTGTCTAGCTGTACGGATCAATCTTGCTTCTGCTGGTGCGGAATCTACAATAAACCACGGGTCAACAGCAATACAATGACCACCTACACCTGGACCTGGCTGAAGAATATTAACCCTTGGGTGACGATTGGCCAAACGGATAAGTTCCCAAACACTAATGTCCAATTTTTCACATATAATTGAAAGTTCATTAGCAAATGCTATATTTACATCCCGAAATGAATTTTCGGTAAGTTTAGATAACTCAGCTGTTCTGGCATCAGTTTTTAACAAGGCACCCTTCACAAAATGTTTATAAAAATCCACTGTTTTTTCAGTGGATGCCTCATCTATACCACCAATAATTCTGTCGTTAGTAGATAGCTCTTGCACTATTCTGCCTGGCAAAACTCTTTCAGGGCAATGTGCAAAATACAAAGCTTTATCTTGAAGACTTTTGTTTTCGTCCATTATCCACTGGCGAACTTTTTCTGTAGTTCCCACAGGACTTGTAGACTCTAATATCACAAGATTTCCATCTTGTAAAAATAGTGCAATTTCTCTTGCTGCAGACTCTACATATGATAAATCTGGCTCCTTATCCCCTTTAAATGGGGTAGGTACTGCTAAAATAAATACATCAGCCTTATGCGGTTTTGTATCTGCAATGAGATTACCATTTGCTACAGCTTTTTTTACATAATCCTCCAACCCCGGTTCAACAATATGTATTTTCCCCTGATTAATTGTATTTACCACCTTATCAACAGGATCCATACCATATACCTTAAAACCATTATTAGCTATTAATGTTGCCGTTGGTAATCCTATATATCCCAAACCTATTACGCTGACTGATTTCACACCAATTCTCCCCTTTTTTATTCATTTCTGTTAAATAAAATTTCAAATTTGTCTACAACATTTCGTATATCATATTGAGTCAAATCTATCTGCTCTTTTCTACTGTAGTTACCTCGTAAAAACTCCTCAAAAACAGCAGGCTCAAAGGTTTTGCTATTAAAACTCAAAATTGGTCGTTTGGACATAGCATAATCTATTAACTTGCTTGGCTTTTGATTGGTATTTTCATTATCAAAATTTATAACAAAATCCATACGTGACATAACCTGTACTAATTCTTCACGCGGTATTGCATCTCGTATTTCCAGCTTATCTTTTAGTATTTTTTTATACTTTTGCAATACATTTTTACTAAATTCATCAGGCAAAAGATATATGACAAATTTGAATGCTATATCAAGCGAAATCAAATATTCAAAAAAATACTGTGGATTGCGTATTTTCTCATAAAAAACTCCTGCATAACAAAATGTAGGTATAGCATTGACCTGATATTTATTTTCATTTATACGCAATAATTTAAATCCCTGTGGAATGACAACTATCTTATTATCAAGACCATATTCACTATACCCAGCTTTGGCTGCTTCCATTGGCACTGCAATAAAATCGAAGCATCGCAAAACAATACATTCTAACCATTTAATATAATATGCGTTATTTGTCGCAGGATTTGCATATAAAGGATCTCCGCAGTCTGCTATGAATCTATATTTACACCCAGTAATTTTCTTGCAAACAGCTACTGCAAGATGGCAATAAAACGGATAACTTATTGATATAACTGCATCATATTTATTTAACCTTAGAAGCTTTGGCAAGATTTTTATAATACTAGCTCCATATAATAGTGCTTTTGGGGTATCTCCCAAGAAAAATAAGCACATTTTTCTTATAAAATTTACCAATACTGTTTTAAAAGAACTTGCATTTTTGCCGCTCTTATTAAGCTCAGGCGTACTATTTCTTGATGTGCTAACATAGCAGACATCTACATTGGAAGGAATATTTTTGCTAAAATTAGGTAATATCGCAGTCACTTCGTAATCTCTTGCCGCTAATTCCCGCACCAATTCTGTTGTCCTAAAAGACCTAGGATTTGCTGCTGGATAGTGCCAACGAGATACTACTAGTATTTTTAACTTCTTATTGTTCAAATATTATCACTATCCTGTAATCATTTTTTTCAACAAAAATATAAAGCGTAGCATTCCATATGGCATGCACTCCAATATAATAGCTGTAATACCTAACACCCCCATATTGGGTACACATATAGCCTTTACAAAATTTTTACGTAAAATACCTTGCCTTAAAATAATTTTTTCCTTATATTTTTGGGGAGAAATCATCATCATTTCATAAATATTTACAACCAAAGAAGCTAAAAACCGTCTATATATGGCATCTTTAACGGAACTGTCTTCAAATTGAGCCATAGTCCATACTGTTTTTATAGCATCATACTTTCCTAAATTTTTATTACTAATTTTCCTTGTTGTGGCACTATTATCTCTGATTAAATAATTATATTTATATAATGGCAGAAAATATATACCATCAACATTCTGAAAAACCTGCCATAAAAAAAGCATGTCCTCCATTACTTCAACATTTGAATCGAATCGTATGTTTTGTATAATTTCTCGACAAAAAATTTTGTCACATACTTCCCAAGATAGAACTTTCTCACTTATAGGCTTAAAATCAAATATTTCTTTTAATGCCTCTTTTCTACAAATAAATCCTTCTGAAGCTTTCTTCAAAACATGAATTTTTTTACCTTGCTTTTCTCTGCAATATCCACTAGCGCATATTTTATACTTTCCATTTTCTAATTGCTGTATCATATTGCCATACATATCAGATTCCAGCCAATCATCACCATCTAAAAACGTAATATACTTTCCATTAGCCATGTCCATTCCAAAATTTCTTGCCTGACTTACACCCCTATTTATTTGATGATACACAGATATTCTTTTGTCAATTTTGGCCCATTTGTCACATATATATGTAGAATTATCTGTAGAACCATCATCCACAATTATTATTTCTAATTTTTTATAAGTCTGACTAGTAACTGACAACAAACACTTATCTAGATACTCTGCTGTATTATAAACTGGTATTATCACACTTAGAGTTTTCTCCATGAGTAAAATCCTTTATAACTTATACGAACAAAATCTCACAAAATCCAATAACACTATCCGCAAAATGCCTGCTAAACCTTTTTCTTTATATACTCTCTTTAACTGATATTTAAATAACTTAACTCCCTCTCCTGTGCTTTTTCCAAAAGTATCTGCTATCCAGGAATTTTCCTTTTGGAATCTTCCCATAGCTCTATACCTACACCATATATCTTTCAATACTGGTTCATGAGAATGCATGACGGTAGCTTCTGCTGCATATGCTGTTTTATAGCCATCTAGCAAAAGCTTTCCAGCTATATACATATCCTCACAAATGTCAATTCTTGGAAAGCATCCCACACTCTTCAATGCTAATATCCTATATGCAGCAAATGAATCAGATAGAAAAGCTGTCTTTATGCCCAGAACCTCTACATCTGCTAAGGATTTAATGCGACTTTCGGGTGGATAATTAAATTCTCTATCTACTGCTGCATAGACACTAGCTCCCTCATGAGGCAGCTGCCTACCATAAGCAGCTGCAACATCCTTATGTTGGAATACTTCAATTATTTTTTCTAAGCTATCTATCTGTGGTATTTTCACATCCTGAGTAATAAATATTACAATATCAAGGTAAGGATTCTGTTTCAGCAAGATATTTACGGCATCTTGACGTGTCCCACCATGAGAAAACTGTTCCTTAGAAATACTTTCCACAGCCCAGCCATGTTCTTGTGCAATTGCTTTTGTATCATCTGTGGAACTGGAATCTATTACCAATTGATACTGTGGCTGTATTGTTTGACAAGATAACTCCCGCAGTAATTTGGCAAAACCGTCCCCAGCATTGTAGGTAGGAATCACTATTGCTACAGATGGTAATATTTTGTTTCTTTTATACACCATTTACTAATAGGCTCCTTTTTTGCTAATTACTGCTGCAAAAGTACGATACAAATACTTCAAATCTATCCATAGGCTCCAATTTCTTACATACCATGTATCCATAGCTACCCGCTCCTCGTAGGTTGTATCACTACGGCCACTGGCCTGCCACATTCCTGTTATACCTGGCCGTACCATGAGATATTCCTTTTTGTTATCTCCATATTTGGCTAGTTCTGCCTGCACAACTGGTCTTGGCCCGACCAAGGACATTTCCCCTTTGAGAACATTGAATATCTGAGGCAGCTCATCCAAGCTGGTTCTACGCAAAACAGCACCTAGCTTGGTTACTCTAGGATCATTGGATAGCTTGAAATTAGTTTCCCATTCCAATCTGGCCTGAGGATCATTCCTGAGATATTCTTCCAAAACCTGTTGGGCATTGGGTATCATAGTCTGGAATTTGTAGCAAGAAAAAAGCTTGCCATTCCTTCCTACCCTTTGGTGAGCAAATATAACCTGCCCCTTATTGTCTATGGCCACACATATGCACAAAGCCAAGAATATAGGAGAAATGACTATAGTACCTATGGCTGTCACTACCATATCAAAAACAAATTTTATCCATCTGTTATACCAGCGAGAGAGATTATTCTTGCTCTTGATAACCGTTAATTGCTCTACAAAGAGAGTGCTTATTTCCACACTGCCCAAGGGAGAACCAACCAATCCTGGTGTAAACACTATGGTATCTGTCAAATGCTGTATACTGTAGAGCAATCTCTTTAGCTTTTCCTCCGGCAGCCCAGGAACTGCCATAATCAATGTGCGGACTCCTAGCTTCTGAATAATATCTGAAGCATCCTCAAATGTTCCCAACACTGGATATTCCTTGGGCAACCGTTCTGATACAGGATGATCATCCAATATACCTATAACACGATAGCTATAACAATTATCTCGCCGGAATCTATCCAGCAGGATTTCGGCAGTTTTGCCAGCTCCCAGAAGCAATACAGGTTCCTGCATATTAGGATATTTCTTCAAAATTCCCTCTAACAAATTGCGGAACACTCCTATGTAGAGAACCATAAAAGCAAAAAAGCATACTGCATAGTATCTGGACACCTGCATGCTGTTACGCATAAGGAAAATTACCAGCATGTACATCAATATGGCAACACAGCATCCCTTGCCTACATCTCTAGTCACCTCCAGAGATGGCCTATTGAATTTATAGCTTTCACTGATGGACAAAAGAAGTAAAAACATTCCTGGAATATATATGTATTGATAATCCCAAGGCAAAATCATCATTTGACTTGCTTGCACCCGAAATATGCCCTGTAGAAATAAGGCTGTTTTTTCTGCCAGTAAAATGGCAAGGTAATCTGACACAATATGTAACAGAGAAAATAACTTCGGCCGCCAGGCCTCGGAAATTATATTTTGCTGCAAAACTCAAACTCTCCCGTTAAAATTTTTTATTTTTTAGTAATTATCCACATGTCTATTATAATAACACGAATGCCCCCCCCCGCAAGACATTGTGTAAATTTTTTATTTTTTCACTTTCTGTGGATAACTTTTAGGTAAATTTGGGTAATAAAAAACCCAGATAATAAAATTATCTGGGCAAAAAAATCCGGCGGCATCTGATTGGATACCACCGGTTTTTATTTACATCTATTTAGTTTATCAGCCTTCTACAGCCTTTAATGCTTTCAGCACCTTGGCAGCCATGCCGTACATCTTTTTCTTTGGTACGGAGCATACTGCAATGCGGACACCAGCCTTCAATGGTACTGCGAAAATCAGATCCTTGTGGAGTTCATCGCATACAGCCTTGGAGTCCTTGGCAGGAATGGACAGGAAGAAGCCAGCCTTGTATGGCAGTGCATTCAGACCACATTCCTTGGCCTCCTTCATAAAGATAGCGGCGCGGTCACGAATAATCTCATAGAGATCATCTCTTTCCTTTTCAAAGGCAGCCAGCAGCTCTGGATCCTGCTGAATATTGCTCAGTACAGCCATAGCACCACGGTTGATATTGGACCAGGTTGCACGGCTGGAATACTTGGTTACATTAACGAACTCGTCAACCAGCTCTTTGTTGGCAGACAAACCGATAATGGCACCAGTACGCTGTCCATACATGGTATAACCCTTGGACATGGAGAATGCAAACATGGTGAAGATATTCTCTGGCAGATTGCTGAACTTCTTCATAAAGCGACGGCTCTCGTTCTTCTCACCTGCATAGTCAATATAGGCAATATCCACCATAATATTAACTTTCTTGCCCTGAGCTGCATATTTGTTGCACAGCTCCAGTACACCATCCCAATCTGCCTCAGACAGGCTGTAGCCAGTAGGATTGTGAGCAGGAGTGTTGATAATCAACAGCAGGGAATCCTGC
>Ga0129313_1000874_pt1 | contig 21849 bp, 28 predicted proteins | sample O1105metagenome_FD_94436 | JGI IMG/M metagenome (GOLD analysis project Ga0129313, IMG submission 94436) | Orangutan group fecal microbial communities from fecal samples from Wisconsin, USA - O1105 metagenome | ecosystem: Host-associated > Mammals > Digestive system > Large intestine > Fecal...
GCCTGTGACTCATCCACATCACTCACACCTTCTTTCATTGATGCAATATATGCCTTGAGGACATCTGACTGGTACTGTTCCGGCACATCTGCACCATAATAGATCTGCTGTATTTCATCTGCTGTCTCACATCCTGCAATCCACATGTTTACGGCATTGCAATAGGTCGTATGGTAAGATACATAAGCCATTGCCGTGGATGTGATGATCTGCATGTCCTCGGCTGTGTAGTACCGGCATGGCTGACCGTCCGCGTGGTACTCAAGCTCAGTGGTGCCTGATGCAAGCTGTACCTGCTTACCGAAGAGATTGAGCTGATCATGCTCCGTCAAACTAAAATGCTCCGTGGATCCGTCCGACAGCTTGACATCGACTCCGGAATAGATAGCGGTCTCACATGCCTGACTGATCTCTCGTTTTTTCGCTGCCTGCAGTTCTTCCAGAGTCGGTACATACGGCTCCGGCGGAAGGATCTCGCCACCAGTGTCCGGATCCGGTGCCTTGTATGTACTGCCGTCATCAGATAAATAGATAGTCTTCCCCTCATCGCGGTACACAGTCTCCCATCCCGTCAGCGTTGCACACTCGATATCACCGGCCGTGTAAAGCACAATGTCACCATTCCACTTTGTTGGCGGTGTACCTGTGAAAACGATCTGCAGCACATGCGGTTCGATTGTCTGGATGCTCCTGATCTCGTAGAGCTTACCCTTGACTTTGATTTTTTCCATGATTTTTACCTCCATGATTTATTTTTTTGTATATAAAAAGGACCCTCGCGGATCCTGAATTTTCAAATTTATGTGATTTTTCAATTGACTTTTGTCTCTATGAGTTGATTTTTCTTCTTTCCCTCAATTGTATAGTGAGGTGGGAACGGTTTCCGATAATTTGAGTAAGGCAATTTCATGTTCTGATTTATTTGCAGATTATTCAGCGCCGACTTTTGTTGAATGGAATGGAAATACTCTAAATACTCCTTTTAAAGCTGGTTTCACCGATTGCCAGGAAGGATTTGCTTTCTGCTATGGGAACTGGAACAATTACATGACGGTGATAGCGTTTGCGAAAAATTCCAATAAAATGTGGGCTTGGTCCAAAGCTGTAAATGCCTGGATAGAATATGTTACAAAGAGTGATTTGGAACCGGTTAGATCTAAACAGATTAACCGGTATGTATCAGCAGAAAAAAACACGGATACAGTGCTCTCGTCTTACGAAAGCAAAGAGGAAAATTTTATATTACAGTTTACATCTAATGATACAACTGGCGCAATTCCTACATTAACAGGTTCGCATTTATTTATAATTGAACATTTTATGGTTGGAAACAATAGCGACTCTGCCATTGAACGAGCTTACAGCACAAAAGGAAAACTAATCGCTTGGCGTTTTAAACAATGGTGGGATAAAACATGGACGGCATGGGAAAATTCGTAACTGCATTGATCACACCGGAATAAAGGTAAAAGTATATCGTGTCAGGGAAGTATTGTTTCCTCGTACACTGCAATTTCCCTGAACAGATACGCTTAATTTTTGTCCCTTTGTAAATCTATTCATTACAAATATGTTCACTGTATTATCTGTTTGAACAGCTCCGTCCCATTGAGCACGCCCCTGGATATATGCATTATTTACCATATAGTAAAAGCTTGCATTAGAATCCGAAGAACTACATAAAACTTTCCAATTGCCAATCATGATACAGTCAAAAGGTATTGTTATTTCGCTGTTCTCCAATGTAGCAGAATCAGAAGTTAATGTTTGCGTCTCGGAAGTCATATATTTCTCTTGTAAGGTTGTTTTTTCCTGTAAATTGGCTATCGCATTAGAAATAGCTTTTTCTTGCGAGGTAGTTGTCGCAAAGCGATATTGCTCTGCCCATACATTATTTCTAAAAATGGTAACAGCCGCTGTGTCCTTTAATAGTAATAATTGATTTATTGTCCCGTCACTAAAACGTATAGATAACGTGCCAAATCGTTCGGCAGGGTTATCATTTAAGAGATCAGCGGATGCGATCTCGTTTCCAACTAATAATCTCCTACTTAAATTATTAGCAAGTACTTGGGAGTCACTATACAATTGAGTGTAGAGGTCTTTCAGCACTTTCCCCTGCGCTGCTGATAAAGGTAAGCTGGAATTGTCCGTCACGCAGTTGTTGACAATATGGCCAATTAAGCAAGCCCCTTTAAATGCAGCCTTGATATTTGATAAGAGTGTCCCCAGCTTTCCTTTCGATTTGATCTGATCGATTGCATCCGTTGCTGACGGAACTGCGGTTGATCCAGTATAGTCTTCAAATGTCGGCGTATCCAGATTTTTCAGTGCTTCATCTGCCAGATCCCAGTTTTTATTCTGATCCGCCACGTCATAGAAATCACTTTCATCTGGCTTTTTAAAGCCATAATTTGTTGTGTTAGTTGCCATTCGGTAAATCTCCTTTCGTAATCTGATCATGAGTCAGCTGCCCAAGTTCGATATGCTGATAAGTCCCCATCTCCATGATTCTGGTCTTCAAGTGTCCATTTCGAATCTTATAATGAGTAAATGCAGCAAGCTGTTCATGCGTGAAGGTTCCAACAGCTCCATAGGTGTTGAAAATATACTCATACAATATCCTGATATGGCATGGAATCGCTTCTTCGATACTCTCTTTGATGTCTTTGATGTTCCCAGGAATTCCCGATGTTCCCGTAAACCGAACCGTTGCTCTGTATTTCGGGTTATCCTCTTTTATCTCTACCGCTGCATTGGTATAACTTTCTGCGATATTCCGGATCAGCGCCACCAATGTGGTCGCGGCCCCCGCCGCTTTTGCTGAAATTTTTTCTCTCCGGTAACGATCTGATTTTCCTGCATCAGGGATAATTCCGAATATTCTCTCATGTCTTGAGAGCAATCCTTTTCCCGTAGCGCTTGTCCAATATATCTCCTTTAAGGTATTTGCAAGTCCATCTTCCAAGTTATCCGACTCCTGCGATAGATTTCCCTGAATCTCCTGCATCGTTTCGTTATCATCGTAATAGTCTGGTAAGACCTCAATCAGCCGCAATTATATACACCTCCTCCAGACTTACCGTACCCATCGCAGGAATTTCTTTCTCTCCTACTATGATATTGCCGGTGGAATTATTAAGCCTTAAATCATCGTAATCCTGGACTCCTTCAATATTGAGAAGAAGACTTCCGATTTTCGCATAGCTGACACGATACTCCACAAAAACCAACGATTTCAAATACTCCGTGAACTGGCTCTTGAACATAGCAAGCACATCATCCAACGTTTTTGTTCCATCCAGAATCACATTCGCTGACACATTGACAGACCTCATTGTCGGACTCGAGACCGTGACCGTTGCTCCGATTGGACGAACTGTTTCTATGTAATCTCGCACGGCAGGCTCCAACGAAGGGTTTCTCGCCTTGTCTACATCTACAATCAGTACTGTTAATGTCCCATCTCCAGAATCAAGAGGAAATACTTTCGCATCTCCGACGCCAGGGACTTCAAGAGCCCACTGTCTGTAATGATGTTTATTTCCCGATGTCGCCGGATTCCGTACCTTCTCATAGAAGCGTTCTCTTAGCGCTTCATCTGCCTCTTCATCGGCTCCATCAGTAATAATGTCTGTCAGTTCTGCGGTCACATTCGAAACTGCCGATAGCGGCTCCAGAGAGCCCGAATATGTATTTCCGATCTTCCCTGCTGTCTCGCATTCTGCCTCATAGACGTTTTCATCTATCCGACCGATTATCCGATATGCCACATCACTGATCATCCATCTTGTCCCGATTGCAACATCTCCGGATGTTACGATTTTCCGAACTGCCGGGCTTGCTACTTTTCTATTCACTCCATATCCGCTAACGGCACGGTCCAGATACTCTCCGACCGCTGTGTCCGGGAAAACAAGGTCAACAAAGTTACTCAGCTGAAAATACTGATCTGCCAGAAAATACGCCGCCGGGGCAAGGGCATCATAAATCACACTGCCTTCTCGTTTGTCCACATCATTAGAGACACGATTGAGCATACCTTGAAGTATATTTTCATACGTCTTATCTTCAAACATTCACCTCAACTCCTTCCCGTAACTGACCAAATATGCTCAACACATCAAAAGAACATACACAGGTGATTCCCTTAAACTCAAACGAAAAGCCGGACACATCGCTGATCCTGTCGTCCTGCAGCAGTGTCTCCCGGATCATCCGCTGCATCTCAGCCCGAATATACTCCTGATCCTGTCCGATCAAATCCCGCCAGTTCACTCCATAATCGAAGCTGTAGATCGGATACTCAAACTGCTGCGTCGAGAGTCGTTTCCGGATTGCCTGCCCCAGTGCCTCCAGATCATTTACCATTCCACGAATACGGATACCGGAGTCGTTGTAGCTCTGATTTGAGAATGTCTGTTTCTGAATTTTGGTATCTGTTGTCAAAGCCATTACTTCAGCGCCTCCTCTTTTATTTCATCCTTGAAGGCCAGGCGTCGTTCGATAACCTCCAGCACATAGAATTCCTCCCAACCGGTTCCCGCAATCATGCGGACCTTGTCTCCTGTCCTCAGCTGCGCTTTCATGTTTCCAGAAAGCTGTGCCGTCGGGATCTTGAACTTCTCATTCACCCGAACCCCGGATCCGTCATAGGTACCCACAATTATCGCGGGTAGTTTCTGATTGTTCAGAAATGCGCTCATCACTTTCTTCAGTTCTTCCGTCAGCATCATTGGGCGATCACCTCCAGTTCCATTGTGTGCGTCGGCAAATATTTGTGTGTTACTTCTTTTACGATCACACGCCGGTCCAGTTCGATATCTGCAATGCTGCCATAAATACTGCATCCAGCTCTCACAGAATGATCCCCGATACAGGACAGCTTTATCGTTTCTTTCTCATGGTTATATAGCTGTAGAAGCTTCTTCGCCTTCTCCTGAAGCTTTCCCGCGTCAGCGCTCTTATCCGAAACATGCTCATAATACTGCAGGTTTCCATATCGATTTACTGAATCCTGATCTGCAGCCTGAGTGGTCTGCGCCTTTCCGTTCTTCTCATCCATCCAGGAGATCTTCACCACATTGTAAAATTCATCATCGATGGACTTCTCCCAGCTGTATCCATATGCTAGGGAATCATCACCAAGTACCAAAGGGAGCTGAAGGTCCCGGAGGTTATCCAACCGGATTTTTCCGTAAACGTCCGCCAAACGATACCATTCTCCCTGCGGATTATCCGCAGTTTTTGTATTAAGAAGGGTATCTCCGATCAGTCCATAGATCACATCAATCCATGTGTCTTGGTACTTTACTTTATCCTTTGGAACTTTGTATGAAATTCCTGTCGGCATATCCCCGGCCGTTAGATTCAGATATCTGCACATCGACTGAGTAACGGATACCACATCGTCCTGTCCGCCTTTTAATGGAATGATATCTTTAGACTTTCCGCGTCGTAACTGATCATACGCCTTTACTTTCACCCGCCGGTCTTCACCCATGCTGACACGGAATACTTCTCCGAAAAAGATGCCATCCTTCTCACTGGTATTAGTGAGTCGGACGACATCTCCATTTTTGATCATCAGTTCTCCGTCATACAGGTATGTAAATTCCAGGACGGAAGCGCCAGAATTCAATTTGTCCTGCCAGCTAAGCTCCGAGCACATTTCTGATATTTCATAGATCACACCATTATTTTCCACGCATAGCTGCATAACGTCCTCCTCATGATGGAATCGTGAATACCTGCCCCGGATAAATCAAATTTGGATTTTTGATCTTATCCGCGTTCGCACTTACGATTTTCGAATACTGTGCCCCATTCCCATAGAACTGTTTTGCAATCTTCCAGAGGGAATCTCCTTTCTGCACAGTATATGTCTTTCCTTCCTCCACTGCCGGGTTCGTCGGCTGCGGTGTCTCTGGCTGGGCCACCGTCGCTACCGGTGTCACAACCGCGCGGTATTTCTTTGACGGTTTCCGATACTGAAGAAACGAGAGGGTCAGATATTTATCCCCTTCTTCTCCCGATTTTTCCAAAATTTCACAGGATTCTATCAGCACCATCACCGACTCATCATCCGTCATGCCGTTGGAATAAATGAGCCGGACCGGCGTTTTCTCTTTTTGTGCTTTCGTGAGCATTCGAATGTACCAGTCCGGATCCGCGCGGCTGCCCGGTTCCATATAGTGCATCTCATGGTGCGGAAGTTCACATTCGAAGTTATACTCATTCAATGCCTGGTAAGTTGGAACACTTACCTGCCCGCTGCCGAGCACCTGGTATTTCTCAATATTCAGCTTCTGTTTCTTCTTGATTTCTTCCGGGTTCACCGGAAGCTTATACCGTTTACTCTTGTATTTGATGTACACGCTGTAGCTCATCAGTATAATCCCTCCGGTGCTGTTTCCAGTTCATCTCTAAGAATCTGAGCGATTGCCGGTCCGATCTGCTCGTAATCCGTTTCCTTGTGAATATCCCCGGTAAATGTAATTGCGATGTTCGGTGCCAGTGTATTCTGGGCGATTCTCGCAACATAGTCACGTTCTGCAAGTTCCTTGAGATAACTAATATCCTCGTCTTCTAAGGATGCCTTGATGCTGCCATTCTTTTCGGTGCCTTTTACGACTGCTGGATCTCCGACGGTTCCGATTGATGATCCGACACCGCCATTAAAGAAATCGGTTGCTTTACCGGCTGCGTTGGATCCCCAGCTGTAGCCTTTATTATAAGCATTTTGTGCCCATCCCTTTTTCCAGGTATCGAATGTATTAAGTCCCTTATTAAAAGCGGCGCCTACGTCCTCGTAGGATCCTTTTTCCGATGCATATTGCTGTGCCTTTGCCCGATAGGTGTCAGCCTTTCCAGATAAACCCGCAACATCAATATTTACAAACGGAAGGGCATTGAGCTTCTCGGCAATTCCTCTAATCACCTCTGTCGCCGTCGCCAGCAGATTGTAAAAGAACGATTGAACATTACGAATTGAATTGCCGAATGCTGTTTTGATATTAAACGCAACAGCCCGTCCACCATTTGCTATTGCAAGGAACACATTCGCCGCTGACAAGCCTAAATTCACAACAAATTGTGCAGCTACAAAAAATCCTCCACAGATAATTCCCGTTGCACTGACCGAAGCACCAGTAATTTTATTAAACGCTGCCACGCCGGCGTACAGGACTGCAATCAAACCGATGACTCCAATCATCATGAGCCCTGCCGGATTCATCGTGCACAATGCATTCCACACCGCTGTCGCCGCATTCAATACCCACTGGGCTGCCGCCGCTCCATAGGTAAACGATGCGTACACTGCCAGCGCCGCACCTAATCCCAAGAGCAGCGGTCCGATGATCGACATGTTATTCGCCAGCCAGCTGACTACCGTCAAGAACGGAGCTGATCCTTTCTGGATCATGTTCATGGCGCTTGTCCAGACCTGTGCCCAGGTCATCGGCATAGAATTAAACTTCCGGTCAATCTCATCCATCGCCGCAAGCTGGGCATTTTTTACCATCTCTGCCGACAGCATGCCTTTCTCGGCATACTTCTTGATGGAGCCTTCCGCCCATCCCATGTATTTTTCGATATTTCTGGCAATGCTCGGCGCTGCTTCCAGGACGGAATTCAGCTCATCGCCACGGAGTGCGCCGGATCCCATCGCCTGGGTTAACTGGACCATGGCTCCTGCCGCAGCTCCGGCTTCTGTTCCACCGATTACAAACTGCTTATTGATCGACTCAACGAAGGCAATCAGCTCATCCTGGTTTTTAAAGGCGCTGCTGGCATTTAAGCCCAGGCTGGCAATTCCGTTCGCTGTGCTCTCAAAAGATGCCCTGGAACGCTGCGCGGAGGCGTAGACCTTATTCTGGAAACTCGGGTCGATAGCATTCCCGGAATCATCCGTATTCACAAGGTTCAGCCTGGTATTTGCATTTGCATATGCATCAGAAGCAGAACCAAGCATTTTTCCAACATCGACAGCAGTTTTTACAGCGAAGACACCCGCCAGAGCTTTGGCAACTCGATCAGCAGTTTTCTTTGTCCGCTCCATCTCATCGCCAAGCCCTTTCATCTTCGTCTTGGTCTTGTCGGCACCCGCGCCTGCTCCGCTTAATCCTACCCCAGCCTTTGTTCCTGATTTTCCTACCTTATCAAGTCCTGTACTGACTTTATCGGCCGCCGTACTTGCCTTTTCAATCGATGCTGCCGCCCGGTCGGAGGCCTGCATGATTTTCGAGATTCGCGATGAATATCGATCCTGCAACTCAAACACTGCTCTCAGTACTCCCATGTGGTTCCTCCTTCCCTAATGCTTATTCGCAGCTCTCTTCTCCGCCTCAATTCGAAGTTCAATACTTGCTAATACAATTGCTTTCTCCCTGATCGGCATCGTTGCCAGTGTTTCAGGGAGAATATGCAGTTTCTGCAGGGCATAATGAGCCAGACAAAATTCCAGATCATTATGCCTTATGCGTTTTTTGCTTCATCCTTCAAATCGTCGAAATTCTCCAGACCAGATAGCGTCTGAACCTCATCGATCAGACGATCATATTCATTTGTGTAAAGCATCTTTTTGAGAAGAGACACCTCTCCGATTACGCCATAAGTTTTCTGAAGCTCGGCATTCTTCAGATCCGGGAACACCACTGCGGCCGTTGTTGTCTCCGCTACATACTTCACACGGTCAAACGTCTGGTTCCCTTTCTTATCCGTCTTGATGCAGCCTCTCTGGATCGCATCACAGATATCCTGTGTCAGCGGTCTGATCACAAAAGGAAGAGGATCCCCTCCTTTTGTTTTAAAACGGCTGGATACGATAATCTCTTTATCCGGAGTTATTTCCGGATGTAAAAAGCCATATAAATCCATTTCTTTCATATCTGCCATAGTCTTCTCTCCTTATCTAAAATTCTCCGGTAACTGGAACGCCTCAAGGCAGTCACAGTCATCGAATGTAAAATCAGAATCAAATGTGATCGGGTCCTCGCTATCGTCTTCCAGGTATGCGACCGGGACTGTCTTTAAGATCACATGGAACAGCGTTACTGTTTGCCGACCCACCGTGGACTGCGGATCTTCATTCAGGAACTGCAGGGTGGATGCCGGGTAAACGCCGTTCTTTTTGTATCCGAGAAACTCTTTTAATGCATCCGAATTCATGAAGTAAAATGTGCCGGATCCCTCTCCGGTTGCTCCAACAACTTTATGCTGCTTCATACGGTGCCCGAGAAGCTTTTTCTCTGCAACAGTCAGTGTGACATGCGCATCAATCTTCGAAATCTCAAACATTTCACGGTTCTGTCCGCTGCGGGTGATAAATCCTTTTCCTTCAGATCCACCGAGGGTATCACTGAGCTGTGTATAATTTGCCATCTGGCTCCCTCCTTACGTCAGATTTACTGTGATGTAGGCAATCTCCATGCTGCCAACAAGCTGAACTGCAACGGTTACTACCACAGCGTTGATCGCCGTTCCGGCTTCTACTGTGATGTCATCTGCACTGAAATTCTGAATCGCACCACGGCGTTCCAGATCAGCGAAATACTCAACCAGGGCGCTCTTGAAAATAGATCGTCCTTCCTCGTTATTGTTGTACTTACCTTTGATGTTGGAATCCCAGACCGTTCCGATGTCCTCCCGGATTCCGCACGCAGTACGTACAGACCTGTTCTGCTTCATGATATCCCCGAGGGTCTGTGTCGTGCTTGTCAGCGAGTTTACATCTGCCACGACCGTGACATTCTGGGACTTGTCCACCGTGAGGATCAGTTTCCCTGCCTTGATCGCCGTCTCCATCTCCGTCTTTGTCATTCTTGGTGTTACATCGATCGCGCCGACAAACTTTCTTGCGGTATTGGATTCCGTGATCTTTGCCCCGGCCGTTACACCGCCGATCCATGCACCTGTTTCTGCTGCAGTCAGTGTGGATCCATCTGAAAGCGTTACTCCCTGTACGTTGTTGATCACATACTGGCTGTCTGCAACATAATTGGTCAAAACCGCCGTAATGTTCTTACCTTCCTCTTCCTGCATTGCCTTAACCCAGTTTGCGATCGTCTGCTGAGCGGTTGATGCAGATGTTGTGGACTTCAAATACGGATACACGATCACGTTTGCGTCTTCCGTCTTTAACTTTGCAAGCATCGCTTCCACATGATCATCCGTATGATTTGATGGAAGCTTATATAAAAGCACCGTCTTGGCTCCCAGAAGTGCCAGATTTGCCAGTTTCTTATCTGCAGCAGTAGCGTTCTCCGGATAATTTGCCTCCGTCGCTGTGATGCGATAGATAGCACCGTCATCTCCCACGGACAGTTCCTGTGCCAGCGCCACAGTTCCCCGGTCTCCGGCCGTGATGCTCAACGGTGTATTGGTAACAAGGTTGATGTACGCTGCCGGAATGACCTTATTCTGGCTTTCCCATATTCCTGCCATCTTTTTCCTCCGTTTCTATATTTGTGTTCATTTCTTCCATCTTCGGGATCTCTTTCTTCTCGTATTCGGTGTAGGTCACATCGAACAACAGATGAAGAACATCATCCACGATAGATGCATTTTTGTTCTTAACATAAAAAGAGATGCCATCGGCGCTTACCACATCAAAACGCCGGAGCATCTTCTGTTTTACTTTTTCACATTCTTTTCTGCGGTTTTCGCTTTCATTACCAGGGAAATACTGAACATCAAAGTTCTGTTTGATCCGCTGTCTTTCTGACAGACGCCGGTTTGCCGTCGTTTCCGTAATCTCTACCAGGATACACGGAAATTCCATATTCTGTGGAATGTTATCCCGGTAAATCTTCTTAAGCTCCGGCACAGATGAGCGGCATTCCGCGGCAATCGCTTTATATAGACTCTCAACCATCGTGTTCCCTCCTGATCCGTTCGATCTCTGCTTTGAAAAGTCCCATCAGCCGCCTGTCGATATAGGAAATACCTTTCTCCAGCATATGGTTTCCCGGAACAAATCCTGTTGTCTTTCCCGATCGGCTTACAACTCTGTGCCCATAGTTTACAAACTCAGAATAGTCCGCCACATTGACCAGAACTTTCTTGACCCCAGAAGGACCTTTTACCGCAGGAGCCGACCGCCAGGACTTTCTCAAATGTCCGGTTCGAACCGGTGTATTCTTTTTGATGTCCCGCACCCCTTCATTCACTGCCTGGTTTAAGAGCTTGATATCGATTTCCGAGAGATCTCCCATCTCCGCTTCCAAATCTTTCCGAAATGCATCCAGCGCTGCCTTATTTCTTCGATAATTGGAACTGCTCACGCCTTCTCATCCCTCTCTACTCGGCACTGGTACTGAAAGCTGTAAGGGTGCACCTCTCCAACCCGAAGTTTTACCCTGCGTCCGTTGTGCAGCGTGACCACCACTTTGTCACCTTCCCGGATATCCGTTTCCAGTCCGCAGAAGAGCTGATTAGCCGCCTGCAGGGAAGGCACCGGGCTTCCTGCGGCTCCCTGGTTTGAAATGCTGTACCGGCACTTTACGCTGGATGCCACCAGGCTCTCACCGGATGCGTCGAAACCTGCGTCATCCTTTTTGTCCTGATACCGGTACACATCCATAACCGAATCATACATTACTTCATAAGGGTTAAACATATCCTCTCAACCTCCTGTAACGCCGCAGTACCGTTTTATCAGCATCTGACAAACCGTATACGCCTTCCCGGCTGTTACTGCCATCCGTGGCGTAGGTAATGCTTCCATCACCCTCTTTAATGCTGGCAATGTCCTGCTGATAACCGGTTCCCTTTACGGTTTCGTAATCCATCACGCCCTTCACTTTTTTACGGATAAAAGGCTCCAGGCGTTCTGGAAGCTTATCCTGGTCCATATTACAGTAATCGCAGACACTGAGGATGACATCGGAGATGTTGAGATCCCGTGTGTCATCCTCGATTTTCAGGTTACTCTTCACTTTCTCTAACATCTCCGAAAATGTCATAACGCCTCCTATCCCAGTTTGTGCTTGAATGCCACGATACGGATCTGCTTCGGCTCATAGACCGGTTTCCAGTTTTTCGGGTTTGCCACCTCAGTTCTGGACGGACCCTCGGTCTTTGCCACCTCAGCATTCTGCCATGCGATTCCTCTCGGATGCAGGATCATGGTCTTACGGTTGATCAGATAATCGACACCGGAACCCTTGCGCTTTGCACGATCGGTCTCAGTCGGTACGAATCCAACAGGATGACCATTTCCAAGTGCTACAGCCCCGTTACCGAAGAGATACGTCGTGTAGGTACCGTCAGATACCGGACAGCCATCATCAACGATAACGCGTTTTCCCTGATACAGACCGAATGCAACGTCATTGGACGGCTGCACGGTCTCGATCAGATTCTGTTTTTTCAGATATGCTTCTGTTGCAGAGTGCATGCAAACACCGGTCAACTGCGCCTTCGCATCACCTAACTTCTGTTCCGCATCAATAAACGCAGCTCCGGACCAGTTCGCCTTCGTTCCGCTTAATCCGGAAATGTCCAGGATGTTGCTTTCAAGCCTGGTCTCTGCCGGCGGAGTTCCGGATCCGCCGGCCGGCACAGTTCCAAATACACCACTGAGGATGGCAATTAACTCCTTCTGCATGTCACGTTCCCAGAAGCGTGCCACAAGAGTACCAATTGCCTTCATCGGATCTGCTCCGGCCAGTGCTGCGGATAAATCTGTCGCGGACCACATCTTTGCACGACGGAGAATTGCTGCCACATCCTTGTTTGATGTGATCTTGTTATCTTCAAGATCTGTTCCCTCGATCACCTGCTCAGATTCTCCTGTCAGATCCTCGAAAAACGGCATGTTAACGGTCGGCGCCGCCTGGGATGCCAAAGCGTCGAACTCCGAGTTATTTGCAATGATGCCACTCTGCACCAGTGCAGACAGCTCCATTGTCTGGTTAAGCACGTACGGGTTAAAAAGTTCCGGGACAATTACGTCCTGTAAGGTTGTTCCTGCCATTTAAAATTCCTCTCTTTCTTAAAGTTTTACTCCGGCCGCAGCTGCCAGCTGTCTGGCCTGCTCCGGATTCTGTTTGAACAGGCGTCCCTGTTCTGTAAGGTTATAGGTTTCCTTTGCAAACGGATTATTTCCTGGCGGATTTCCGCCTCCCGCCGGATTATAGCCACCAGTTCCGCCGGCATTCTTAAACAGGTGCGGAGAAGCTTCTCTCATCGGTTTGAGAACGTCATCCAATCCGATGACCTTACCGTCCTGGTCAAATGTGAATTTATCCAGACCGCCCTGCTTGTAAATGATGTAATCCGCATCTACAGCACCAGCTTCCTTCAGCTTATCCTTTAAGGCGTATTCCTTTTTGGTATTCGCCGCTGCTGTTTTAAGTCCTGCCACTTCAGCTTCATAGTCCTTGACCTTTTTCTGCAGATCTGCGTTGTCCGCATTATTTTTCTTAAGGTCCTTGATCGTATCATTGGCTGTTCCCAGTTCTTTCACCTTATCATTGTAGTCCTGCTTCGGTACTGCATGCTTCGGGAACTCCCCATTGATTTCCTTCATAGTGGCATCAACGTCCAGCTTCCCGTCGGTGATCACTGCCTTCTCTAAAATTGTCTTTAACCATTCCATCGTGCTTACCTCCATAGATTTTTATTCCCGCTCTCCGGGTACTGGGATCGTCCGGTTATACTCCCGGCAGAGTAGCGCCCAGTTTTATGCCTTATGGCAGGGCATAAAAATAACACGCCTTTTAAGCGTGTCTAAACCTCTACTGTTGATTCTGCAAAACCAATGACTGTACCCTTTCTGATCGCTCCTTTGGTTCCATCTTCAAAGACAAACTCAATAAAGTCCTGATCTTTTACAAAATCCTCTCTCATAATGATTTCCATTGCTGCATAGCTGAGCTTTACGCCGTAGAAGGATGCTCCGGTACAAAAAATATCAATCATACCGTCCCCTTCTCTTTCCCGCATAATGAGCAGCGCATCACATATCCGCCATACGGACCAGAATCCCGGCTCCAATGCTTGCGGTAGTGATGGCTGCACCGGTGCTGCCTGATCCATCTGATCCACTTGAAAAATCCTATTGTAATCACCTCCCTATTTGTTGCGGTGCCGCAACATCTGAAAATGGGTATAAAAATACCACCAGCCTATTGACCGGTGGTTGATTTCATTATCTTCCAATGCGTTGTTTTCCCTGACCTGGCGGAGTTTTGTAAACCTCTTCTATAAGACCATGTTCAATGTCTCCACCAACGTATCCTTTTCCATACAGCATATTCAAATGTTCCAACACTTCTTTGTCCCTAACAAGACTTCGGAATTTTTCTCTCTGAGGTTCATACTCTTCATATGTTTTGATTTGCAGAAGTTCTTCTTTTAGACTCATTTTAACACCCTCTCAATAAAATCATAGATTTCCTGATGTCCATTTAATTGCTTCTTTTGATACAGTCTAAATGGCTCCGAAATAGTTTCAAGCATCCGTTCAGTTTTTATGCTTCCATCTGCATTTATTGCTTCTGAAAGCGAATTTACATATATGCGCCCCTGATACTCACTTACAAAGCGATCCCCATGAACGATAAAAACTGTCTGCGGTTGTCCTGAAGTGTTGTAATACGTTTCCTGAGTGATATCTGCATCCGTAAGTCCCTCTACCAGATATTGTTTATACGCCTCAACATCCGCCGGATGCATCATCCTATGTTCAATCAGATGTCCAAACTCGTGATAGATATCTTCCTTTTCCGCATTTGATGCAGCATAAATAATACCATTCTCATAGTCACAGGCGCTCCCTGGATTTCCAAGATCAACCGTTATATCCGCCATAATCCGCTGCACCTTTGAAGGCAATGTAACATACGCTTCTACAACTGTTTTCCTATCCTCACGAACCTCTCCACTGCTCTTTTGTGATCTGAACTTTATATCTACAATATTATCATTTGTAGGAGGTGATTTCAATTCCGCATGTGAATCTTCTTCCAGGAACCGTTTCTTCCACTCTTCATACGTCATATCCGCCGGAACAGATATGTTCTTCCCCGCTGCATCACGCGCGATCCTCGTTCGCCCTTCTGTTGGCATATCCGGATAATACGGAACGTCTGTGCAGCGACAGCACGGATGGAACGGCGGCATGTTCTTTCCTGCCACCGCTTCCGAAACAGGATAGATCTTCCCATCCAGCTTCCCGCACACGCCGCAGGTCTTACTGTCCAGCGTGGCCAGAATCTCATATTGCTCCACGCCGTCCTCTTTATACCCGGCGTGAGTTGCCTCACTCATCAGGAATGAGCTCTCCGTGTGCAGGAGCCGGTACGCATCCGCCTTCTTTGACTGCATCTTCTTAGCGAACTCTCCGGCCAGATTCTGCGGGGATGCTCCTTGGACCATCATAGTTGTAAGCGATTCCATGAGCTGAGACTGCAGGTGGTCTTTCTGCTTCCAGAGCCTGGATGAGAAGTTGGCACCATTGAATGGATATTTGATCAGCTGCTCAAACGTCCTCGGCTCAATCTGGGCGAACTCGGCATGAAAGCCATGGTACTGATCGATGTTATACCAGGTTCGGTAATAGGTATCGCCGTACACCTCCTGCATCGTCCGTGTCCCTTCTGCCTCATACTCCATAGCATACAGTTCCCGGAGGATCGCGTCCACCTGCGCTTCCAATGCCTGATAGCGGGTCATCCTGGCCTTGATGGACATGTTGTTGACATCCTGGTTATATTTCCCGATGTTGTTCATTGCCTTCTCAACGAAGTCCTTCAATTCTCCCAGTTCCGCTTTATCGAGCCGTTTCTGGGCTTCTGAATACGTCAGCCCATTCTCCTTCGCATATCGCCAGTAAAAGCTCTCCACGGTCTTCTGAATCTCCCGTTTCGCCTGATTAAATGCTTTCTCCAGTCGCATGAAATACTGATTTACCTGCATCTCTCCGGCCTTGTATGCTTCTTCCTGGCGTTTCTCCCAGTAGGACATCACGCATCACCGCCTTCATCACCCGATGCACCTTCTTTCGGGAACATGTCCGAGATATCTGCCGCTGAGCTTTCTTCCTGTTCCTTCAAAAGATCCATTTCTTTCTCAGGATCATCTACCCACGGGTGGTGGCTGACGATCGTCTCATCAGAGATGGTTCCTTTGCTCTGAGATGCGATCTGGGATAACTCCTGATCATTCTTTACACTGGTCCTCGTCCAGGTCTGCACGATCGTGCCGTCTTTGATCTTGATCTCCTGAAGCCGGCAGATGCAGCGGATGAACCGTCCGAAGCCTAAACGGAACTCCGTTTCCTGCAAGCCGGCTTTCTGCTCCAGAAGGGAATACAGGAACTGCAGCGCAACTCCGGAACTGTTTCCGAAGTTCTGCGGATCCGGATCGATACCCATGCCCTGTTCGAAAATACATTTTCTTGTAATTTCCAGAAGCTTTTCTCTGGCTTCTACCGGCAGCTCAATTGTTAATGTTGAAACGCCGGAATGATCCCCATCTCCGTCGCTCTCGATCTGGATTGCTTTGTAATCTTTGAGATCCCGAAGAAACTGTCCCAGATCCTCGCCTCCATAATTGGTCAGAACGAAAATCACTTCCTGAATGTCTTCCAGATCATTTACGAAACCGCTGAACACTTTACAGTAAGTATCGATCAGCGGCTTGATGTTCTTCAGATCGTCTGTGTCGATGTTATTGTTAAAGAACGGGAAGAATGGTACCTCCCCAACTCCGTGCTGATAGCAATCCGAATATTCGCACAGCTCCGGATCAACCAGAAACATCTGATACGGAATCAGCTGATCCAGTTCATCTCCCGCTTTTAGCCGGTATGCCGTGCATTCTTTATCGTTCCAGTACTCGTAAACGGTATACCTGTCACCGGTTTCCTCATCGATGCTCTGATAGCTCCGGAACACGCCAGAAAGCTCCTTTTCCAAATCACTCGTCCATACCGGAATGATCTGTTCTGCCGGAACTACCGCATACTTCCATGCTCCTTTCCCATCCTTCCAGATATGCAGCCATGCGACCGTACAGTTCGATGCCTCAATACACAGGTCTTTGCACACTTTCGGATATTTATCCCCAAGAAACTGTGTTAACTTTTTGTTCGCATCCTTGTTTCCAAGATCAAAAATCGGAGGTGCCGCAAACATATACGATGCCTTCTGGTTAACCAGCAAACCGTGGAAGTTGAATGGAATCCGGTTGTCTGCATTCCGCAGCGGCTTCTCTTTCTTCTCCTGCTCCTCCTTCAGCGGCGGGAACATAATATCCGTCTCATTCCGATAATAAGCCTTCGCCTTTTCAGCTCGCCTCACGAAATCCGTATGCCCACTCTGATATTTTCGGATCAGCTTCTTAATTACTTCAATGTCCATGTTTCCTCACCTCACTTTAAAATCTTCATGCCACCAACTCCGCGAATGATCGTGTAGCAAAAATAGCGGAGAGCATCGAGCGCGTGATCATGCTCCTTCACCGGCCTATCCTCCCCGCGGTCTCCGGCTTTTGCATCCCAGATGTAGGAAGCAAACTCCTTCAGCAGGTTTTCGCAGGATGCATCAATAAAAATAGAACCCGAAAGTAGCAAGGTTGCCACAAAACGGATCCCATCCAAAACATCATTTTTCGCTTTCTTTACTTTGTAACCATCTTTTTCTAACTGTGTCTTGAAAGATGCCGCCGCCGGGTCCAGGATCACCGTCCGGATCTTTTCTCCGGATAGCCACGCCGTCAGATCTTCAGCAAATTCTTTGTCTGTCTTCTGTTGCCCTTTGTCGCGGCCCGAATAATAATATTCCCTGCGGCAGTACCACTTGTTATCAGCTCCCTTGCTCCACAGCAGGAACGCCGTCGGGTTCTGGGTACCATAGTCACAGCTGACATATTTGTCGCCGATCCAGAACTCCCGTCCGGTTTTCTTCCGGTATTCCGCCACAATGGCTTCTGCGTCCACCACATTTCTGTCCGGATCAAACATGTCATAGATGATCCCTTCAGCCATCGCCCAGAGTCCTTCGATGTAACGCTTAAAAAACACGCCGCTGTACATGCTGCGATATCGGGCTTTGATCGCTTCTGACAGGCTCAGGTTATCGTCCATCGTGAAATGCACATACAGGAGTTTCTTGAGGTTCAGCTCCGTGCCTTTCGCGACGGCTTCTTGCTGCAGCCTGGCTGCCTTCTTCTTTCCGAGGTATCCGATCGCCTTGTCGATCCAATTGACCTTGAACCAATGATATGGTCCGTCCGGGTTGCAGTTAAACCAGTACTTGGATCCTGTCACCGAGCAACGTCCTGTTGCCTGGTTAACGAAGCTCTCCGGCATCAGCGCAACCTCATCGCAGAATACCCCCGCCAGAGTGATACCCTGAATCAGGTCCTGGCTACGTTCGTCCTTACCACCGAAGATGTAAAAGTAGTTCGTGACATTCTTTCGGGTGATCTCCACCAGATTATCGGCCCGGTGATCCGCAACCTTGTACCCTCGGCTCTTGAGCATTAGCTTCAGCCAGAATAGAACGTTTCTCCGGAAAGAACCAATCGTCTTGCCGCACATGGCGAAGTTCTGACCATTGAAGTTCTCCATCGCCCAAAACACGAAGGACAACGACATACAGACCGTTTTTCCCGATCGGATCGCACCATCCGCAATAATGCCATCATAATCTTTCACAGGGCTCCCCGGCATCCACCAGGTAAGAACCTGTTTCTGTCTTCTGGAAAACGGCTGGAACTTGAATATCTGAACCTTCGTCAGAATCCCTCGCTTTGACTTCATCTTCTGAAGCTTATCGCGCATATCGGCGATACGATCTTTAATCTCCATCAACATCACACCAAAGCGTATCGGACTCTACATTCAGTGCATTCAGGAATCCGTCATCCTCAATCTCCTGCTCCTGACCGCCAAGCTTCAGCGCCGCCAGGTCAAGCTTCATCATCTCGATCTCCAAACGTGCATCATCCACGCCATACCGGTGCAGCGCATCGATTGCAGCCTGCTTTCTTGCCTGAACTCTGGTTAAGGCTTCCTCAATGTGCTGGATCTGCCCCAGCTTCCCCTGATATTCACGAAGATCTGTATCTTTGTCCTTTTCGATTCCCATTTTATGACTCACAACAGTCATCCCTGTCTCATCTCCGGAGACCTCTTCGGAATCATCCGGAGACTGTCTCAGAAGGTCAATCCGCTTCAGCATCCGACGTTCCCGAACCGTAAGGAGCTGGATCTCCTGCATGAGCAGCGTCTGTTTATCTTCTGGAACCGCCTGTGCAAGACGCTGCTCCTCCGGTTCCAGACAATCAAAAAGGAGAGTCTCAAACTCTCCCGTGGTAACTGCTTTCTTATTCCCCGGCGGACCACCAGAGCTGTTCTTGTTCCCCGGCTGCGCGCCGCGCTTTCGCTTTTCCGAACGTTCGCTATTTTTATCCGAGCGTTCGTTTTCCCACTTATGTGTGGACTTCCATCGGCGGACCGTTCCCTCCGGCAGATTTAGTTGACTTGCAATCTCAACTAATTTCATACCTTCCAGGTACATGGTCTTCGCCTTTTCAATTCTCGGATCCGGCGCTCTGGCCATGCTCATCACCTCCGATTCGTCGGTTTTGGGTAAAAGAAAAGAGCCACGCGGTGGTGGCTCCTTTGTTATTCTTTATCTTCCATCTCATTTTTCTTCTTGTCGTCCCAGTACAAATAAAACATGCAAGCAATCATCAAAACTATTACTGGAACTACCATCTTAAATATGCTTACTGTTTGGTATGAGTCGGAAATATTCTGTTTTAATACTATAGTCTTTACTGTATCCCTTATTGCCGAAATCAAATAACATACTTTATCACTAGAAGTATATATTATGGCAAACATCGCCAATACCACTGTAAATGTTAAATTCACTCTCCCTGCCATTGTCATTGTTTCAAGTCTTAATAATTTAGCAATGCTCGAATATACTTCTTTATCTTTTTTCATTTAAGCAAATTACCTTTCCAGTCTTTTAATGAAGTGAATGCTGTGAGAAATAATCCCACTGCTGTAATTAATGCGCAAATCAGATAATAAGGATCTAGTGTGTATACATTAAAACAAACACGCAATGTCAAAAGTGTTGCGGCGATAGCACCTAAAACGCTACTTCCAACCATATATACAATCGTATGCGTTGGTAAACTTTTTTCCAATCTTCTTCTCAATACCGCATTCTCCTTTCTCAAATCTCCTATGATTTGTTGAAATGTGATATCAACAGAAGTATCCTCATCCATGACTTTTGGGTTATCGAAACTGGACCTTGACGCACTATCAGCCTCTCTTATTATGCCATCTTCATACTTTAGATTCATTACAGGATATGGATTAACAAATGACGCATTTGTTTGTTCTATATATATATTTTCATTTTGAGAATTTAATGCATAATTTGATGTAGTTGGTGTCAATACCATGCCTGAAACATTTAGCATAACAGCTGCTACAATAGCAATAGGACTTGCTGGGGATTCTGATATAACATTGCCACTACTGAGTTCAATGCTACCTTTTCTATATGTTTCGGTCTTTTGCCTTGGCATAGATTTCAAACTCCCCCATTTTTTGTCCGTCAAATTCCACCAATGTAGAATAAACTCCTTCTGTTCTTAAAACTACATTTCTCATATCCATGGCAATCGTCAACCCTCTATATTCCGGAGGTAAATCCAGCATATTTTCTTTCATCTGAGTTCTTGGAACAGTTACGTTTCTCGCCTCAACTAACGCTTTTTTCTCCGAGTCCATAAACACAATATTCATTGAATGATCCTTGGAATCATCAACACCTCTTATGCCTACAATGATTGAAAATGAATACGTACTAGGAATAAACTCCGGAGTTAATACTGGTAATATTCCCATTGCATTTATAGCCGTATTATTCCCATCCATATTAGTTGTTCCTAAACAATATAAAAATGTTGTAAGTTTAGCCTTCATATTCCTTCCTCCTGTGTGTGCTTTCATCTTAACACAAAAGCTCAAGAATAGGAAGTTTTTTTCTAAAATATGCTTGACAAAAAGGCACCCTTTTTCAAGGTGCCTTATATTACCTGGAATGTCTGGGTGGAGATCCCTAAACCAGGCCAATAGCGAGAACAGGACTCGAACCTGTGACCTCCAGGGTATGAGCCTGGCGAGCTGCCATCTGCTCCATCTCGCAAATCGGAATGGGAGGAGTCGAACCTCGATCGCTCCGCAGGGATCATCTCCTGCGCTGCTTTGCCCATTAAGCTACATTCCGATAATTGACGCCCGGCAGGGGTACCAGACGTCTCACGCTTTAAGGAAGGTGTTGGAAGCCGCCGGCCGTATGCCTTTGGCTTCAGGTTACACTATAACATTTGGAAAACGGAAAAACAGGAAAAAACGGAAAAACTTACGCTGCCTTCATAAAGTTTTCATATTCTTTTCTGATTCCATCCGGTGTCGCCCGCCGTCCCATCCGCTGCGCAACCTCCGCCCATGTCATCTCCTCGAATACCCGATATCGGATGATCCGCTGCATCCGCTGCGGAATTGTGAGCATCCACGCCTCCACCTGGCGCTTGATCTCCTCCGCCTTCTGAAGCCGCTCCTGAAGGATTGCTTCCCGCCGATCCAGCTCATCCGGATCCTTCACCACCGGATATGACAGGCCCTCGATGTGGAAACTCTTGGCGGTATACGGAAACTCATGCGCCGATCCGGACACCCGGTCCTGCACGATTTTCTTCCGGTTCTTCTTAAGCCTCAGTATATCTTCCTTCGCTTCCTTCACCTGCTCGCAGGCATCTATGTACTGTTTCAGAATCTCCTTGTCCATTGGTATCACCTCCTCGATA
>Ga0129313_1000878_pt1 | contig 21820 bp, 16 predicted proteins | sample O1105metagenome_FD_94436 | JGI IMG/M metagenome (GOLD analysis project Ga0129313, IMG submission 94436) | Orangutan group fecal microbial communities from fecal samples from Wisconsin, USA - O1105 metagenome | ecosystem: Host-associated > Mammals > Digestive system > Large intestine > Fecal...
AGCCGCAGTGGCGTCCTCCTCCTGACCCTCTCTTAAGAACATCTTTACAGTAATACTGTCTGTAAAGTCTGTAAGATCGAAGATCATGAGCTTGTTTCCGCTCCGGAGTTCTCTCTTCTCCGCCCGGATCACCTTTCCGCGGATCACGACCTCGCCGATCTCACCGTCGATGTCATGGATATTCACCGCATCGCCCTCAAAATCGCGCCCGAAAAGGACATCCGGATTCTCCGACTTTCGGTACGGGATCCTTCCGTCGGAGCCTTTCCGGAAACCGCCGGAGAATCCGCCCTTTCCCTTCTCGCCGAAAGTTTTCTTCGTGAATCCGCCGCCCTTTCCGTTCTGCCCGCCGCCCGCGGACTTTCCAATCTGGTTTCCGCCGCCCTTTCCAGCCGCGTCCGTCTTCTGCTTTGCAGCTCCAAAACCGGCCGATGTCTTTGTGCCGGAACCGCTCTTTCCACTGGCTGCCTTTCCTGGATCCGCGCCGAATCTGCCACCGGAAGTTCCAGCACCGGCCGCACTTTGAGCCGCCATCTGAACATCCGCGTTTCCATTTTCATCCCCGAATGTCCCGTTAAATCCGCCGTTTAACGTTCCTTCATCCCAGGGGGCACTCTCCGCTGCACCTTCTAAGTAATTCTCCTCACTCTGTACACCTGCAACGAGTTCTCCTCCCGGTTTCATGAATACTGGCTGGTCCATCGGGTCTTTCTTTTCACTCTCTTTATATAAAAACTCCACCTCAGCCGCAAGACCGCAACGCTCCGTAAAGATCTTTTCCAGCACCCGTCCGACTTCCTTAGACCGCTCCCTGTAGATCAGATTGTCCTCGATGGTCATGACCATCTTGTCATCGGTAACGAACTTCGTGTCCGCCCTGCGGAGAATGTTGTACTCGATCATACCGTAGTGCTTTAGCTCCATAAGGATACTGTCCCGGTAGACATCATAGAGCTTCTCCGGGGTATACTGTGCTGAGAGGCGGTATTTCTCTAAGATCTTGATCGTGATCGGTCTCCCGGGGAACAGTTGTTTCGCGATCCCTTCCTCTAAGGCATAAATATTCTTTTTATGGATCAGCCGGGGACTCCTGATATAAACACGAATAGAGCTTCTGTCCTTTGTCATGGTGACCTTTTCCACCATGACAAGTTTCAAAAGCTCTTTCAGTTCATCAGCAATATTAAGCCCCGGGAAAACTTCAAGGAATGGTTTTTCCATACTTATTTCTGCATCTCCTGCATCTTTAAAAGTTCTTCCCGAAGAACGGAAAGAAGTTCATGTTCCGGTACCTTTTTTATGATCTCTCCCTTTTTGATCAGGAGACCTTCGCCGATTCCACCGGCGATTCCGATGTCCGCACTTCTCGCCTCACCTGGTCCATTGACTACGCAGCCCATAACAGCTACCTTCACGTCAAGGTCCATTCCCGCCACCATGCTCTCCACCTGATTTGCAAGATGGATCAGGTCGATCTGGGTCCTACCGCAGGTCGGACAGGAAACGACTTCCACTCCGCCCTTTTTGAGTCCTAACGTCTTAAGGATCAGTCGTGCGCTCTTTACCTCTTCCACCGGATCCCCGGTTAAGGATACCCGGATCGTATCACCGATCCCTTCATGGAGAATGATTCCAAGACCGACAGAGGACTTGATATTTCCGGAAAAGATCGTGCCGGACTCCGTAATTCCAACATGGAGCGGATAATGTGTCTTCTTTGCGATGAGCTCATGTGCTGCTACACACATTAAAACATCGGAGGACTTGATACTGATCACGATATTATCGTAGCCAAGCGCCTCTACAACAGCAACTTCCTTTAACGCGCTCTCAACGAGTGCTTCTGCCGTAACTCCACCGTATTTTTCTAAAAGGTCTTTTTCCAGAGAACCGCTGTTTACACCCACGCGGATCGGAATCTCATACTCCTTTGCCTTATCGACAACCGCCTTTACCCGCTCTATTGCCCCGATATTACCCGGATTGATGCGGATCTTATCGGCGCCGCTCTCGATGGCAGCGATCGCCAGCCGGTAATCGAAGTGGATATCCGCAACAAGCGGGATATGGATCTGTTTCCTGATCTCCCGGATCGCAGCCGCCGCTTCCATGGTCGGAACTGCCACGCGGATGATGTCACATCCGGCATCCTCCAGACGATGGATCTGATCCACCGTCGCCGCCACGTTCTCTGTCTTCGTGTTGCACATGGACTGGATCAGAACCGGATTTCCCCCGCCGATCTTTCTGTCCCCGATCTGAATTTCCTTTGTATGATCTCTATACATACATCTCTCTCCCAATTCAAAATAGAACGTAACTGTTCAGTACTCACAGTTACGTGCAAAAATCCATTCCAAATCGGCTGTGCCGATAGGATTTTTGCTTATAGTCTAAGTTTTCTTACGGTCAGCGCAGTAAATGCACAGACCTACTGAACAGTTACAAAAGAACTTCGCTCTAAAACAATATCCTCAAATCATTCCATACAACAAACACCATAAATGTCATGAGCAGCGCCATGCCGGTCATATTGACTGCGCCTTCGATCCGCTGGCTCACCGGATGTCCTGTCACAAGCTCCCATAATAAGAACACCAGCCGGCCGCCGTCAAGCGCCGGGAACGGAAGAAGGTTCATGACACCGAGATTTGCCGAGAACATGACCATCAGATTTAAAAGGTTCATGACAACCGTCACAAAACCGTACTGGGTGTTCTCCTCCACCGTCTGGTCAATGATCGTGACAATGCGGACAGGTCCTGCAATATCATTGGTGGTAACCTTTCCCCCAACGATCATTTTCAGGCTGTCAAGCACTGTAAGAATCCAGTAGCGCACCTCATAGGCACTGTACTGTAAAAGCTGCAGCGGCGACTTTGCGGCATCCCGGTATCCGCGAAGAACCACACCGAGATAATACCTGCCGTCCCTGAACTCCGGCCGGATCACCGTGTGTTCCGTCGTCCAAACCGACGATGCCTCATCATATCTCCTGTACTCCACATTTACCGGATCCTGCCCGGCGGACATCAGGTACATGGAGATCTCCCGCGAAAGATGGATCGTTCTGCCGTCCAGCTTCGTGATCACATCCCCTTCTCTGAGCCCTGCCGCCTCCGCAGGCATTCCCTCGGAGGTTCCCGCGATGACCGCGGGATCGATACCCGCCCAGGATAAGATCACCAGGGAAAAAACGAATGCAAGAATAAAATTGAAGACAGGTCCTGCGGCGATCACCGCCATCTTCGCCAGCGGTCCCCTGTCAAAAAAGGAGACTCCCTTCACATCCGGAATTTCTTCCTTCTCATCCTCATCTTCCCCGAATTCCCCAAGCATCGCACAGGAACCGCCGAGTGGCAAAAGCTTTAGGGAATACCGGATTCCGGTCTTTCTGCTCACCCAGGAGAGGATCCTCGGTCCGAATCCCACCGAGAACTCCACCACGGCTACCCCGTTTAACCGCGCCAGAAGATAATGTCCAAATTCATGGAACAGGATGATTCCGCCAAGGACCACCACCGCTGCCAGATACCCGAAATTCAACTTTAATATTCACCTGCTTTCATTAAAATATCACTCAATCTTTGCACATACCTTTGACGTGTAAACAGAGTTTTTCAATCATTATACAGCCTTAAAAATTCCACTGCTTCTTTAGGAATTCGTAAGTCTCAGATTCCGCATCAAGGACTTCTTCCAGCGAAGGATGCGCGATCTTCTTATGATGTTCCATCGCCGCCTCGATCATATCCGTGATCTCCAGATAACTGATCTTCTTTCCGAGGAACTTCGCCACCGCAAACTCATTTGCCGCATTGAATACCACCGGAACGGAGCCCCCGGCTTTTCCAGCATCCCTCGCGAGAGCCAGACCGCGGAAGTTCTCGTAATCCGGCTTATCGAAGACGATCTCCTTCATAGACCAGAAGTCAAGACGATCTCCCGCCATCGGTCTACGCTCCGGATAATAGAGAGCATACTGGATCGGAAGCTTCATATCCGGCGTTCCGAGCTGTGCCATCACCGCTCCGTCCTCAAACTGCACCATGGAATGGATCACGCTCTTGGGCTGCACAACGACCTGAACGTCATCCATTCCCACATCAAAGAGCCATTTTGCCTCCATAACCTCGAGTCCTTTGTTGACCATGGTGGAGCTGTCGATGGTGATCTTCGCACCCATGGACCAGTTCGGATGCTTTAAGGCGTCCTCCACACGGACATTCCTCATCTGCTCTCTTGTCCAGCCGCGGAACGGACCGCCGGATGCCGTTAATAGGATCTTTTCAATCTTATTCCCCTGCTCTCCGTTTAAGCACTGGAAGATCGCGCTGTGCTCACTGTCCACTGGGAGAAGACGGACCTTTTTCTCCTTCACAAGCGGGATGATGAGATGTCCCGCAGTGACAAGAGTCTCCTTGTTTGCCAGAGCAATGTCCTTTCCCGCCTCGATCGCCGCCATTGTCGGCCGGATCCCGATCATGCCGACCACTGCCGTCACAAGGATCTCATATCCTTCCATGACTGCAATCTCCAAAAGTCCTTCCATCCCTGAGACGATTTTCGTGTCTGTATCTGCCACACGGACAGCCAGTTCTTTCGCCTTCTCCTCATCCCAGACACCGCAGATCTTCGGGGAAAATTCCCGGATCTGGCTCTCAAGGGCCTTGATATTGCTTCCGGCAGCGATTCCTGCAACTTCAATATCTCCGTTTGCGCGGACTACGTCCAGCGTCTGGGTTCCGATGGAACCTGTGGAACCCAAAATAGCAATTCGTTTCATCTGTTTGTCCTTTCCTAACGGATCCCCATAAACATAATGGCGAAATAAATCGCCGGGGCCGTAAAGATCATACTGTCAAACCGGTCCAGGATTCCCCCATGGCCCGGAATCAGATTTCCGTAATCCTTGATATTGTGATTTCTCTTGATAGCGGAAGCCGCAAGGTCTCCCACCATGGAGATCACCGCCGCAATGGCGCAGGCAGCCGCTGAGATCACGCCCGGATTTATCACCTGGATCATATTGTTCTTAAAGAAGGTTCCGTAAAGGAATCCAAGAACCGCTGCCCCTATGATACCGCCGATCGCGCCCTCAACCGTCTTTTTCGGACTCAGCTTCGGAGTCATCTTGTGTTTACCGAAAAGCTTTCCCGCACAGTAGGCGAAAGTATCACATCCCCAGGAGCTTAAGAGGATCAGCCATACAAGATATTTTCCATCCGGCATCTCCCGCACCTGATAGAGGTAGGAAAACATGATTCCCACATAAAAGATCCCAAAGAAGGCCACTGTGATCTGCTCTGTTCCGTATTTTGGGAACGTCACCACATAGATCGTCATTAAGATCATGAGGGAAACGATGGCAAGGAATGTCACATACTGCTCCCTGTTTCCCATGATCCAGTAGTAAGCCACAACAGCCGCATAGCCCACATAGCCCGGTGCCGATCTCTCGATCTTCATGACCCGGTAAAGTTCAAAAAGTCCGATCAAAGAGATCGCCAGAGAAGCGAAATAAAGGACTGTGCTGCCTTCAACAAGCAGAAACGCCGCGATGATCACGAGGACGATTCCGCTGATCAGTCTGGTCGTAAACATAAGGTCACCTCTTACTCTGTTTTTACCGCCGCAACTCCTCCGAACCGGCGTTCTCTCTTATTGTACTGGCGGATGGCATTCAATAATTCTTCCTTATTGAAATCCGGCCACAGGCATTCTGTCACGTAAAGTTCTGAGTACGCGAGCTGCCATAACAGGTAGTTGGAAAGACGGAGTTCCCCGCTGGTGCGGATCATGAGATCCGGGTCCGGAATCCCGGCCGTGTCAAGGTAGGACGAAAAGACCCTCTCTGTCATCTCCTCCGGAGCGAGCTTTCCTTCTTTCGCATCCGTCATGATCTTTCTCACAGCTCTCGTGATCTCGTCACGGCTTCCGTAGTTTACAGCGATCACGAAGGTCATTCCTGTATTATCTTTTGTCTTTTCTTCGAGACCGTTGATCGCCTCTATAAGATCCGGCGCAAAGCGGTTTCTCTCACCGATCATGCGGACACGGATATTATTTTTCTCCGCCATCGCAAGGAGCCTCTTTGCGTAAAAGCGGAATAGCTGCATCAGCGCGCCGACTTCCTCCTCCGGACGTTTCCAGTTTTCCGTTGAAAATCCATACACCGTAAGATACCGGATTCCAAGCCGTGCCGCATCCTCAACGACCTGCTCCAGTGTCTCACAGCCCTTTTTATGTCCAAGCTGTCTCGGAAGTCCGCGCTTCTTCGCCCATCTTCCGTTTCCATCTAAGATCAGTGCCACATGGGCGGGAATCTTCAAATTTTCTTCCATATTTCTCTCTCCCTTAGTTTCCTCGCGCAAAGAAACGGGGACAGGAAAACTTCCCCTGCCCCCTGTCTTCTTGTGTAGTAGGAATCCCCGATTATACGGTAAGAACTTCCTTTGTCTTGTTCTCAACTGCCTTGTCGATCTTCTCAATGGCCTTGTCAGTCAGCTTCTGGACTTTCTCGGTAAGATCCTTTAATTCGTCCTCAGAGATCTCATCGTTCTTTTCCATCTTTTTAAACGCTTCATTCGCGTCACGACGGATATTACGGATTGCAACCTTTGCGCCGTCACCTTTCTTCTTAACATCCTTCGCAAGCTCTTTACGTCTGTCCTCGGTAAGCTCCGGGAACACGAGACGGATCACAGTACCGTCGTTGCTTGGGTTGATACCAAGTTCGGAAGTCTGGATCGCTTTCTCGATCGGACGGATCAGGCTTTTCTCCCACGGCTGGATCAGGATCATTCTTGCTTCTGGAACGGAGATATTTCCAACCTGCTGGATCGGAGTCGGTGTTCCGTAGTAATCTACTTTGATCTTGTCAAGTACATGCGGATTTGCACGTCCTGCGCGGATCGATGCGTACTCGTTTAAGAGGGCATCAATGGATTTTTCCATCTTTTCTTCATATACTTTTAATTCTTCGCTCATGGTTTCCTCCTGTTATCAAACGGTAACGATCGTACCGTTAATTTTCCCCTGCATGGCGTTCGCGATTCCGTCCTTTTCATTTAAGGAGAATACCGCCATCGGCATTTTATGTTCCATGCACATGATGGAAGCAGTCAGGTCAACGACACCGAGCTGCTTGTCGATCACTTCCTGAATCGAGATCTCGTCATACTTTTTCGCATTCGGATTTACCTTTGGATCACTGTCGTATACACCGTCGATGGATTTTGCAAGAAGAATGCAGTCCGCATCCATTTCGATCGCCATCAGCGTGATCGTTGTGTCGGTAGAGAAATACGGCTGTCCGATACCGCCTGCAAAAAACACGACCATTCCATGTTCAAAATACTTGTTTGCACGGTCTTTTGAGAACAGTTTTGTCATATTTCCGCACTCGAACGGCGTCAGGATCTGGGTCTTCATTCCCGCGTTCCGGAAGATCTCGGATACATAAATACAGTTCATAACCGTTGCAAGCATTCCGATCTGGTCTGCCTTCGGGCGGTCGATCGCATCGCTTGTGCGTCCTCGCCAGAAGTTTCCGCCTCCGATCACGATACCGACCTGTACACCGGCATCTACAGACGCCTTGACCTGTCTCGCAACTTCTTTTACCGTATCCTCGTCAAAACCAGTTTTTTTCGGACCTGCAAGGGCCTCTCCGCTGAGCTTTAAAAAAACTCTTCTGTTTTCCATTTTCTCTATACTCCTCGTAAATCTTCTTGTGGCATTTCAGGCCGCCACAGATCTCTTGAAAGCTTTCTCCGGCAGGACAGTCTTATCCCACTGCGGATTTAAAAACAGTATATCACACTTTTATCCGTTTGCCAACTGTTCCTATCTTTTCTTCTCTTCCCGGAAACTCTTAAGCACCAGTGTCGTCGGATACCGGTATGCATACGTACAGCTCTTCATAAGTGCTTCTTCCTCCGGATTCCTGCAGACGCTTAAGATCATATTCTCTTCCTCGGAGGTGAGATACGCCTCCCCGTTTCCGTCACGTTCCCTGATATCCTTGTAGATCCGGTATTTCTTATAGAAATCCGGGCAGGATCCCTGACGCATCTTTACCGGCTCCGGAACGATATTGACCCGGTACTGATCCGACATTCTTGCTAAAATGTTGTGGATCCTTTCACAGTATTCCCTCGAGACGAGCCTCGGAGAAGGAATACAGATCATATAATTCATAATTGTGCCTTCCTTTGTCGTTTTTGAAAAGCAGATGGCAGTATTCTGCCACATGCCTGCATTAGTATAGCATGAAATCCATCACTTGTGAACCACCAAAGCAAAATACCCGCGGCCGGATCGCTCCGGGCCGCGGGCTTACAAAACGTTTTTATTGATCGATCAGTATTTCTTCTCCCCATCCTTTAACAGGTTCGTCATGCTGTGCATGCTGATGCACAAGGTGGATGTGTTGTGAAGCAGGGCCGATGTAGCCGGTGCGAGCACACCCAGGACACCCAGAATGATAAGTCCGAAGTTAAAGCTGATAACGAAGCGGTAATTTCTGTGGACACGCTGCATCAGGGCATTGCTGATGGCCTTTAAGGTCACGAGCTGGTACATCGCATCCTCGGAGATCGTGATATCCGCGATCTCTCTGGCAATCTCCGCTCCCTCACTGATGGCGATGCCTACGCTTGCAGCGGAGAGGGCCGGGGAATCGTTGATCCCGTCGCCGACCATGATGACTCTGTGTCCTGCGTTCTTCTCTGACTCAACAAAGTCTGCCTTGTCTTCCGGAAGGACCTCTGAGTGATACTCGTCCACACCGACTCTTGCGGCGATGGCACAGGCGGTTCTCTCGCTGTCCCCCGTCATCATGACGATCTTCCTGATGCCGAGTTTCCGAAGCTCTTTCATAACTTCCGGAGCTTCCGGGCGAAGCGGATCCTCAATGCAGATCACAGCCGCCAGCCTTCCGGCGATTGCGAGATACAGGTGGGAATATTCTGCCGGGAGCGCCTCGAATTTTTCTTCCTCGCCCTCCGGGATCACACACTTTTCATCCTCAAAGACAAAGTGGTAGCTTCCGATCAGGACTTTATCCTCACCGATGTGGGACGCAATTCCGTGTGCAACGATATAGTCGACTTTTGAGTGCATCTCCTCATGGACAAGTCCCTGCTCTCTGGACGCCGCAACGACCGCGTTCGCCATAGAGTGCGGGAAGTGCTCTTCCAGACATGCGGCGATCCTTAACATCTCCCTGCGGTCACGTCCCTCGAAGGTTACAACATCGGCAACCACCGGCTGAGCCTTTGTGAGGGTACCCGTCTTATCAAATACAATGGTGTCCGCCTCAGCGACAGCTTCCATGAAGGAACCGCCCTTGACGGTCATCCTGTAGCTGCTTGCCTCTCTCATTGCAGAGAGCACGGAAAGCGGCATTGCGAGCTTTAACGCGCAGGAGAAGTCTACCATAAGGATCGAGATCGCCTTTGTCACATTTTTCGTGAGAAGATATGTGACGATGGTTCCGCCGAGACTCCACGGAACGAGGGCGTCCGCAAGTCCGGATGCCTTTGTCTCCAGGGAGGACTTTAACTTTTCGGACTCCTCGATCATCTTCACGATACGTTCAAATCGTGTAGATCCGGCTGCCTTCTTGATACGGACAACGATATTTCCTTCCTCAACAGCGGTTCCAGCGTAAACGTACATGCCGTTTTCCTTGCGGACCGGCTCGGATTCACCGGTCATGGACGCCTGATTCACCATCGCCTCGCCGGACTCTACAACACCGTCTAACGGGATCACACTGCCAACGTGGACGGAGACAAGATCTCCTTCCTTAATATCAGAGATCGGGACAAGGACTTCCCCATCCTCCGTCTTCTGCCATACCTTCTCAATATTTAAGGACATGCTGCCCGCAAGATCACTGACAGACTTTTTGTGGGTCCAGTCCTCCAGAAGCTCACCGATCCCGAGAAGGAACATCACAGATCCGGCCGTATCAAAGTCATTCCGCAACATGGAAACCGTGATAGCTGTCGCGTCAAGGACCTCGACCTCAAGCTTTCTGCCTGCAAGCTTCCGGATCCCCTTGATGACGAACGGAACAGACTGGATCGCAGTCCATGCCGCACGGATCGGAGCCGGAAGAAACAGTTTTGTGAAGCATCTTGTGAGGCACTTTGTCACGAGCTTTTCCTGAAACTCCTGATTTACCTCTCTTGTACTCGTCGCCGGAACGATCTCATTTAACTCCTCGTTGTCAAAGGAGAACTTTAAGATCCCGGCAATGAGGTCTTCCTTCGTGCCTGTGTAAGTGATTGCCGCGTCTCCGATCCTCTCATATACCTTTGCCTCCGTCACCTGCGGGAGGGATGCAAGATAAAAGGAAAAGAGGTCCGCCTGTCTGATAGACAGGCGGCCTCTGGTAAGATGGATTCGGATACGGCCTTTAATCTCATGTTTTACCGTAAATCTGATTCCTGATTTCATAATGATTATTCAGCGGCCTCTGCTTTTTCTGTAGTCTCTGTGAGCTCTTCTGCTGTCTCTTCTTCCTCACCGAATGCCTCTTCCGCGCGCGCACGGTTGATCTCCTTAGCCTCTGCAAGAACATCCTCCGCATTTGCCTGAATATTGGAAGCGGTTGTCATTACACACTCCTTTGCACGGAGACCGGCTGCTAAGCAGTTAATATATAACTTCTTTGCGTCCTGGCTTCCAAGAACCTTGACTCCGGCTGTTCCAAAAAGAACACCACCTGCGAATACTGCAACATTTTTTAATTTTAAGCATTTCTTAACATCTAACATTTTTTATTCCTCCTGTAAGTAAAATACATTTGTAGTTCGACCGTCCGATTTAAAGCCTGAGCCCCGGCTGTTCCTCTGCCTGATCATTTATGTTGCAATCCGGTATACATCACCATGGCAAAGCAGAAAACAGTGGCCCATGCCCAGAATTTATGATGTTTCATCACTTCTCACTTCCTTGTTCAGGATTCATTGCACATCGAAAAACCAGAAGTTTTCCCGTGTTTCCCACATGCTAACACTTTCCCTCCCGGTTAGTCAATCAAAATACTTCTATTGAAAAACTTTGTCATTTTTTGACAATTTTCCGTTATTCCCGGATCTCCGGACAACAGTCTTCGTCCCATCTAAAACGCGCTGGCAGTACAGCATTTTTCATCCTTTTTTTCTCTCTGTCTCAGATCATTCGTTCCGTGGAACTCCGGAGAGATGCTCTCGTTCTCACTGTCCACCTGCTCCCCGTTTTCATCGGTAAGCACATACTGGTAGACTCGCTTTAAAACACCTATCTCCTCTAACATCCGGATCGTGCGGTAGACGGTAGAGAGTCCCACGGTGGAATCTCTCCGCACCGCTTCGTAGTAAACCTCCTTACAGTCAGTCCAGTTCTGTTCCAGGATCACATCCAGAATAACCATTCTCTGCTTTGTAATACGCTTTCCAAGCCTTTGGAACTCGTTAACGATGTCTTTCTTCTGCCACATCCGGCATCCCTCTCATTCCTTAAAAGTATGTTCCTGCCCTGCAGAGAGCCGGGCATATGGGGTACCAGCCGATCCTCCGGCTGTCTCTTAAAATAATTTTTCTGCCTACGCCTGCTTCCATTCGATGTTGCGGAGCACATAGCCGGCCTTGCTGACGATATCACGGATCTCGCGGTCTGTCATTTTTGACTTCATGCGGACATCAGCTTCCTTCTTCTCAAGGTTTACCTCCGCCCAGTTACCGTCCTTCTCATTGAACGCATTCTCCACATGGAGCTTGCAGTGCTTACACTTCATGCCGTCCACTCCGACTACCGCGTAGTACGGATAATCCGCCGTGTTTTTATCCTGCACTCTGATCTTTTTCTCAACGTTCTTCGAGCCGCAGCAGCCATAAGCGAACTGGTGGATCGAACCTTTTACCGCAAAGATCGCGACAACGATCAATGCGACAATAATGATCCCATTTATCATAATAGACCACGCCTCCTCTTCATTTTCTGAAACTGCGGATTTCTCATTCCCTACAGGATATCTCCCTATGTGTTAGTTTTCACTAACATAGATTAGCACTAACTAACTCTCTTGTCAATCCTCTTTCTGTACTTTTTGGTATTTTTACATTGCCGTTCAGCTATGCGCTGGTTTTGATAATTTACCTTTCCTGTCATTTTTTGTAATAGAGAGTTCCTCGGAATTTCCGATCACACAAAAAACAGGCAGCCTGTCTCCAGACTGCCCATATCTATCTGATCTTCATTTAATTTGCGATCGAAAACATCTCATTCACCGTCTTCGGATCCAGACTGTGATTGTACACAAGCTTCTCATACTCCAGAAGCTGTTCTTTCCAATCGTAGTCCCCGCTCTCCGCGTCCTCCCAGCTGTGGTATGTTCCGTCGGACTCCCAGATTCCAAGATGATGGATGACCGGAAGTTTTTCGGAAAGCTGCAAGAGAAATTCATTGTACGGGGTCAGTGACAGGTTCGCGCGCTGCAATACATACGAAGAAAGGTAGATCGCGCCTAACCGGCCAATATCCTCCGAAGGCTGGTCGTAGTTGGTCCAGATCACGAACGGTGTCTCGTACCAGCAGACCTTCTGCTCATTGGGAACCTTCGTGCTCTCCACGCCCATAGCCTCATCAAAGAACTCGTCCTCGATTCCCGGCTGATGATCCCCGAACATGACGATCATCGTCGGCTGGTCGCACTGGGAGAAGTAGTTGACGAGCCACTCAAAGGCCTCATCGGACTTTTTTACAAGGGACAGGTACATATCTGCCTCCGGATACTTTCCTTCCATGTCCCCGGTGAGCCATACCTCCTGATCGAAATTCGCATACGGGGTCGCGTATCCGCCATGATTCTGCATGGTCACATTAAAGAGGAACAACTTGTCATCCGGGTTTACCTTTTTCTCGACATACTCGGTTATGACCTTGAAATCACTCAGGTCACTGATATAATTTCGAAGTTCATCCCGTCCCTCATACGCACTGATGTCCAGAAATTCATTGAATCCCATGTTCTTGTAGCAGATGCGTCGGTTCCAGTTTTCCGCCGGATAAGGGTGCATGGCAACCGCTGTGTATCCCTGATCCTGCACCGTGCTGACCATTGAGCGGACACCCGGATTTACATAGAACTGGTAAGCGACACTTCCCCGCGGCATCATATACATGGAATCGCCGACCAGAAACTCGAACTCCGAATTGCTGGTCATGGCGCCGAATACCGGCATACAGAGTTTTCCTTTTACGGTATTTTCCGTAAGATTGTTAAGAAATGGGAAATAATCGATATTCGTCGTAAAATCCCCGTCAACCGCGAGGTCGGAAAGACTCTCGTTCATGATGCAGATGATGTTGGTTGGCTGAATCGCGTCTCCGGATTCCACTGCAGCCACTGTCTCCTCGTTCCGTTCTTTTTCACTGCCCGCATATTTGCCGTAGATCTCCTGGATATTCGCTTTGGAATAGCCATGCGGTGCTTTCTTTACCAGATATTTGATCGATATCGCAGAGGACAGGATATAACCATTCTCAGCGTAAGAAGTCATCGGATCCCAGAGATTCACTTCCAGGGACAGCCCCGGTATCATAAAGCTGTAAAAGCAGCCGATAAATACGGCAGCCGCTCCGGCAGAAGCCCCAAATACTGTAATTCTCTTTTTCCTGCCCCTTACCCGGACAAACACGAACTGCGCCAGTACATTCCACATGATCAGAAGCAGGCCACAGATGATCATCATCAAGGTCGGGGTATAATTATAGTTTCCTGCAACCGTCATCGCCGTCTTTACCGCCAGAACATCGCCCATCATAATCGGGCGGCTTCTGAAGGAGACCACAAAAGTCTCCGCTAAAGAAATCCCATAGAGGATCAAGGAGGAGACCGGAATGGAGATCCGGGTGCTTCCCGAGATTCCAAATATCAGAAGATACAGCACGAACATCCAGACGATGTTGAGTACCGCATTTTTCGGCAATACCGTTGCAAAATATCCTGTCACAAACTCAAACATGACATAGGAAAACACCGGTGATAATAAAAATAGTACAATGGCCCCTGTACGTTCCGACCGGTTGTCTGTTCTTGTCTCTGTTCTTTCTTCTGTCTTTTCGTCCATTTACGTTTCTCTTTCTGAATCTGTCAATGAAAAGTTATTTTCTGTAGGCGTTTTCTCCCTCACGGACTGCCCAGCGCATCTTTGTGGATCTTGCCCTCGGATTTCTCTGGCATTCCTCCGCTGACGGGCGGATCACATCGTCTGCCACGTCACTGTACAGTCCCTCTCTTTTTCCATCTTTAAAATAATGTTTTACAAGACGGTCCTCGCCGGAATGGAAGGTCAGGATCGCCGCTCTTCCTCCCGGTGCCAGGATTCCCGGAAGTTTTGAGAGGAAGCTCTCTAAAACCTCAAACTCCTGATTTACATCGATCCGAAGTGCCTGAAAGCATCTCTGGCAGGACTTTTTTACCGCTTCCTTCCGCTCCTTCTCAGGAATAAAGGCGAGTGTTGTCTCAATAACTCCCTTGAGTTCCGTTGTTGTCTCGATATACAGGTGTTTTCTGTTTCTCTTCGCGATCTCCCTTGCAATCTCCTCCGCATAAGGTTCATCGGAATTTTCCACGAGCATACCTGCGATCTCTTCCTTATCCATCTGCTTCAGCCGCTCCGCAGCGGAGATCCCCTTTTCCGGATCGAGCCTCAGGTCTAACGGGCCATCCGCCTTGTAGGTAAATCCTCTCTCCGGATTGTCGATCTGCATGGATGACACGCCGAGATCTGCCAGAACAAAATCGAAAAGTCCGGTCTCCGGAACCAGTTTGTCGATATCTGCAAAGTTCATCTGCTTTACCGTGAGGATATCCCCGTCAAATCCGCGCTCCTTTAACCGCGCCTTTGTCTTCACGATCTCGATGGGATCCACATCAAGACCGTACATATGGCCCTGACCCTCAAGTTTTTTTAACATCTCCGTCGTATGTCCGCCATACCCTAATGTAGCGTCGAGTCCCTGCATTCCCGGCTTGATATCCAGAAAATCGAGGATCTCCTTCACACAGATCGAGATATGCATACCTGCCGGAGTACTGCCCTTTTTGATGACTTTCTCGATCGTATCGGCGTACTTCTCCGGATTCTGCTCTTTATACTTTTCCTCAAACCGCTTCGGGTGTGTACCGCTGTAACGGACACGCCGCTTATGTACCGTTGCTCCCTGTACCTCTTTTTCTTCCATGTTAAAACCTCGTTTTTATCGCTGTTTTTTTACACATACGGTTTATCTTAACATATTCTTCATATAAATGTAAAGTATGTTTTATTGACAAACTTTCTCCATTCGGTCACGGTTCGCGCCCGATGTAAACAGCAACTCTATCTGTCGGATTTTTCTAAATATTCTGTCTTTTGCTTGTATTTGTCGCATAAAACTGATATAATGGTCTCATCGCAACTGTCCGCTTTTCGTGTTTTCCGTCAACGCAGAATGAGCGCTGACCTGCCGGGCAGTTATCCTATATTAATGACTTTGGGAGGGATGCTACATGAAAGGTAATATTATCGTTGGACAGTCCGGCGGCCCGACCGCTGCTATCAATTCCAGCCTCGCAGGCGTTTACCGGACTGCGATCGACCGCGGAGCGAAAAAAGTATACGGTATGCGGCACGGCATTCAGGGTCTCTTAAATGAGGACTATATCGATCTTTCCGAACATATCCAGACGGATCTGGATGTGGAGCTCTTAAAGCGTACGCCGGCTGCCTACCTCGGCTCATGCCGCTATAAACTCCCGGAGATCCATGAGGATATCGCAACCTTCGACAAGATCTTTTCGATCCTCGATAAGCTTGAGATCGAATGCTTTATCTATATCGGCGGAAATGATTCCATGGACACGATCAAGAAACTCTCCGACTACGCGATCTTAAAAGGGCATCCCACCAAATTTTTAGGTGTTCCAAAGACCATCGACAACGACCTCGCTCTGACCGACCACACTCCCGGCTACGGCAGCGCGGCAAAATACATCGGAACCTCCGTAAAGGAAATCATTCAGGACAGTCAGGCACTGATCTACAGCAAGGGACTTGTCACCATCGTCGAAATCATGGGGCGAAATGCCGGATGGCTCGTAGGTTCCGCGGCTCTCTCCAAAGGTGAGGACTGCGACGGGCCGGACCTGATCTACGTTCCGGAGCTTCCGTTTGATATCGACAACTTCCTGACCCGGGTCCGGGAGCTTCTGTCGAAAAAAGCCTTCGTTGTAGTCGCTGTCTCCGAAGGAATCCGCCTGTCGGACGGCCGCTATGTCTGTGAGCTCACCGACGGTGTTGATTTCGTCGATGCCTTCGGTCACAAGCAGCTCACCGGTACTGCAAACTATCTTGCCCGCCGTCTGGCGCAGGAGATCGGCTGCAAGACAAGAACCATCGAGTTAAGCTCCATGCAGAGAGCTGCTTCCCATCTGGCATCCAGAATCGACATCCTCGAAGCCTTTCAGGTAGGCGGTGCTGCCGTGAAGGCAGCCGACGAAGGCGATACCGGTGAGATGGTCATCATCAAGCGCCTCTCCGACGATCCGTATCAGTCCACCACGGACCTTCGGAATGTCCACAAGGTCTCCAATGTGGAGAAGGTGGTTCCGAGAGAATGGATCACCGAGGACGGGACCTATGTCACCGACGAATTCATCAACTACGTCCGCCCGCTGATCCAGGGCGATGTGTCACCGGTTATGGTGGATGGAATTCCGCGGTATCTGTATCATAAAAAGAAATAGCTTCAAATAATATTTCGCCAGCCACGGCGAAATATAACGCTGACATTTTCTTACAGTCAGCTTTTATAGTTGAAGCATAATTTCTTTCTCTTCAAAAACTTTTTCTAACATAAAAGGCCTCCACCAGGAGTACAGATTCTTTCCTGTTTCTGTCACCTGATAGAGGTCTTTCTTTTTCCTATTTTCTCCTGCTTCTGACATCCACAGGTTCTAAACTTCCCACAGATTTCGGCAGACAATCAGTTCCCGGAATTTTTACGCGTCAGATCTTGAAAACGCGTTCTTCATGGAATTGCTGAGCTCAAAGAGCACATGATCCAGGGTATTTCCTGTCTCCTCTTTCAACATCTTCGCGATCTCGCGGTTCGCTTTCTCTAAAATTCTTCTGCTCTCCGCCGGATCCGCAGCCTTCTCCGCCTCTTTATCGTACTTGTTGAGCAGTGCATGTCCCTTCGCCTCCACAGCGTTCTGGTAGCGCTCGATATGGATCGCGGATTTCGCGAAGGACGCATCCGCCATGGCAGCGATCATTCTTGCGGACCAGTAGAAGTTCTCTGTGGAGACCTCCTTCGTTGTATTTGCAAGGTACTCCGGTGTCTCATCGACAGCCGCATAGAACGGCACCAGAGTGTTGAACGCGTTTGACGCGAAGGCCAGCCACTGGACTGCCTGACAGCTTGCCGGGACATCCGGCCGCATCTGGATCAGGGCAAGAAAATCGTTGCGGTTGATACCGATGGCGCGGTATTTGCCCTTCAGGAGTCCGTCTCCGCTCTTCGCGTAGGGATCATATGGCGTTCCCTGAAAATGGGAGGAAAGGGCATATTTTACGTCCTCCACCGTGATCTTCTTCTCCGGCACCATGCTCCACGGGATATCGTCGGACTCCGGTCTGTAGTCCGCGTCCGGTCCGTCCCACTTCTTTGACTTCGGATTGAAGTAGCGCTCCATGAACCATGCCCTCGGAGTATTGTAGATATGGTCGGAATCACTGTGGCTTCCGAATGCGGCACGGGCATCAAAGTGGCTTCCGTTTCCGCCGTTCAGGGAAAGATCCAGATGATTCTCAGCGATAAACTCTCTTAAGTCAGAAGAGCACATATGTTCCTTCTGCTCAGAAAAAGCATCATTCAGATCAAAATCGTCAATTCCAAACTGGTTCGGCATCACCACATACCGGTCATCCGGGACACGTTTCGCGATCCAGTGATGTCCGCCGATGGTCTCAAGCCACCAGATCTCGTTGATATCCTGAAAGGCGATCCCGTTCATCTCATAAGTTCCGTATTTCTCCAAGAGACTTCCGAGACGGATCACACCCTCGCGGGCGCTGCTGATATACGGGAGAGTGATATAAACAAGGTCCTCCTCACCGATCCCGCCGGCAATCTCCTCTTTTCCGTCCTCCGCCGGCTGAAATTTCACGAGCGGATCTGCGCCGAGGACACGGGCGTTTGATGTGATGGTTTCCGTCGCTGTCATACCGACATTCTTCTCATTGACACCGCTGGCCGCCCAGATTCCCTTTCCTCTGATGGCGTTCGGAACAGCCGTAAATTTCATCGGGTCACCCGGAAGCTTGATCTCCACATGGGAAAGAACAGACCGATAGACCTTCGGCTGCTCCTCCGGATGGATCACCACAAATTTCTTCGCCGTAAAATGTCCGGAACCGGAATCATCATTTCTGGCGATCATTGTTGAACCGTCATATGACGCGTTCTTCCCCACAAGAATCGTTGTGCATGCCATTTTCAGATACCTCCAAAACCTATGATGTGCGGCCGGTGATGTCCGCCGGCCGCGGATACCTTCAGTTTAGTACGGTTCGGAATTTCTGTCAACCAACTGAGGCGACACGGTAAAGTGTCAAAAATGCCTTAGGGATTTCTCTTCCCAGACTCCGTTCTCATCCACGAAATATCCATCCGGTGTCTTTTCGTTCATGTAGAGGGAGCCATAAGGTCTTCTGGTGTTTTCCGTATCATAGACCCACATTCTGGACGATTCATCATAAAACCAGGTCTGCTTCTCCGCGAATGGATTCAGATACATATAGCCCCATCCAGGGATCTGCCGCCATCCGGTCAGCATCTCCCCCGTCGTAAGATCCAGATAGTACCATCTGCCGTCCTGCGGATCCTGATACCAGCCAGTAAGCATTCCGCGCTTTTCATCCACGTAATACCATTTTCCTGCTGCCGCATCCCAGATCCATCCGTTCTTCAGATAGCCGTCGGCACCGAATGCCCACCATGCGCCGCCGATCCGTCTCCACGCCACCTGTTCGCTCAGCGTACCGGATACCAAATCTGTCACATGGGAACCCGATACATATCTGCCGCCCGGAAGTTCATACCACCATCCATTCTGATCCTTTTTCCAGGTTCCGTCAGAATGAGTTCTGTTTGTTGCTGCCGGTTCTCCGGAATCATCAGAGTCATCTGAAGATCCACCAGAACCCGTTCCAGGTCTCGACGGGGTCGGATCATCCGGTGTTGGGTTATCCGGGTCTGGCTTATCTGGATTCGGTTTATCCGGATTCGGCTTATCTGGATTCGGCTTGTCCGGATTTGGCTTATCCGGATTTGGCTTATCCGGATCAACCGGCTCAGATGCCGTCTTCGTCCGCGCATCCAGTACTCCGCTCATTTCTGATGCCTCTGTATTCCGTCCTTCCTTCACTCTCACATAGAAATGATAATCCGTGTCCGGAAGCAGTCCCGCAAACACTGCAGAATCCTGCCATTCCCCGTCTCCAAGGCGATATTCAAAGCCGCATAACTCTGGAATCTGAGTTCCATCCGTAAATGTTGTCGGCGGATTTAAAGTGATCGTATTGGCTCCAATCCCTGCAGCTGTCGGAGTATCCGGTGTTTTCATTGCCGCTTTTTTGATCGTAAGTATCAGCGTGATCGGGTTACACTCATAATCCGTATTATCGTCGCTGATCTTTACCGTGCATTTGTAGGTTCCTGCGTCTGTCGGTGCCACTTTGCTGTTATAATCGGTTCCGTTAATACCGCTGTATATTACTTCATACTGATTCCGCAGATCCTCAGAGATATCGTACTCTCCCCATGATGCCTGAACGTCCTCATCAATTCGATGCGGATTTCCATCATAAGTGAATTCTTTGTCTGTCCCCTCGATTACAGCTTTTTTCTTTGCTCCGAAGATCACATTCGTCACAATATCGCATGCCGGCATCGTGAGAGATGCAGTCCAGGTTCCGTCCTCCTGCTGTTTAAATCTCGGCGGGAACAGGACAACATGTAAGCCGCCTTCATAGGTAAATACCGCATTTTCTGTCGGATTGTCTTTTAACCACTGAACGCCAGCTTCTGTCAGAGTCGCTGTGATCGTATCGCCAGCTTTTGCTGTTTTTTTATCCAACGTATAATATCTACTGTTTTCCGCTTTCTGTACAATGTTGTATGACGCGTTCAGATCATTCTTCACTTCAATATTTACGGAGATCATTCCAGGTCCGTCAAGATATACATACAGAATCGGGTTGCCATTGGAATCATTCCGGACATAATACTGTCCATTTTCTTTCAGCGATTCTTTATTTGGTACCTCCTTCGGAGTGATCGTAACTCCCTTATATTTCGATATACTTTTGACATCAAAAACTTCAAACTGTTTGCCGTTGATAATATTCGTAACTTCCAGTGATCCGATATGGTTCTCATTTGCCCAGCTCGTAGTTGTATATGTCGCTGTCGTTCCCCATGTACTCCAGTCCTGTCCGACAAACCAGGTATACTGGTAAGGTGTAATATCTGTCGCATATTTTACTTTAACCTCAGCATTGCTGCACGGCATCGTGAAATAGCCGATAATCGGATCGATATTGCACAACTCCGCTTCAAATGTTTTTCCGTCCCCATCTGTTACCTCGATGTGGTTTACTACATCTTCTGCATTAAGGTTCTTAAATTTCAGATATACCTCAGAACCCGCCCGAGCCCGGAATGTGATTGGGGAATCCGCTGTTCCTTTACCAGATTCCACCAGGTATGTACCCGAAGTACCTTCCGCATCCTCTTTGCTCCGGTATACTTCGATCTCGGCATATGGAGAATTAGTAGTATTTTCACGAACAATATTGACTGTATGCTCACTATTATCTACAGTGATCTCGCTGTACGCCTGTTTGCTTTTGTCAAACTGGCTGACTGCAGTAACTGTATAGGTACCAGCCGCAGCATCTTTGTGAACCGCCACCGTTCCATCATCTGTCACATGAACCGCTGCCAGATCACTGCTGACCCATTTTACATCTCTTGATGCTCCATTCTTACTCTCAACCGTTGCTGTAAGCTTCAGACTTCCCTTCGGATAGATCGTTGCCTGCTGCTGGTCCAGGCTGACACTGATAACTTTCGGATCCATGTCTAAGGAGAGCGTTGGAATCATGGATTCTTTCTGTCCTTTTAATACCGGGAACTTGTAACCGCTCTCTGCGGATGGCATAGTCCACACGTTTTCAAAGTCCCACCCGAGTGTGCTCTGATAGAACTTCTGAGATCTCAGCTGATCCGCTGACGCATCCGCACCGTATATCTGATCCGGACCAATATTACTTTCTTCCGGTGTCAAAACTTTTCCAGTGCTGTTCCGGGCTGTCGTTCCCACAAAGCCATAGTTTCCGGAAAGCGTTCCACCCTGGCTGATTCTATTCACAGATGTCATTTCAGGGAAGATGCTGATGCTGTTTGTGATCGTTCCGTTATTTGCAATTCCTGATACAGTACCGCCTGCCCATTTTCCTGTCAGAGACTTACCTGCTGCATAACTATTCGAAATTTCAGCATTATTTCCTGCACCTACCAGGCCGCCTGCATAATTGATATAGTCAACGTCCATATCCACAACAGCATAACTGTTATTGATCTCGGCTGTTCCATCTATGTACCCGATCAGTCCACCTGCAAAGCCATTGCCCGCTGTTCCGGTAATCCTTACATCTGCAGAACACAACTCAATTTTCACGTTCGCAGATTGACGCACGTGCCCAATCAGACC
>Ga0129313_1000886_pt1 | contig 21719 bp, 21 predicted proteins | sample O1105metagenome_FD_94436 | JGI IMG/M metagenome (GOLD analysis project Ga0129313, IMG submission 94436) | Orangutan group fecal microbial communities from fecal samples from Wisconsin, USA - O1105 metagenome | ecosystem: Host-associated > Mammals > Digestive system > Large intestine > Fecal...
GCCCGAAAGGGCTCTTCACAATGGCATGAATTAAAATTCATACCAGGTTCGAGGTCTCAGCCCACATGAAGTGGGCTTCGGTCCGCGCAAAACCGAGGTCCACCGGACCTCGTGCGCCGTCTCACGCTCTTTTATTACACGAAAAAGGAGCATTCAAGAGGATGCTCTTTTTTTGTATCATAAAATATTTTCAGATAGACAGGTAGTGTCAGGGTGAAATGTTAAAGTAACTACAGAAGTAGGAACTTATATAGATTATTTTGTCTGCGTGTCTTTAGAGTAGGAAAAAGCACTCTGAAAGTTTTTGATGGCATCTAAAATAAGCTTCTGTTGATCCGTATTGTATTTACTGATCGCCAGAAACAGATCAATCGGTTTTTCGGTAGCAGGATCTATGCCTCGAAGGATATAGTCTGTTGGAACATTAAGTGTATCACTGATCTTCACAATAGTTGAAACGGAAGCCCCTACTACGCCACGCTCCAGGTCAGAAATATACTGTGTGGAGACACCTATCATTTCAGCAAAAGCCATCTGTGTTAAGCCGGATTTCTTTCGAATGAGTTGAATGCGTGATCCTATGGAGGAATTTAATGAGTTTTTTGTAGACATATATAAAATCACCACCTTATATACAATGTTAACTAATAGTGGTAATTTTATGAAAATAGTGATAGAGTTAGTTTTGTAATAAATAATATTGATGCCATTATATAAAATATGAAATTGGAGAGATTGTAAATTGGACAATAACAATCTACCAATAGACAGGAAATGTCAGGGTGAAATATTAAAATAATTGCAGAACTGAATATGAAGAAAAGGGGGAGAGAAGGGTGAAGCAGGAATTAAATGAAGACATCTGCAAAGTGTACCAGCAGAAAAGACAGTACCTACGGGAATTAAAAATTTTTAATGACACGATCGTACAAAGAGAGCTTAGTGTGCAACTGCAGCAAAAATGCGACATTCCTGAAATTTGGGCATTGAATATTGTAAACGGATATTATATGCAGGATTATCTGGCAGCTTGTGCATACAGGCAGAAAGAAACAGATTCGAAGGAGGAAGAGGAAAAACACCGGTTTATTGAAGAACTCCTGCAAGAGGCGGATATGTGGGATAAATTGGTGGTATGAGGTAGGTATGATAGTAAATATTGAAAGAACGAAAAAATGTGCATTTTGCAAACATTGGTATGATCCGTCAAATAGTGCAATAAAGCCGAAAAATCCTCATTTTAACCAATGGTAGTTTGATGATCAGAGTAGAAAAATGTGTAATTAAGAATATGAGAGTATGAAGAAGAGAGGAATATAGAAATGAACAAAGGTAATGTGCTTGTAATTGGTAATTCAGGAGTAGGAAAGTCGACTCTTATTAATGCAGTGTTAGGAGAACAGGTTGCAAGAACAAGCTGGGGGACAGAAGGAACCACTAAAGAGTTAAAGATTTATGAAAAAGAAAGGGTACCATTTAGGATTATTGATACAGCCGGTTTTGAACCTTCGATATTAAAGGAAATGCAGGCAATAAATGCTGTAAAAAGATGGTCAAGAGAGTCAACAAAAGAAGGTAAAGAAGATACAGCTATAAATATAATATGGTTTTGTATTGACGGAACTTCTCGTAAACTATTTATAAAAACTATTAAAGATTTATCATCTGCGACGAAAATTTTTAAAACAGTTCCTGTAGTAGTTATTACAAAATCATATTCTGTTTTAGAGCGTTCTGAAAATATAGAAATGGTTCAAAATGCATTTGCAAATCAAAAATTAGTAAAAAATCTTAAAAAAATTATACCCGTAGTTGCGGAAACATACAAATTGAATGATACTGCATATGCTGCACCGGAAGGAATAACGGAGCTTATTGATATAACGAATAACCTAATGCCAGAAGGTATAAGAGCTGCTAAAAGAGATATAGGGAAATTTAAGCTTTCGAGGAAAAATGCACTTTCACAGGGATTAATTGCAAGTGCAACTTTAGGAGGTATAGCGGTTGGAGCAATACCTATTCCTTTTGCTGATGCTGCGATCCTGTCGCCGGTAGAAGTAGGACTGGTGAATGGATTAGCATCTATTTATGAAATTGGAAAAAATGAAAAGTCTAATAATTTTATAAATTCAATAATAAATGTGGGAACCGTCAGTGTGGTTGCCAAGGGTGCTTTATCTGCTATAAAAGCAATTCCGGGAATTAATATAGCAGTATCTGCCTTGAATGCAATAATAGCAGGCTTATTTGTTGCTACAATAGGTGAAACCTCTAAGTATTTATTTGAGCAAGTGTATTTAGGAGAAAAAACTGTTGAGGATATTGATTGGGCGACGAAAATATTGGAATCGAAATTGACAAACGAGATGGTAGATAAGTTTAACAAGGTAGTAAGCAAGCTTAATGGTAAATACGATAAAGATTCTATTGGGGAAGCAATAAAAGAAATGTTTACAAAGTAAAATAGTTATTATAATGCGAAACATATTGTATAAATAAAAGTTCTCAGCTCTTTGACTGCACTGAAGAGAACCGGTCATATATTCAAAAGAAATAGTGAAATATAAAATCTCTATTATGCAATTGTCAATGCTTTGCAACAATGATATAGTTGTTGCAAAGCATATTTTCTTTTATCAAGTCTGTTGGATTGTTATAGATAGAAGTTACCAGAAAACATAACAATCCGATGTCTTACTCATATCTTATTTCAGGAAATTCATGCTTTATTTCACAATTATTAATAAGGCAGGAGTTTCGAGATAATATGATGTATATGGTAACTCCTGTGGCAAACAAAGGAGGACCATAGTAGATGGCAGAAGGAAGAAAATTTTATGGGATGAGGAACGATTACATGTTCCATGCGGTTCTGCAAAAGAACGAAGAAGTTTTGAGAAATCTTTTAGCAACACTTTTGGAGATGGATGAGGCAGACATTGTAAGCTGCCATATCGAAAATCCGATCGAACTTGGCAAGGAGATTGAAGGAAAAGATTGTATCCTGGATGTAAAGATTAAGCTGAATGATGCAAGGATCATCAATATTGAATTACAGGTGTATAAGCAGACATACTGGACAAATCGATCTCTATTATATTGGGCGAGGGCATATGACATTTTAAAAAGCGGTGAGGGATATGATATGCTGCTTCCTACATATCACATCGGAATTTTAGATTTTACCATGTTTGAAGATCATCCGAAATTTATGGCGAAGTACCAGATACTGGATGTGGAGGATGGTTACTTGTATTCCGATAAGTTATGTATAAAGGTGCTTGATCTGACACAACTTGAGACAGCAAGGAGTCAGTTGGAAACAGATAAAAAACTCCTGAAATGGGCAAGTATATTTAAAGCGGAAACGCTGGAAGAATTGGAGCAGTTAGCAAATGGAGAGGAGGTCTTTGAGAATATGGTAGTAACTATGAAACAATTAAGTGAAGATGAAAAAATCCGTATGCAGTGTGAAGCAAGGGAAGATTATGAAAGATGCCTGATTACGGAATATAATGCTGGAAAGCAGGATGGAATAGAGCAGGGAATAGAACTTGAGCGTAAAAATACAGAAAAAGAACGCCTAAATACAGAGAAAGAACGCCTAAATACAGAGAAAGAACGTCAAAGAGCTGATGCTGCAACAAAAAAAGCAGCAGAGCTTGAGGATGAGGTAAAGAAACTGCGGGCTATGCTGGCAAAATAGACGGAAAGGTTGATCAATCCGAATTAGTTCCATTTTATATGCGGAAATTTGGAACTGATTCGGGTTCTTCTTTTTATTTCAAAATGTTACTCTTGCAGTATCGACAATATACGAGCAAGAGGAGATGAAAAGGGGGATCCCTTTTTATTTATTTCAGATCATGGTACGCCACACAAATCGTCTGGCGCAGAATCCGGATTTTCAAATAGTACCAGCCAGTCTGTGGAAATACAAAGAATATGAAATAACGAAGAATAATGGGAAGAACTTCAACAAATATGAACGGTGTATCGGTCTGTTCCAAAAACTGTGTAAGTTATATAAGAATGATCCTCATATAGACATAGCACTGTGTCGTTATGGCATGGGAGGACAAGAGTATGATCATTGCAATTATTTATATGGCTTTAGGATACTGGGCAACGGGTGTAACCACGCATGCGAATAAGATATTTCTGGGATATGGGATCGGAGATCTATTTTTAGAGCGTTTGTGTTGGGCATTTATATTTGGATGGGCATTGATTCCGGTTGCGATCATCAAAACCATATTTTTCAGCCGATAACATGGATGTGACTGCTATGGGAGAAAAATTCGCGAAACAATACCGGGTTTTGGATCTATATGCCAGATTTTTGGAAGGAGACGTGATCAATAAGGCAGAAGAAGCGATCAGATTCCATGTGGATGAACGGTCAATTCAGAGAGATATTGATGATTTTCGAATATATCTTGCTGACAGAAAGATTATCGGTTTGGGAGAATGCAGGAATATCATTTATGACAGAATGCAAAAAGGATATGTTATGCGTTGAAATATTCCGGTTGTTTCTGCATGTTATCTATGTTAAACTGATTACAAGCAGAAAGTCAAAATCATATTTTACATGGGATGGCTTGCCATCCCATTTTCTATTTATTATAGGTAACTCTGCATAGTTACTATATGTCTGAATGTTTCAAGAAACTTCACTGCTTAAATTTCACAAACAAATGAATAGCAGAGAGGTTTCAAAGTATGATAGACCTCTCTGGGTAAGTATGTCTTACAGAAAGGGAGGTCATATGACACAAAAAAGAAGCGTTGTACCGGATAATGAACCTCGCTCTTATCGGAAAGGAAATTCGCATCGTAATGACTGGAGGGAGAATTATATGACAATAGAAATGAAAATGGATCAGAGATATGAACAGGGTAAAAATGAGGGAATACAACTTGGAAGAAGCGAAGGCGAAATCAGTAAAGAAAGAGAACTGATCACCAAATGGCTGCAAAAGGGTAAAACAATAACTGAGATTGCAGAGGATCTGGATCAATCAGAGGAATATGTGAAAAGTCTGATTTGTTCTCAGGAATAAAGGAGGAGAAAAACAATGATCTGTCCGGAGTGTGGAAGGGAACTGGAAAAGGGAATCATTGAGGCAAAAGATGCAGGAAGTCTGACGCAGTCACTGACGATGGTATGCTGGTATCCGGAAGAATATAAAAACAAAATGTTCAAAAAGAATACCGTAAATCTGAGATTGAAGGCGGAAGGTTATTATTGTGATGAGTGTATGAAGGTTTTCGCTTCGTTTGAAGAAAAATAAAGGATAAATTGCAGGCAACTCTGGCGGACAAATAGATATAATTTTAAGTTGACAATCCAGTTAGGCTATACTAACCTAAAGGTGGTGAGAGCAGAAACTGGAGGAAAACTATGAAAAAATTATTTTTTGAAACGGAAAAAGACGGTTTTTATGGAACTTATTATGAAAATCCACAAGGTTCGGATTGTGCAGTCATTGGATTATTCGGAGATGATCCGAATGATTATATGGCAAAATGTGGTACAAAATGGTTACATAAAAACGGTGTAAACGTACTTTGTATGTCTCCCGGAAAGAAGAATTACAGTCATGTAAATTATCCGCTGGAGAGAATAGAAACAGCGATCAAATGGCTGAAAAACAACGGAAATCGTAAAGTCGGAATTATGGGAATGAGTACAGCGGGCATGGATTCGATTGTTGCAGCTTCTTATTTTCCTGACATTACATTGACCTTTGGACTGACACCGAGTGACTTTGTATGGCAGGGCTTTGAACAGGGAAAAAAGGATGGCTGCGGTGAATGGCCGGTTCCAGGCGCATCTACTCTTTCCTGGAAGGGAGAACCACTCGCTTATATGCCATTTGTATATGAACATCCGGTTTACTGGCAGAAGGTCATGGAAGAGACAAAAGGTTCCGGTGATTTTGAACGTAGTACATGCCTGTTCATTGATTCTGAAAAAGCAAGAGAACACACGGAAGAAGAAATGATCAAGGTTGAAAATATCAAAGGGAAACTGATTCTTGTCGGTGCAGAGGACGATTCCTTCTGGGAAACAGCAAAATATATCCGCCGTATGGATCAGCGTCTGAAAGAGCATACGCATAGCTGTGACTATGAGATTCTGGTATATGAGCACGGAACGCATTTTGTTTTGCCGGAATCGCTGCTCCGAAAAGCATTACCTGTAGGGCTTAAATTTGTACTTCGCTTTATTTTCAAGGCTGCAAAGGACTATCCGAATGAGTGCGAAGCAACCAGAAAAGATATTGATAAAAAACTTTCTGCCGCAATTAAGGAATGGCGGGAATCGCTCTGATCTGTTTTGACTGTTTGATCCGCATTGTTTATCACTCCTCGCTAATTCTCTGGTAAAAGGATAACGCGATTTTGCATTTTGTACAATGGTAAGTTGGCATCATGTAGAGAGCAACTGCATGAGTTGCATAAAAATGGTGGTACGCAACCGGGGTTGCGGGATATAATCTGCCTATCAATTCAGTTGAGGAGATGGGGAAATGACTCTAGGTGAAATAATAAAGCAAGCGAGAATGGCAAAAAATATGTCGCAGGAAGATCTGGCGAATGAAGTCGGAGTATCCAGACAGGCAATATCAAAGTGGGAAAGCAATAAAGCCATACCAACAGGAATTAATAGGGAGTGTCTTAATTCAGTTTTGAATATCTCTGTTGATCTGGAACATAAAAAAGAGGGGCAAGGGACTGGCAGCAAAAGAAAGTTCATTATAATAATCGGAATAGTGATTTTGTTGGTGTTCATTTCTGTTCTGGTGATTCTGCTATGTAAACCACAGAATGAAATGACTAAGATGGAAGAACCATCTGATATCAGTATCAGATTTTTTGATGCAGATATGAATGATGTCTTTGATGAGGCATTATGGTATCATGCGGCGGACATTGTTGTAATCATGATCCAATGGGAGGAAGGAACTCCCGATACGATCAAAATGTTTGCTACTCCCAGTGGTAGCGAAACAATGGAAGAAACGGAGCTGCTTGTCACAAAAAGCATTAAGGATGGGGAACACGTGGCATTATTGCCTCTGCCGGCAGATCAACTGAAAAGACTCTATATGACACATGTTTATTTTGAACTGGTTTTTCAGGGAAACATCATAACATCTGAAGATTATAACCTTATATATGATGATACGGAGAATATGTGATCGGTTGGATCTGTACATTCTTTTAAAGAATATTAGGTATTAGGGAGAGGAAATATTATCGGTTGTTTCTGCCGGTTATCTATGTTAAACTGATTACAAGCAGAAAGTCAAAATCATATTTTACATGGGATGGCTTGCCGTCCCATTTTCTATTTATTATAGGTAGCTCTGAATAGTTACTATGATATATCTAAACGTTTCAAGAAACTTCACTGCTTAAATTCCACAAACAAATGAATAGCAGGGAGGTTTCAAAGTGTAGTGAGACCTCTCTGGGTAAGCATGTCTTACAGAAAAGGAGGTCATATGACACAAAAAAGAAGAGTTGTACCGGATAAGGGGACTGTAAAAGGAAAGACGGAAACAATCAATTTTGATGAAATTGGAATTACCAATGATTTCATGTTTGGCACGGTATTCCGGGATAAGGAAAAATGTAAAGAACTGCTCCAGAGAATATTGAAGATCAGACTGGTTGAGATTGAAGTTGTAGAGCCGCAGAAGATAATGAAAACCACTCTTATTGGAAAAGGAATCCGCATCGATATTTATGCAAAAGATAGCAAAGGCAATGTGTATGATATCGAAATGCAGACGACAGAAGAAACAGATCTGCACCTGAGAACGCGGTATTATCACAGTGAAATGGACAGCTACCAGATCCGTGCAGGACAGAAGTATTTTAATTTGAAGCAATCGGTTGTGATCTTTATCTGTACATTTGATCCTTTTGCAGATGATAGAAGTATTTACACATTTGAGTCAGTATGTATAGAGAATAAGGATTTGGTGCTTGCGGATAAGCGGCGAACGTATTTTGTAAATATAAAAGGAAATAGAGAAGGAATCAGCGAAGACACGACGAAATTGCTTGATTATTTCAAAACCGGGCAACCAACAGATTCCTATACAGAAAGCATTCAGAATGAAGTGGAACTGATAAGGGACGACAATGACTGGAGGGAGAATTATATGACGATAGAAATGAAAATGGATCAGAGATATGAACAGGGGAAAAATGAAGGCGAGCAAAACCGGGATAGGGAACTGATCGCTAAGTGGCTGCAAAAGGGAAAAACAATCGCCGAGATTGCAGAAGATCTGGACAGATCAGAGGAATATGTAAAGAACCTGATGTAGGAAAGAGGGATATTTTTAATCGTGAAGAACGTAGAAACCTTTTGGAAACAAAGGGTTTCTTTTTTGTGCGATAATTTTACAAAAGCCAGACAAATCTTTTACCTTATCTTGATTTTATCAATTCATAGCAGGCAGTATCCTACAAGAAAAGGAGGATAGTGTATGCAGATCATCACACCGATCCTTTCCGGTGCAGTCATGGAATTTATCGGCTATCGATATCTGTATCTGTATGCGATCGTCTGTGCACTGCTTGCAATGGTACAGAAGAGCAATACCATTTTATTAAAAGATCTGGAACCGGATCATTCCGCAGGAGAATTATTAGAGGCAGGTAACTAATAACTCTCCCGGGATTTTGACACCGATATTTGTTTTCGTATTATCGCACAAACAGATATCCCGTATAAGCGATATATAAAAGGATACATACCGCGCCTTCCCATCTGCACATGGACTTTTTGCTGCGGGCAAAGATATACAGCAGAATGGCACTGAGCAGAAGTAAAATGCAGTCGATCACGGATTCGGACAGGACAGCAAGTGGCGTGATCGCAGCAGAAATACCCAGGATAAACAGAATATTGAAAATATTCGATCCGATCGCATTGCCGAGCGCAAGACCGCTGTCTCCTTTTCTGGTAGCGACAATAGAAGTAACAAGCTCAGGCAGGGAAGTACCGACCGCAATGATCGTCAGACCGATAAAGTTCTGGCTGACACCGAAGCTTTCCGCAATAATACAGGCATTATCGACGACAAGATTTCCGCCTGCGATAACTGCGATCAGACCACCGGCAATATACAGAAGACTTTTTGGCAGGGACAACACCTTGCCATTTTCTTCGTCCTGTCTGTTTTTCAGGGCGGATATGACCATAGAGATCAGATACGCTGTCATACCGATCAGAAGAAGGATCCCTTCCAGACGGCTGAGTACTCCGTTTGCAAGCATGATGCACAAAATAAAAGTGATCAGGATATTGAGTGGAAGATCACGTTTTAAAATGTCTTTGTTGGTGGAGAAGGCTGCCATAAAGGCGCATATGCCGACCACGACAAGCCCATTAAAGATGTTGGATCCGATGACATTACTGAGAGCGATCTCATTGCTTCCGCTCAGTGCAGCACTCATGCTGACAGAGGCTTCCGGAGCACTGGTTCCCATGGCAACGATCGTCAGTCCGATGATCACGCTTGGGACACGCAGAAGCCGGGCGAGGGAAGAACTGCCATCCACGAAGAAATCCGCTCCCTTGATCAGGAGCACAAAACCTACAACTAACCATACATATTCCATAATTTGGTCCTTTCCGCGATAAAAGCATAAAAAACGAGACCTTTATCGCATACAAAATAGTCGATAAAAGTCTCGTTACTTACCCACAATAACCGGCCTTACGGCGTGATGACGATCATTATGACATCAGCAGATGCAAACTACTCCCTTTTATAGTAAGTATACTATGGCAGAAGCAGCAGGATGTCAATCACTAACCGGTTAAGAACCGGTAAAGATGTGGCATGTGCAATTTTATTTGTTATCAGGTAACATTTTATCGGTAACCAGGGATAATCCCTTTCCGATCAAAATACATGCAACTGCCAATGCTACTGTAATTCCTGCACAAAGTAATACACCTGTTAATCCTGTTCCCATTTTTAATAATCTCCTTTATTTTTGAATTTTACGGAATGCATATAGTTACTTTTCCGTACTGTATTTGCCATGTAAATCCGGAAAAGACTGCTATTAATGACCTGCTTGCTGCGATTTATATGGCTCTGGATCGTTAAAAATAAAGGAGTTTGTTTTTCTGCCCATCCTGATCATGGATATATCGGATGATAAACTGGCGGCTGCACAGAAAGGCTGCTGCCAGATAAAAGAACATGAGCGTCAGAAGGATGCAGAATGCGCAATAGCCTGCTGCTTCGTGACAGGTAAGATCGGCTTTTGTATTGGTAAGCCGTCTTGCTGTAGAACGGTTTAATACAACCGCATGACTTGCATAAAAGTTTTCTTCTGCGTTGATAAAATCAGGAATGATCCCCGTATCTTCCTCCAGAATACAGGGAACAGAGGTTGTCTGTGTGTAACCCAGATAGGGTATTTCATCCGCGGAAGGTATTTCCGGATTTTTGTCCAGAACAGAAAGAAGGAACAGAATAAGAAGAAGCAGGCAGGCAGTTCTGCTGCGCCTGTAAGATGCTTGTTTCATATTGCTTCCTCCTTTCCTGCAATTTATTCCTGCCTTATTATATGCTTCCGATTCTCCGATTTCAATATGAATCCAGTTAAGATTACAGAAGAGAAATCCCGGGCACGATTGCGGATGGGAAATGATTGAAAATACAGATAGGACAAGTTACAATAAAGAAAGAGTAAGAATGGATACGGAGGTGCTTTATGAAGCAGAAACAGATACTTGCACTACTGCAGGATATGTCGCTGACAGAAAAGATCGGGCAGATGGTACAGATGGTCGGAATGCTCTATGATGCAAAGGAGCAGGGAATTATAACCGGTCCTATGATGGCAGATATGAAGGTAACGGAGGAAGATTTGAAGATGGCGGGCTCCAGCCTTCTTTTATATGGCGGGGAAAAGCTTGCCAGGATCCAGAAAAGCTATATGGAAAACCAGCCGCATCATATTCCGCAGATGTTTATGTATGATGTGATCCACGGTATGAAAACAATATTTCCGGTTCCGCTTGCACAGGGAGCGAGCTTTGATCCGGTGCTTGCAAGAGACTGTGCGTCTGTCGCAGCGAAAGAGGCAGCAGCCAGCGGAATCCATGTGGCATTTTCGCCGATGGTCGATCTGGTGCGTGATCCCAGATGGGGACGTGTGATGGAATCGACCGGGGAAGATCCGTATTTAAACGGACTGTTTGCGGAGGCTATGGTGCAGGGACTGCAGGGAGATGACATGAGCCGGGAAGGAAAGGTTTGCGCCTGTGTGAAGCATTTTGCAGGATACGGCGGTGCAACAGGCGGACGGGACTATAATACGGTAGAAGTATCTGAAAATTCCTTCCGCAATGAATATCTGCCTGCTTATGAAAAAGGGATCAAAGCAGGAGCCGGTATGGTGATGACATCGTTTAATACGGTAAACGGTGTTCCGGCGACGATCAATCAGTGGCTGATGAAAAAAGTGCTCCGGGAAGAAATGGGATTTGACGGGGTACTGATCTCAGATTTTGCGGCTATTTATGAAACGATCGCGCATGGCTGCTCGGAGGATGCCAAAGATGCGGCGCATAAAGCAGCACTTGCGGGTGTGGATATTGATATGATGACAGAGTGCTATAGAAGTGAGCTGATCAGACTGGTGGAAGACGGAACGATTCCGGAAGCGCTGATCGATGAAAGTGTGCTCCGTATTCTGACACTGAAAAACAAGCTTGGTCTGTTTGAAGATCCCTATAAAGGCATGGGAGCTGAAAAGGAAGCGCAAATGCAGTTGACAGAGGCACACAGAGCACTTGCCAGAAAGGCAGCAGCGCAGACCTTTGTACTTCTGAAAAACGAAGGTGGACTGCTTCCGCTGTCGACGGAAAAGAAGATTGCCTTTATCGGTCCTTATACAGACAGCAAGTGTCTGATCAGTACATGGGCGATCTCCGGAGATGTAAAGGACTGCGTGACGATCCGTGAGGCAGCGGAAGAAGTATTCGACAGCACAAAAACCACATATGTGCAGGGGAGTGCTTTTATGCCACAGGGCTATGTATTTGAGGGCTTTGATCAGGCAGGGAATGTGCTGCCGGTGGAATATACGGAAGAGGAAAGGGCGCAGATGCTGCAGGAAGCGATAGAAGCAGCAAAGCAGGCAGAGATCGTTGTAATGCCGATCGGCGAATATTATCTGCAAAGCGGTGAGGCAACAAGCCGGGGAGATATCCGGATTCCGGAGCCGCAGCTCGTGCTTTTGCGGGAGGTTGCAAAGGTCAATGCCAATATTGTGGTCGTGCTGTTTAACGGAAGACCTCTTGACCTGCGGGAAGTAGAGGGAAATGCGAAAGCAGTGCTGGAAGTATGGCTTCCGGGAACAGAAGGCGGTCACGCCATTGTAGATGCATTGACAGGGCAAGTAAATCCATCCGGAAAACTGCCGATGAGTTTCCCTTACTGTGTAGGACAGATTCCTGTTTATTACAATCATTTGGCGACGGGAAGACCAAATGATCCACAGAAAAAAGAAAGATACCTGTCCAAATATCTGGATATTCCAAATGAACCATTATATCCGTTTGGGTATGGTCTTTCCTATACAGGGTTTACCATATCGGATGTCATACTTTCTTCAGACAGATTGACAGAGAACGGCGAGATAACAGCATCCGTATGCATACAAAATACAGGAGAGAGGGAAGGCAGTGATGTACTGCAGCTCTATATCCGGGATGTGACAGCTTCTGTTGCCCGCCCTGTGAAAGAGCTGAAAGGAATCGAAAAAGTCAGCTTAAAGCCGGGCGAGAAGAAGGAGATCAGTTTTCGGATCACTGAAGAAATGCTCCGGTTTGTGCGTGTGGACGGAAGCTACGGAAGTGAACCGGGTAAATTCCGTGTATGGATCTCAGACAGCAGTGACAGTGGTGTGTATCAGGAGTTTATCTTGTAATATATTGCTGTCTTGCGTATAATAAATAAGACTGGCTGAGACAATGACAGAAAACGAACAGCAAGAAAAGGAGATAATAAATGAAAATAGCAGTTTTAGAGAGAAACAGTGTCGGAACAGATATTGATGTAACTTGTTTTGAAGATTTTGGAGCGGTTACTTATTATAGAAATACAGTAGCGGCAGATGCGGCTGAAAAGGTAAAGGATGTTGATATCATCATTGCCAATAAAGCGCCAATGAATGAAGAGACGTTAAAAGATGCGCCGAATGTAAAGCTGATCTGTGAATTTGCGACCGGCTTTGACAATATTGATCTGGAATATTGTAAAAAGAGAAGAATTAAGGTTGCCAATGTGAAGGATTATTCCACTGCTGCAGTGGCACAGCATACATTTGCCCTGGCACTTTACTTATTAGAGCATCTGCCACATTATGATACCTATGTAAAGGACGGTTCTTATGGTGCGCAGGATCGGTTCAGCAATTTTGATCTGCCTTTCACAGAGCTTGCAGGCAAGACATGGGGGATTATCGGAATGGGTAATATCGGCAGAATGGTTGCCAAGATCGCAACAGCATTTGGCTGTAAAGTTATTTTTCATTCTGTGACAGGAAAGAGCACCTGTACGGAATATGAGCAGGTATCCAAGGACGAGCTGCTTGCCCAGTCCGATATTTTATCCCTGCACTGCCCACTTTCTGACCTGACGAGAAACTTTATCGACAAAGAGGCACTCTCCAAGATGAAGAAAACCGCACTTCTGATCAATGTGGCAAGGGGACCGGTTGTCAACAATGCAGATCTGTATGACGCACTGGAAAGCGGAGAGATCGCAGCGGCGGGACTGGATGTGCTTGAAAAAGAGCCGATTGCAGCGGATAACCAGCTTGGAAAGATTCGGGACAGTAACAAGCTGATCATTACACCACATATGGCATGGGCATCTGTGGAGGCACGTGAAAGACTGGTCAACGAGGTTTATAAAAACATAGAAGCTTTCCTGAAAGGTGAAGACAGAAATATCATTATATAATGTGGTGAAAAGGGGCTTTTTGCTTGGTTTTCCTAACGTTGTATGGTATAATAATGTGAGATAAACCGTAATGGAAAACGGCAAAATGCAATATGGGAACAGTGTGAAAAGGCACTGTTGTAAGGTAAGGAGTTACTATGGCAGATAAAGAATTAGATAAGAATCAGCAGGAAGAGGATATCGATATTGATGCGCTCTTTGCAAAGATGATGGCTGATAAGGCAGCCAGCGGAGAAGAGATCAAACAGGCTGAGGAAGAGCCTGAAAAAGCCGCACCTCAGCCGGAGGCTGAGAAATATGCCGTGGCAGAGAACAGTCAGGAAACAGAAGAGGAGCCTGCAGATGATATGGGTACAGAAGAAGCACCTGTAGAAACGGAACCCGCAGAAACCGTGGAATCTGCAGAGGCAGAAGATACAGATGAGGAAGAACAGCCGATACCGGAAGCAGACAGTGCTACAGACGCGGTGGAAGCAGAGTATGGCCCAGATATGGCAGAGGAAGCAGTTGCAGAAGAAAGTGGGCAGGAAGAATTTGTTCCGGTTGCAGACATTGGTACGAAAAAGAGATTTTTTACTTTTTCCCGCAGAATGTTACTTCTGGCACTTGTTCCGATGCTGGCGATCTGTATTATGATCACTATGTTCAGCACAAAGTCATTACAGTCCGGACTGGAAGAAGAGATAAAAAAATCTCTTCAGATCGTAGCAACCTCTCTGGATGAAACATATAGCAATCTGTATGAAGGTGACTATAAGCAGGATCTGACAGGACGTGTTACCAAAGGTGAAGTGCTGATCACCGGTGATAATAAATTGATTGATGCGCTTAAGGAAAGAACCGGATTTGAAATGACGTTGTATTTTTATAACATGCGTCTGATCACAACCGTGATGCGCGAAAAGGGCGGAAGATCTACCGGTACAAGACTGGATAAGGAAATTGCAGAACAGATTAATAAAGGTGAGTCTGTTTTTGTGGAAAATGCAGATATTGAAGGACATACCTATTATGCATATTATCAGCCGCTTTTAAATGCGGATGGTGCGGTAGCAGGTGCGATCGGAGTTGCAAAAGAGTCCGAAGATGTACAGGCCAATATCAAGGGGCAGACAACGAAGATCATTATTATGTCTGTGGTTCTGATGGGTGTTGTATCGATCATTATTGTGCTGCTTGCATCCAAAATGGTATCAGTCATGGAAGAGACAAGAAAGTTCTTAGGCCAGATCGTGAAGGGAGAGCTTTCTACTAATGTGAATAAGAAGATCACAAAGCGTAACGATGAGCTGGGAGATATTTACAATATTTCCATCCGGCTGCAGAATGCGCTGAGGCGTATTGTTTCAGATATTAAGAAATCTTCTTCAGACCTGATCACATCGGCAGATCAGCTGACCAATATGGCCATTAATACAAGAGGAACCGTGGACGTAGTTTACCAGTCGCTGGAGGAAATTACCAAGGGATCTGCAACGCAGGCAGACGAAACCGGTGTTGCAAAGCATAATGTGGATCGGATCGGTGAGCAGATCACATATATTACAGATGAGGTAGATGCACTGACCAGACATGCAGAGCAGATGTCAGATGCAGAAAAGGCATCAGAGGTGATCATCGGAGAATTAAATGCCTCCAATGAAGAAGCAAGTACGTCCGTGACAAAGATAGCAGAACAGATCAATACATTGAATGATTCGATCGCATCCATCCAGTCTGCGATCACAATGATCCAGAATATTGCAGATGAGACAGATCTTCTTTCCTTAAATGCAAGTATCGAAGCTGCCAGAGCTGGAGAGGCAGGTCGTGGATTTGCGGTTGTTGCCCAGCAGATCAGCAAACTGGCTGAGCAGTCCAATACGACGGCAGAGGAAGTAGAAAAGATCATTGCTGAGATCATATCCGAATCTAACCGCATGGTTGAGGTAATGGAAGAAGTGAAGGTGAAGATGGATCAGCAGCAGCAAAAGCTGGATGAGACAATGGAGAAATCCAATGCAGTGGCTGTTGGTGTCAGCAACTCGCTTGATAATATTGAAAATATCCGTGGAAAGGTCAGCGTTCTAAGTGATTCGGGAGATGCCATTCAGGATGTGGTACATAATCTGGCATCTATTTCCGAGCAGAATGAAGCTTCTACAACGAGTACAATGAACTCCGCACAGGGCATGAGTGATACGATGAACAGCCTCGAGGTTTCATCTGAAAACCTTCGCCAGCTCGCCTGTAAACTCGACGAAGCCCTCGCGATCTTCAAGATGTAACAAACTGAGAGGAAAAAGAAAAAAGGGAACATTCCGAGCAAGCTTGCTTGCAGAGGAAAGTTCCCTTTTTTCTTTTTATGGCGAAGCCATACATGAGCAAAATGAGCTACGAAGCAGCGAGAAGCCTCGGAGAGGCGATTTTGCGAATGAACTCTCAGTTTGTGTATGTACCAAACCGTCTGCGAAGCAGACAATAGAGCACCGAAGGTCCGGGTTTGCGAGTCTACGATATAAAAAAGGGAACATTCCGAGCAAGCTTGCTTGCAGAGGAAAGTTCCCTTTTTTCTTTTTATGGCGAAGCCATACATGAGCAAAATGAGCTACGAAGTAGCGAGAAGCCTCGGAGAGGCGATTTTGCGAATGAACTCTCAGTTTGTGTATGTACCAAACCGTCTGCGAAGCAGACAATAGAGCCCCGAAGGTGCGGGTTTGCGAGTCTACGATATAAAAAAGGAACATTCCCGGAAGAGGAATGTTCCTTTTTCTTATGTTATGGCGAAGCCATACATGAGCAAAATGAGCTACGAAGTAGCGAGAAGCCTCGGAGAGGCGATTTTGCGAATGAACTCTCAGTTTGTGTATGTATCAAACCCGTCTGCGAAGCAGACGATAGAGCCCCGAAGGTGCGGGTTTGCGAGTCTACACCGGTTTCTTTGTACCGCACTCGACGCAGAACTTTCCTTCATTCTTTGTACCGCATTCCGGGCAGAACCACTGCATTTTCACAGGTTCTTCCGGTTTCTTGGAACCACATTCCGTACAGAACTTACCACTGTTTTTTGCACCGCAGCTGCAGATCCATTCACCTGCTGCAGGTGCGCTTTGCTGCGGAGCTGCCTGCTGAGGCTGGGCCTGTGCCTGCTCCTGTGCAGCCATGTTAAATAATGTATTGGCATTTAAGCCGCCAGCGGCGTTTGCCATATTCATGCCTGCAAAAGCCATCATAGGACCGGTGCTTGTATTGCTGGCAGCAGCTTTCATTGCTTCTGCCTGTGCGCTTGTCAGAGTGGCAGCAGCCATGCTTGTGTTGCGGAGTACTGCAGTTCTTTGCAGTTCTTTGATCATCTTTTCGTCTTCCGGTGAAGCAGTTACCGTGTTAACACCGAAAGAAGCGACCTTGATACCGCGCAGCTCTGTCCATTTTTCGGAAAGAACGTCATTTAAGGCATCTGCCAGCTCCATGGTATGAGCAGGAATGTTGCTGTAACGGACGCCCAGATCGGAAATCTTTGCAAAAGCAGGCTGCAGTGCTGTCAGAAGCTCTGTTTTCAGCATGCTGTCAATATTATCTCTGGTGTAGTCATCTGTAACATTACCGCAGACATTGGTGTAGAACAGAAGCGGATCTACGATCTTGTAAGAATATTCTCCATTGCAGCGAAGTGCGATATCAATATCCAGTCCGATATTATTATCAACGACACGGAACGGAACAGGATTCATCGTACCATATTTATTGCCGAGGATTTCCTTTGTATTGATGAAGTATACACGCTGATCCTTAGCCGGATCACCACCCATGGAAATACGTTTGCCGATCAGTGCAAAGGTTTGTTTGATGTTATCTCCGAGACTGCCATAGAAAATACTTGGCTCAGAAGAAGTATCGTATACAAATTCACCGGGCTCTGCGCAGACTTCGACAATCTTACCCTGATCGACGATCAACATACATTGTCCGTCGTTGACAGCAATGATAGAGCCGTTGGAAATAATATTATCCTCACCCCTTGTATTGCTGCTTGCACGTTTATTGCTCGTGCGCTTTTCCCCTTTTGTTACCAGTACATCTGCTGCCATGGAGTCGCAGTAAAAATACTCACGCCACTGATCTCCGAGTGCAGATCCGATCGCATTTCCGGTTGCTTTGATTAATCCCATAATTTCCTCCTTATATATGTATTATGTATGTGTGAATTCTATCATACTTCTGTCAAAAGAATATGACTGTTGTTCTTATATGATGCTGGTGATCTTAATATTCTGATTGGCTGCCAGATCAAGGAATTTATTACAACATTTAATTGTGGGTCTGGAGAGATAAGAGGGATTTACAAATACAACTTCACCTTCCAGACCATTGTTTAATAAAATACGTTCTCCGATAAAGCTGGTACCGATGTGTCTCAGAAATTCCAAATACAGCTCCGGATCATACTTCTGAAAACCATCCTGTTCAAATGACTCGATCACAGAGTAAGGACAGAGCGGATTGCGATAACATCTGTTGCTTGTCATGGCATCATAAATATCGACGATCGTGACCATTTTGGAAAAGAACGATATTTTATCGGCGGTAAAACCGTATGGATAGCCGCTGCCATCACATTTCTCATGATGCATAAGGGCAGCATTTTTAACTTCCTCCGGCAAATTATACTGATCGAGCAGATTATAGCCGTCAAGAGGATGACGTTTGATTGCTTCAAATTCTGTTTTGGTAAGTGCGCCCGGCTTTTTCAGGATCGTTTCCGGTACTTTCAGCTTACCGACATCATGGAACAGCCCACAGGATGTGGCAAGGATACGTTCATCCTTGCTTAGATTCAGCCATCCGGCAAATATATTGCAGATGATAGCTGAGTTAATACTGTGCGCATAAGTGGAATCGTCATAATCCCGCATGTTCAGCAGCATATCCATCATATTGATGGAGGATGCCTGCCCTTCTCCGATCAGGACAAGTGTCTGGGAAAGCAGATTTTCCGCATCAAAGCCGGAATTGGATTCCACGATCTGATTCAGTCCTGTCTGCAGGGATTCCACATGATCTTCAAAACTCTTTTTAAAATTGATAAAATCAGGATTTGATTTGATACGTTCACTATAGGACGGCGTGTCAAAAAAACTGGTCTGCGGCGGTGCAACTTCTTCGTCTTCGATACGGACGGAGTAAATTGCAAAGGCTTCCAGTTTTTCGATTCCGTTTTGCGTGAGGATGATTTTTTTCGGAAGAATCAGCTGTCCATCTATGGAAAAAATATCTTCCGCAGTGACCATACCGGGATGTAAATCCTTTACAAGAAGTTTTCTCATATGCATTCCCACCTCTCTGCAGAAATAACCTGTTTCATTTTGAAACGAAAGTTTTTACTACCTATATCATAGAAGAAATTGGAATGCGTGTCAATGAAAAGAGAACTTCCTTACGGAAGTTCTCGGATCAGATTACGGATTGTTAAAATGTAAGCCGGAGAGCGTGTAGGCGGTGATGTTCATATCCCCTGAAAACTCTACGGTATGTGCATGTCCGGTCTTGTAATATCTGCTGCTAAATACATAATGCCCGTTATTGACAAAGATTTCAATGGTAGAATGATCGACCAGGATCTGCAGACTGCTTACTTTATTCTCTCTGATTTTTGCTTTTCGTATACAACGGCCGCAGCCTTTTGCATCTTCCGGGTTACATTCCCGGTCCGGTAGGAAGGAAAGGGAAAGGACAGAAGTACCGGCATCATACAGAATCTGCATTCCTTTATCAATAATAATCGAAAAATCTTCATTACCGGAAATATCTGCGAGCATTTCAAAAGTTCCCTCTGTCAGAAAATGATCCGACGGAATGATGACAGCATCCTTGCGCAGGGCAGTTAATTCTTTTACCGGATTCTGGCAGATATCGCCGGATGCGTCCAGAGTCAGTTCTCTTGGGATGGTCAGCGTATGCTGCCAGCCTTCCGCAACAGTCGGATTTTCATATTCGATATCACCGATGCCCATCCAGCCGATCAGGATTCTTCTGCCTGATTCATCGATAAAGCTCTGCGGTGCGTAAAAGTCAAAGCCCATATCCCATTCTATGAAAGGAGATAGGGTATAATCTTCCAAATCTCCGAGAATGCGGTAATATCCTGACTGGTAAACATTCTGATACTGATATTCCTCTGCTGCAATGCCCTGGGGCGAAATGGAAAGGAAAAGGTTTTCGTCAATCCGGAACAGATCCGGGCATTCCCACATATAACCAAAAGGCTTTTCGGAGGTAATATATTGTTTGAAACGAAAGTGCTCCTTATCCTCTGCTTCATAAAGAAGAACACAGCCAACATCATTTCTGGTTCTGCCACCGAGCACCATATAGTATTTTCCGTTTTCTTTAAAAACTTTAGGATCCCTGACATGGCAGGATAAGGTGTGCGGGTAATCTGCACTTGTTAAAAGGCATTTTTTGGCAGAAGCCGTAATGCCGTCTTTTGACGTGACCAGCGTGGTATTGGAGCCGCGGCCTTCATAGGTAAAGTCGAAATCACCGTCTTCCATTGTATTGCCTGTGTAATAGAGATACATGGTATCGTCTTCGACAAATGCACTTCCGGAATATACACCATCCTTATCCAGATCACAGTCCGGTGATAAAAAGATGCCTGTATAAGTATAGTTTATAAAATCTTTTGTTTCATAGTGTCCCCAGTATTTGTCTCCCTCGCCAATGGCGGAGTAAGGAGAATACTGGAAAAAAATATGGTAAGTACCATGCAGCTGACAGAGCCCGTTTGGGTCATTCAGCCATCCGGATGGTGGCATCAGATGAAAGGAAAGTGCGGAATCTGTATGAGAAACCCTGGTCATGTGAATTTGCTCCAGTTTTTTGATCTTTTCATTATCCTGTATTGTATTGTGAACCATAAATAATATTCCTCCCTGTTGTATTGCCTGGGACCGGTATCTCCCAAGGCTTGTCAATAGCAGTTTCTATATAATGCAATCGTTATCATATTCACTGGCATTATTATTACGAAATAATCAACTGATTACATGAAAGAGTATTGTGATTGAATATGAAATCGATTTCATTTTATAATTGTATTATAAGAGAGCAGATGGCGCTTGTAAATTGTCAAAAATCAATAAATTATCTGAAAGGGAATTGTGGAATATGACGGTCTGAAACATTGCGGAAACTATCATACATGAATAGGGTCTTACATTTGTCTCAAAATTATGCGCCAGGATTCATAAGATCAATCTGAAAATGATGAAATGGCTGCCCTCATAGCATACGCAGTCAGCCCCGACAGAGCCGCCTGACTTTGCAACATTCGTCTGTAAGTAGTACAGTCCGAGTCCGCGTTTATCATCTGCCTGTTTAGAGCTGGCGTCAGAACTTGCCCGTTCAGAAGCAGCGTCAGAATCTGCCTGTGTCTGCTTGGTGGAATAGCCGCGTTTGAAGAAATTGCCGATCTCCTCCGGCGAGATCATGGCAGGAACCGGATTGCGGATCTCATACCGTACCGCTCCGTCCTTGGAATCCAATAAGGCATAGACCGTATCGCCCGCTTTGCAGGCTTCGATCGCATTCTGTGTCAGAATGGTGATATAGTCGGTCAGCTCATGCTCCGGTGCATGACTTTCCAGCACCGCATTTACAATATCAAACTGCAGCGCAATCCCTTTTTCCTGCGCATGGCTTGCCATGCTGTACAGA
>Ga0129313_1000888_pt1 | contig 21673 bp, 18 predicted proteins | sample O1105metagenome_FD_94436 | JGI IMG/M metagenome (GOLD analysis project Ga0129313, IMG submission 94436) | Orangutan group fecal microbial communities from fecal samples from Wisconsin, USA - O1105 metagenome | ecosystem: Host-associated > Mammals > Digestive system > Large intestine > Fecal...
AGTTTCGTGCCCCCGTCCGTGCATCCTCTTCTCCGCTAAAGGCGATATAACGTAGCTCGACGGCGCTCTTCCGTTTCAGTGTCTGCTCTGAAACAGCCTTCAGCACCGCGAGTCCGGCCGCATTTCGCTCCCCTTCCGGTGTATAGAGCGCTGTGGACAGCACCACGATGTCGGCATTGACCGGATCTGCAGCGCCCTGCTGGATCGCGAGGAGCGTATAACCGTCGCCCGTCTCCGGGATCGTGTCGGCCCCGCTCTGATAAGCGGTCGTCACGGCCTTTTTATAGTCCGAGGCATCGAGGCGGAGCTGATGATAGGCGATGCGCGGTGCGAGCAGGCCGATCCCGAGGAGGAGCGCCCGCACACCATCGCGCCGGGCCTTCGTATCCTTATAGAGGACGGCATGCAGGAACTGCATCGCCGCGAAAATCAGCACCAGAACGCCGATGACATAGATAAACAGAAACACGAGATCCAGCGGATCCCGTAGCATGTAGGCAATCTTCATAAAACCTGTCTTTCCCTTATGGTGCCCTGAGGGGCGTTTCATCGGACGTAAAAGCCCTTGCAGTCCGGACGCGTCCGTCGGCAAAGGCTTTTACGGTCGATCATTCATTATTTCTGCATGTTCTTCAGGGCTTCCACCATCTCGACGTCGTCCTGCAGGACGCGGAAATTCGTGGTCACCGGATGCTCACCTGGCTTCGTGATCGTGATCTCGATCACCGAGCCCTCCGGGATCCCGGTCGAGACGAAATGCTGGACATAGGAGACCACCTTCGGGTGATCTGCCTGGAACTTCTTGAAAAGGCCTGCGACCTTCATCATCGCTGCTGGATTCATCATCTGTTTTTCCTCCGTTATCAATTTTTAATTATAGCTTTTCTTCTCGGAATCGAGCGTGAACCAGAAATCCACACCGGTCCGTGTATTCTTCACACCGCACTTCTGGTGGTGGGAATCCATGATGGCCTTGACGATACTGAGGCCGAGGCCACTACCGCCATAGGAGCGGGTATGCGCCTTGTCCACCTTGAAGAACTTCTCCCAGATCTGCTGCAGGTCCTCCTCTGGAATCGGCTTGCCGGTGTTTGACACATGGATGGAAACCGTGCCATTCAGCGCCTTTTCGGAAAACAGGCTGATATTGTTCGGTTCCTGCAGATGGTTGAGCGCGTTGTTGAGGTAGTTTGTGATGACCTCCTCGATTTTAAATTCATCTGCCCATACCATCGTGCCTTCCGGAATATCGATTTCAACATGTGCATTTTTCTGACGAATCAGAATCTCCGATTTCGTCACGACACCATGGACGACTTTCGCAATATCGAAGAGTGCAAAATCCGGCAGGTCTTTTCCCTGCTCGATGGAGCTCAGGTTCATAAGCTCATGCACCATGACATTCATACGCTTTGCTTCATCCACGATGACACCACAGTAGTATTCCCGTGCCGCCGGATCGTCCGCGAGTCCCTCATTGAGTCCCTCCGCGTAGCCCTGGATCAGTGCGATCGGTGTTTTCAGCTCGTGGGAGACATTGGCGATAAACTCCTGCTGACGCGCCGCGATCTTCGTCTTATTCTGTACATCCGACTGCAGCTCGTTGTTGGCAGTCTTCAGATCCGCGATGGCGCTTTCAAGCCGATCCGACATGACATTCATCGAGTTTCCGAGCACACCGATCTCGTCACAGTGACAACCGGTATAGCGAGCCGTGAAATCCAGCCGGGACATGCGTTCACTGAGACGGGCGAGCTCGTTGATCGGCTTTGAGATCTCGCGGCTCATGAAGTAGACGATGATCGAACCGAGCAGGACGGCGCAGATTCCGATGAGGAGCAGGAAACGATTGAAGAAGCCTATCGATTCACGGAGACTCGAAATCGGCATCGACATGATAAAGGATGTCGTGTTATCCGAAAAGTAGCCCCAGCTCTCGAGGTAGAGATTTCCGCTGTTCGGATCCCGGTTGCGCTCGATCTTGTAATTATCGAAGCTGGCGAGGATCTTTCCTTTTTCTCCACCCCGGTTACCGAAGATGTACTGATTCAGCTTCTGCATCTGAAGGTGCAGATCGCCATAGGTCGAGAAGACACGATCCGTCTGTGTATCGATGATGATGACGCTGACGTTGCTCGTCTCCGACAGGCTCTTGAGGTATGTGGTCGCCGGTGTTTCCGTCTCCGGATCCGAGGTGTCGTAGTCGCTCGGGAAGAGCTGGTCGATGCGATCGTCCGCGGATTCATCACTTCCCAGCATCGTGTCGAGGGTCGTGTAGGCGTTCTCGAGGGTACTGACCTTCTGCATCGTGTAGTAGCCCTCCAGCAGGAAGGAATTTGCCAGCAGGATGGCGATAAACAGCACCGCAATCAGCCCCATGAAGATGAAGGTGAAGCGCCATTTGATACTGCTTTTAAAACGATTCTGCTTTTTCATGCCTTTTCTTCCACTTCGAACTTATAGCCCATGCCCCAGACGGTCTTGATATAATCACCCTTCGTACCCATCTTCGCGCGCAGCTTCTTCACGTGCGTGTCGATCGTTCGAGCATCACCGAAATAATCATAGTTCCAGACATTATTCAGGATCTTTTCGCGGGACAGCGCGATACCCTTGTTTTCGATGAAGTAGAGCAGAAGCTCATACTCCTTGAAGCTGAGCTCGATTTCCTTTCCATCGATCTTCACGGAGTGTGCCGACTTATCGACCTCGATCCCGCCGACACGTACGACCTCATCCTGGTTCACGCCGGAGCGGCGAAGGATCGCCTCGACACGGGCCACCAGGATCTTCGGTGAAAACGGCTTCGAGATATACTCATCGGCACCGTACTCGAAGCCCTTCAGCTCGTCCGTCTCCTCGGTGCGCGCTGTCAGCATGATAACCGGCACCTTACTGTGCTCGCGCACGGTTTTCAGCACCTCCCAGCCATCCATCTTCGGCATCATCACATCGAGGATGATGAGTGCGATCTCCTTATCTGCGAAAAAGACGTCGATCGCTTCCTCGCCGTCACCGGCCTCCACGGTCTCATAGCCCTTGATCTTCAGGAAATCGGAAATCAGCTTCCGCATCCGCTCTTCATCATCGACGACCAGTACTTTTAATCTATCCATCTTCCTACCTCTTACTATTTCATGCACGCGTGTTCTGCGCCTTCGGCGCACTCATCCGTCTCCGTCTCAGGGAGCGTGATGCCGGTGATGCTTCCGCCATGGTTCAGTTCCTGCGTCTCCGGAAAATCTCCGGAAGCGAGCGCACCCAGCCATCGTGCTTCGGCTTCACATCCGACAGCCCGTCCAGCAGAAAGCGGCTCGGGCTGCATTTTTTAGCATAGCGACTCTCTGTGAAATAAATGTGAAGTTCTTTCTTCGCCCGCGTACAGGCGACATAAAAGGCCCGTCGCTCCTCCTCGATCTGCGCCGCCGTGACCGCCTTCGTATACGGTGTCACGCCCTCCGTCGCGTCGATGATATGGACGATATCGAACTCGAGCCCCTTACTGCCATGGAAAGTCATCAGCCGTATACCACGCCCCGCCTCGTTTCGGACAGCTGCCCGCTTCAGCTCCTCCCCGTAGTTCTCCGCATAGCTGAGCCACTTCCGCTTATCCGGCTCCTGCCGCGCGGACAGCTCCAGCGCATCCATTATAGCATGAACGCCGTCGAGCTCCGTATGATTTTCGCGGGCCCGATCCTCCAGGTAGCTGATATACCCCACGCGCAGGCCAATGTAGATGACCGCAGCTTCGGATGGCAGGGCACGGATGGCCTTTAAATCCTCTACGAAGCGGTCGAGAATCACGTCCATCCCGCGCTTATCGCGGTAGTAGCGCCGGAGCTTCTCGAAATCCATCGCCCGATCCCGGACGGCCTCCCGCGAGATATAGCGGTTCGGCTTATTCATGATCCGGAGGAAGTCCCGGCGGGTGCCCATACCGAGGGCGAGCCGGATATAGGCGAGGATGTCCTGTGCCACCGTACTGTCATAGAGATTTTTCGTATGATCTCGCGTCGTATACGGAAGCTGCAGTCGTACAAATTCGGAGATCAGCGGACGCGCAAGGGTCTGGGTGCGGAACAGAACGGCGATCCGCTCCGGCGGAATCCCGCGCGCGAGCTCCTCCCGGATGTTCTTCAGCACGAGCGCATACTCCTGCAGCGTGTCGGGCGCCTGATAACGCAGTGCGCGTCCACCCGGCCCCTGTACGGCTGTGATTTCCTTCGGGAAGCGATGTTCGTTCCGGGCGATGACCTGCGCCGAAAATGTGACGATTTCCTCGTGCGAACGATAGTTATTGGAAAGTGTGATGCGTGCGGCACCTGGATAATCGCGCTCGAAGCCGAGCATGATGCCGGGATCCGAGCCCCGGAAGGCGTAGATCGACTGGTCGTCATCCCCGACGATGAAGAGATTGTTTTCCGGCAGCGCGAGCATGCGCACGATTTCATACTGAAGCGGCGAAATATCCTGGAATTCATCTACGAGCAGATACTTGTACTTCTCCTGCCAGCGCCGAAGTTCCGCCGGCTCGTCGCGGAAGAGCTGACGACAGCGAAGCAGCATATCATCGAAGTCCACGAGGCGCTGCTGCCCCAGGCTCTCCTGGTAACGCATCATAAGGGCCGTGAACTGCTCATTCGAAAGCAGATTCGAATCAAATTCCGAGAGCAGCTTTCCACTTCCCTTGAAACGGGAAATCTCGCCGATCAGAAGGCGCAGAAAGTCCTGATCATAGCTGCAGTCGATGCCGAGGGCCTCGGTGATTTCACGCAGCATCTGCGACTGCGTCCGTTCGCTCAGGATGTTTTTATACGAAAAGTGATAGCGGATGCGGAGGATGAAGAAAAAGATCGAGTGGAAGGTGCCGAAGTTCACCTGGCCGCCGGCATCACGCAGGCTACCCGGGAGGCGTGCATCCTCACCGGACGAAAAAGCCGGACGATGCCCGGCTTCTGCTTCGTAGGCATCCCCCAGCCGCTGCTTCAGCTGCTCCTCGAGATAGAGCTTCCGAAAGCGGCTCTCCATCTCGAGGGCCGCGGCCTTCGTGAAGGTGATGACGAGGATGTCCTCCGGGCGCACGCCGCTCCGGATCAGCTGCAGGATGCGGTGCGTGATCACCGTCGTTTTCCCGGAGCCTGGTCCGGCCAGCACCATCGCCGGCCCGTCTCTATGTTCGATTGCCCGTTTCTGATCGATAGAAAAACCCATGGCAGTATTCTACCATGGGTTTCTGAAATCTCCTATAGTCGTTCAAACGACCATATTTTCTGCATCTATATGTGGATGCGATACGCATATCAGCGTATGCAGCGGACACATCTGCCGCACGTGTCGCTCCGATATATGGAGCGATATGTCTTACGCTTCGAGGCGACGGATGCCCTCCGCGATACGCTGGAGGGACTCCTCCTTACCGAGGACCTCCATGATCTCTGTCGCACCGGCCGGGGTCATCTGACGACCGGAAAGGGCGATACGGATCGGCCACATGACGAAGCCGGTCTTGTATCCCTTCTCCTTACCATATGCGGAAAGCAGCTCGAACAGTGCGTCGTTGGAGAAATCCTCCTGCGCGCTGAGAAGCGGCTGCACCTCACGGAGAAGCGCGAGTGAATTCTCGAGGGTCGTCTTCGACTTCTTATTCACATAGAGATCTGTGCTGTACTCCGGAAGGGACTCGAAGAAGCCGATCATTTCCTCGTTGATGTCCGGGAAGATCTCGATACGGGTCTTCACCATGGTCGCGATGTGCCGGAGATCGAGCGGCTTCGTGATGATCTTCTGGATATATGGAAGCGCACGCTCGTAATACGAATCGAAATCCATCGCCTTGATGTACTCGCCATTCATCCAGCGCAGCTTCTCCATGTCGAAGACCGCCGGGCTCTTCGAGATACGGTGATAGTCGAACTTCTCGATGAGGTCCTGGAGGGACATGATCTCATCGTTATCCTCCGGAGACCAGCCGAGGAGGGCGACGAAGTTCACGACGGCCTCGGCCACGAAGCCCTGATCGATCAGGTCCTCGAAGGAGGCATGACCGGAACGCTTGCTGAGCTTCTTGTGATTTTCATCCGTAATCAGCGGACAATGCACATACTTCGGAATCTCCCAGCCGAAGGCCTCATAGAGACGATTGTACTTCGGGCTCGAGCTCAGATACTCGTTGCCACGAACGACGTGGGTGATGCCCATCAGATGATCGTCGATGACATTGGCGAAATTATAGGTCGGATAGCCGTCGGACTTGATGAGGACCATGTCATCGAGCTCGGCGTTATCGACGGTGACGTCTCCGTAGAGCTCGTCGTGGAAGGTCGTCGTGCCCTCGGTCGGGTTGTTCTGACGGATAACATATGGCATGCCGGCAGCGAGGTTTGCCTCGATTTCCTCCTTCGAGAGGGAAAGACAGTGCTTATCATAGTGCATGATCTCTTCGCCGTTGACCACGGTCTTCAGCGACTCCAGACGCTCCTTCGTGCAGAAGCAGTAGTATGCCTTGCCCTCATCGACGAGCTGCTTCGCATACTGCATATAGATGCCCTGTGCACGACGCTCGGACTGCACGTACGGACCGCAGTCGCCCGGCTTATCCGGGGACTCATCCGGGATCAGGCCGGTATCGGCGAGGGTTTCATTGATAAGTTCGACAGCACCCTCAACGAAGCGCTCCTGGTCCGTATCCTCGATACGGAGAAGGAAGTCACCACCCTCATGCTTCGCGATGAGGTAGGCGTAGAGTGCGGTACGAAGGTTACCTACATGCATCCTTCCGGTCGGGGAAGGTGCATATCTCGTTCTGATCTTCATAATATAGAACTCCTTAGTCTCTCAGATCCTGTGGACGCATGGTGAGATTGATACGGCCCATCTTGTCGATCTCCTGAACCTTGACGGTTACTTCGTCGCCGATGTTGACCACATCCTCTACCTTATCAACGCGACCATCGGCCAGCTTCGAGATGTGTACCATACCATCCTTGTTCGGGCTGAGCTGTACGAAGGCACCGAAGTTCATGATACGAACGACCTTACCGGTCAGTACCTGACCCGGCTCGATGTCGTTGACGATCGACTCGATGATCTTCTTCGCCTTCTCGAGCGCGTTCTTATCGATGCCGGAGATGGAAACCATACCGGTGTCGTCGATGTCGATCTTTGCACCGGTCTCGTCGATGATACCGTTGATGGTCTTGCCCTGCTTACCGATGACATCACCGATCTTCTGCGGATCGATCTGCATGGTGATGATCTTCGGAGCGTACTCAGAAAGCTCTGCACGTGGTGCTGCGATGGCATCCTTCATAACGCCATCCATGATGACGAGACGTGCCTCGTGGGCTCTGTGGATCGCCTCGGTCACGATGTCTCTGGTGAGACCGTGAATCTTGATATCCATCTGGATCGCGGTGATGCCCTCATGTGTACCGGTTACCTTGAAGTCCATGTCACCGAAGAAGTCCTCGAGGCCCTGGATATCGGTCAGTACGATGTAGTCATCATCGGTATCACCGGTTACGAGACCGCAGCTGATACCGGCTACCGGCTCCTTGATCGGAACACCGGCTGCCATCAGAGACAGGCAGGATGCACAGGTCGAACCCATCGAAGTTGAACCGTTGGACTCCATGGTCTCGGATACGGCACGGATTGCATATGGGAACTCCTCAACGGAAGGAAGAACCGGAATCAGTGCTCTCTCAGCGAGTGCGCCATGACCGATCTCACGACGTCCCGGTCCACGGCTGGCCTTCGCCTCACCTACGGAGTAGCCCGGGAAGTTATACTGGTGAAGGTAACGCTTCTCGGTGATGTACTCGTTGAGTCCCTCGACCTTCTGAACCTCGGAAAGAGGTGCCAGGGTGACGATATCGAGGATCTGGGTCTGTCCACGCTTGAACATCGCGGAGCCATGGACTCTCGGAATCAGATCCACCTCTGCCTCGAGCGGACGGATCTCCTCGATCTTACGACCATCCGGTCTCTTATGATCCTTCAGGATCATCTTACGAACGGTCTTCTTCTCATACTGATATACAGCATCCGGAAGCTGCTGAAGGGCATCCTCGTCATCTGCGAGTGCCTCCTCGAGCTTTCTGGTCACCTCCGCCATGTTGGCATCACGCTGCTGCTTGTCATCGGTGAATACCGCATGCTCCATCTCCTCTTCCGGAACGATGGACTTGATCTTATCGAAGAGCGCCTGCGGAACTGCATAGCTCTCGTATGGGGTCTTCTCCTTACCACACTCGGCGATGATGGAATCAAAGAAGCTGATGATCTGCTTGTTGATCTCATCTGCCTTGTAGATGGCCTCGATCATCTGATCATCGGAGATGCAGTTTGCACCGGCCTCGATCATGATCACCTTATCACGGGTGGAAGCAACGGTCAGGTTAAGATCGGATACGGTCTTCTCTGCGTTGGTCGGGTTGATGATGAACTCACCGTTGATCATGCCGACCTGTGTGGAAGCGCATGGACCATCCCATGGAACGTTGGAAATCGCGGTTGCCAGGGAAGAACCAAGCATCGCAAGAAGCTCTGGTGAGCAGTCCTGATCGACGGACATCACGAGGTTGTCGAGCAGAACATCGTTACGGAAATCCTTCGGGAAGAGCGGTCTCATCGGACGATCGATGACACGGGAGGTGAGGATCGCATTATCGCTTGCGCGGCCCTCTCTCTTCTTAAATCCACCCGGGAACTGTCCTACGGCATACATCTTCTCCTCATACTCCACCTGGAGCGGGAAGAAATCGATACCGTCACGTGGCTGTGCCGATGCGGTACAGGTGGACAGAACGGTCGTATCACCATAGTGCATCAGTGCTGCACCGTTTGCCTGGGCACATACACGACCGATATCGACGGTCAGTGTTCTGCCGGCGAGTTCCATTGAATAACTCTTGTACATTCGTACCTCCTTTTATATAGACAGGGAGGTCCAAAAACACTGATCAGGCTCCCTTTTCGTGCGGGTCGGGCTCCTGCTGAAAACCGGGCCTCATCAGTGGTCTCGGATACTTCCCTGTCGATGATTTCGATAAATCCATGTGCACGATCGCAGAAAGGCACATAGTCCATACGATTATAGTATAAAAAAAGGACGGAGAAAAGTATCTCCGCCCTTTTTCTTTATGAGTTTTAGATTACTTTCTGATGCCGAGCTTCTCGATGAGGGATCTGTAGCTGTCCAGATCGTTCTTCTGAAGGTAAGCAAGAAGGCCTCTTCTCTGACCAACCATCATGAGAAGACCACGTCTTGAGTGGTGATCCTTCGGGTTCTTCTTAAGGTGCTCAGTGAGCTCGTTGATACGTGCAGTCAGAATGGCGATCTGAACCTCTGGTGAACCTGTGTCACCAGCCTTACGGCCGTACTGCTCGATGATTGCTGTCTTCTTCTCCTTGGAAATCATGGTAAATCCTCCTGATGTTAAACTATGTCACGCATGGTGACGACTTACGTTAACAGAGCTGCCGGATGGAGTTCCGCGCAACCATGCCAACGCGCATACGAATGTACTTTAACAGAAGTGCCACGGCTTGTCAATCGCCCATTGAGCGAAATACCGTCTTTTTTCGTGCTATTTCAGCCTGCCCGGGTCCAGCTCCATCGGCCAGGCTGCCGTGGCTGCGACATCCCTCTGGAGCTGGGCCTTCAGCTCGTCGATCGAGGCGAACTTATGCTGGTCACGAAGCCGGGTCATAAACTCGACGCGGATCTTCTTTCCATACAGGTCGCCATGATAATCGAGAACATAGGTCTCGATGGAGGTCGGATTATCGTCGGCGATGGTCGGGTTATTCCCGACGTTCGTCATGCCACGATACAGCTGCTGTCCGATCAGGACACGGGTAATGTAGACGCCCGGCTTCGGATTCAGCTTTCCTTCCTTTGGGAGGATATTCGCGGTCGGGAAGCCGATCGACGCGCCGATCTCCTTTCCGCGCATCACGGTGCCACTCAGCGCTACATGACGGCCGAGCAGTTCGGCGGCCTTTTCGACATTGCCCTTCTCGATCTCCTCGCGGATGAAGCTGCTGGAAATCTCGCGCTCCTGTCCGTTCTCATCGAGGACTTCCTTTTTCTGAATCACATGGACCGCGTAGCCATACTTCGGTGCACGTGCTTCGAGGAGCGCGGCAGTTCCCTGTGCCTTATACCCGAAGGTACAGTCCGTGCCCACGACGATATCCGACGCGTGCATCCCCTCGACCAGGACAGTGCGCAGGAAATTCTCCGCAGAGACGCCCATGGTCTCCTGGTTCACAGGATAGGAAAAGACATAGTCGAAGCCGAGGTTCCGAAGGCGTGTCAGGTGCTCTTCGCTGCTCGAAATCGTATCCTGACGAACGCCGGTGAGGACGTCCTTCGGATTTGCACTGAAGGTCAGGAGCGCTGTTTTCCGGTGCTTCTCCTTCGCGATGCGGAACATGTTCTCGAAGATGAGCTGGTGACCGAGATGGCTGCCGTCGAACTTTCCGAAGGAAACGACCGCCGGCTCCGGGACATACATCGGTGGCTTCACGATACGGATCAGCTCGCCCCGCGCCTCATACCCGGCGATCTCCTCGATGGTCCGGCTGTCGGCGATCGAGAACTGACCGACACGTGTACGCTTCAGTGCAGACATCGCGGCACCACAGCCGAGCTTCTCCCCGATATCCTTGATCAGTGTACGGATATAGGTGCCCTTCGAGCAGGTGACGGTCATCCGTACGTATGGGAGGTCAATGCTGTCGACCGTGATGTCGTGGATGGTGATACGGTTCGGCTTCCGCTCGATGACCTTTCCCTGCCGGGCGAGGTCGTAGAGCTTCTGTCCGTTCACCTTTTTCGCACTGTACATCGGCGGAATCTGGTCATAAGAGCCGATGAAGCTCTGCGCGGCTGCGCGGAGCTCCTCTTCGCTGAGATCGACCGGATGCTCGCTGAGAATCGTTCCGGTCGTATCCTCGGTATCGGTCAGGATGCCGAGCTTCATCTCCGCCTCATAGACCTTTTCAGTCGCTTCGATCGAGGAGACCAGCTTCGTCGCTGTGCCGGCACAGATCACCAGTACACCCTCGGCCATCGGGTCGAGGGTGCCGGTATGTCCTATTTTCTTTTCATGAAGGATGGCACGAAGCTTCTTCGTGACGTCGAAGCTCGTCCAGCCCTTCTCTTTATAAACATTGATAATTCCGTCCATAGTTCCCTTAAAGCCGATTGGATACGAAATCCGGTGCATCCATCTGCTTCGAAAGCTCCTTCGTAATGTTGTTCATCACATCATGGTAGGAGCCCTGAAGTGTACAGCCGGCGGCCATTTTGTGGCCACCACCACCGAAGGTCATCGCCACCTTCGCTACATCCAGCTGGTTATTATTACTCCGGAGACTGACCTTGAAGTTCTGATTGCTCATTTCATACATGAACATCGCGCAGTCGATGCCTCTCGTCTCCCGCATGGTGCTGACGATACTGTCTACATCCCGGGAGGTGACCTGGTAGAACTTCATATCCGTACAGGTCAGCCAGCCGGCGAGACAGCGATGATCCATCAGCATCAGGCTTTCCATCAGTACGCGACCGAGTACCTGCTGCTGTGCATAGGTTTTCGTATAGTAGCTGTCGTCGACGATCCGGCAGAAATCGATGCCCTTCGTCATCAGGAAGCCGGCGATTTCCATCGTATGCTGCGAGGTGCAGCTGTACTTGAAGATACCGGTATCATGTGCGATGCCGAGATAGAGGCACTCGGCTACCTTTGCATCGATGTAGCTCGTATCCATCAGATCATAGACGACCTCGGAGGCACTCGAAGCATCCGGACGGATGGAGCCATGCGGGAACTGCTGTGCGCCCGGAACGTGATGATCCGCCACAAATAGCTCCTTCGCATTCTCTGCGAGGCTTCGGAAATCGCCGACACGATCATAGCCGTTACAGTCACAGATAATACAGAGATCATACTTCCGATCGGAAGGTGTATGCACGATGGTATCGATGCCCGGAAGGAAATCATACTTTTCGTTTGCAATCTGCAGGTAAACATTCACCTTCTTATCAGGATACTGATTCAGAATATAATGCTTCGTGCCCAGGGTTGAGCCGAGACAGTCCCCGTCCGGGTTCGTATGGCCCAGGATGCAGATACTGTCTGCCCTATTAATCATCTGCTGAAATTCATTCATCAATCGTACCTTCTCCATATATCAACATATCAAGCGTGATTACGCTTCGTCCGACGGCGCTTCCGAAGAATCCTCTGTATCCTCTGCGGTTACCGAAGCGTCCGTCTCCGAACTGCGCTTCGCTGCATCCTCTTCATTCACCTTACGGATCAGCTCGTCCATATGCGCTCCATACATGATGGAGTGATCAGCGACGAACTGAAGCTCCGGTGTATGCCGGAGATTGACGGTCTGTGCAAGCTCACGGCGCAGGAAGCCACTGGCGGCCTTCAGGCCCTCCATGGTCTTCGCAAGCGATTCCTCGCTGCCGAGCACAGAGATATATACCTTACAGTACTGGAGGTCCGGTGTGACCTCGGCGTCGGTGACCGACGTCATCGGGGACACACGCGGATCCTTCAGGTCACGGATTGCTACGGAAAGCTCTCGCATGACCTCTGCGTTAATTCTTGTATTTTTTACAGAACCTTTTTTCAACGCTTAACCTCTTCCATTACATATGCTTCAACATAATCCTCAAGCTCGATCTCATTGAAGCCCTCGAATACAAGACCACACTCGTAGCCGGCCTTGACTTCCTTTACGTCATCCTTGAAGCGCTTTACAGATGCGATTGCGCCCTCCCAGATCTTATCCTGCTTCGGGCCACGGAAGATGCGGGCCTTGGCACCTCTCTGTACGAGACCGTCCTTGACCATACATCCTGCGATGTTGCCGACACCGGACGCCTTGAAGATCTGACGGATCTCGGCGTGGCCGATCACCTTCTCCTCGAAGACAGGGGCCAGCATGCCCTTCATCGCATTCTCGATATCCTCGGTTGCCTTATAGATGATGTCATAGAGACGAACATCGACATGCTCACGCTCTGCGATTTCACGTGCGGTCGCATCCGGCTTGACATCGAAACCGATGACGATGGCGTTCGACGCACTTGCGAGTACGACATCGGACTCGTTGATCGCACCGACACCGGAGTGGATAACCTTTACGGCTACCTCCTCGTTCCGGATCTTCTCAAGCGCATCCTTGACGGCCTCTACAGAACCCTGAACGTCGGCCTTGACCACGAGCGGAAGCTCCTTGATCTCGCCGGCCTTGATCTGATCGAAGAGTGCATCGAGGGATACCTTCTTCTTGGACTCCTCAACCATCTTCTGCTTGCTCTCTGTGACGAAGGCGGCAGCATAGGCCTTGGCCTCCTTCTCGTTGTCCTTCACCTGGAAGATCTCACCCGCATTTGGAACGGAGCTGAGACCGAGGATCTCACACGGCTGTGAAGGTACGGCCTTCTTGATGCGCTTACCCTTATCGTCGGTCATCGCACGAACCTTACCATACGCAGAACCGACGGCGACGACATCGCCCTGGTGAAGCGTTCCCTTCTGGACGAGGAGACGTGCAACCGGGCCCTTGCCGCGGTCGAGCTCTGCCTCGATGACAACGCCATACGCTGCACGGTTCGGGTTTGCCTTCAGCTCCATCACATCCGCCTGGAGAATGATATTCTCGAGCAGGTCATCGATGCCCATACCGGTCTTCGCAGATACCGGAACACAGATGACATCTCCGCCATACTCCTCCGGGATGAGGTCATACTTCATCAGCTCCTGCTTTACCTTATCCGGGTTTGCCGTCGGCTTATCCATCTTATTGATGGCGACGATGATCGGTGTGTTTGCGGCCTTCGCGTGGTTGATCGCCTCGACGGTCTGCGGCATGACACCATCATCCGATGCGACGACGAGCACAGCGATATCGGTCGACTGCGCACCACGCATACGCATCGCGGTGAAGGCTTCGTGGCCCGGTGTATCGAGGAAGGTGATGACTCTGTCTTCGTCATTTACATTGACCTTTACCTGGTAAGCACCGATGGACTGTGTGATACCACCGGCCTCGCGTGAGGTCACATTTGTATTACGGATGGCATCGAGGATAGAGGTTTTACCATGATCGACGTGACCCATAACGCAGACGACAGGCGGTCTGGTGACCATCTCGTCATCGGAGTCCTCGACGTCATCCTTTACGAGCTCGGCGATGACATCGACCTTCTCCTCCTTCTCGCAGAGGATCTCATAATCAACCGCGATGTTCTCTGCATCCTCGTAGGAAATCTCTGTGTTCAGGGTAACCATCTTGCCCTGCATAAAGAGCTTCTTGATGATTTCAGCCGCCTTGATGCGCATCTTGTCCGCAAGATCCTTGATGGTGATCACCTCAGGAATCGTGATGGACTTGATCTCCTCCTCTACCGGCTTCACAACCTCCGGCTTGATGAACGCGCCCTTGCCGGTCTTCTTCTTGTAGGAGACCTCATCGGCTCTCTCGTAGGACTGCTCTGCCGTATACTTGTTCTGCTTACGGTTGTTCCGGTTCCGCTTTGCTGCCTCCGCCTTCTCGTTATCGAAATTCTTATTTCCGAAGGTCTTTCCGGCCACCGGCTTATGCGCTACGCGGTTCTGAGTCGGCTTCGAAGCGACATCGACGGCTGGTGCAGCACCTGCGCCTGCCGGACGTCTCGTACCGAAACCGGTGCCTGCCGGACGCTGACCCGGTCTCTGCTGACCATTGCGGTCGCCGAATGGACGGCTGCCCTGCGGACGATCACCGCTTCTCTGGCCGTTACGATCGCCGAACGGTCTCTGCTGACCATTGCGATCCCCGAAGGAACGGCCACCCTGTGGACGATCACCGCTTCTCTGACCGTTACGGTCACCGAAGGAGCGTGTCCCCTGCGGACGATCACCGAAGCTGCGGCCACCCTGTGGGCGCTCTGCCGGGCGCTCTGCGGCTGGCTTCGCCTGCGCTTCCTTCGCATGCTCTGCGAGGGCCTTCGCGGCTGCGGCTGCCTTTGCAGCTTCTTCCGCCGCCTTCCGTGCGGCCTCTTCCTCTGCTGCCTTCCGTGCCGCCTCTGCTCTCGCCTCCTCGGCCTCCTGCCGCTTCTGGATCTCATTGAGCTCCTTCAGCGGTGTTACGCGTGCGGTTCCAGGTGGCAGCGGACGACCATTCGGGCTGGCCTTCCGTGCCGGCTTCTCTGCCTCCTGCGACTTCCGTGCGCCCTGAGATGCAGCGGCGCCGAACTTCGAGCCCAGTGGGCGATTTTTATGATTTGCGGAATTCTGCGAATGGAAAACAACAGCAAGTTTCTTTTTCTTAGGCGCATCTCCTGCCTTCGACTTATCCTTACTTCCTTCCCTGCTGTTCATTCCCAAATCTTTCTGGTTATCATCTGACATTCACATTACCTCCGTCAATATATTTGATCATCGCCTGGGCGAAGCCCTGATCTTCAATGCTTATCGACGATCGTTCGGATCGTCCCAGCTGGTGCCCCAGCGTTTCCTTGGTGCCCAGTTCCTGATATGGCACACTGCGATAGGTGGTCATATTTCTAAACTTCTTTTTCGTATTATCGGATGCATCCTCCGGGATGATCACGAGAAATGATTTGCCACTTTTGATGGACTTCTCCACGGCGAACTCACCGCTTTTACATTTCCCGGCCCGCTGACACAGTCCGAGCAATCCATAGATTTTATCTGTCAAGCTGCTCCAGTTCCTCTCTCAGTGTATCCAGGGTCTCCTTCGTGATCGTTTCCTTAAATGACCGCTCCAGAGCCTTCCGCCGGAATGCCTTCTCGAGGCACTCCGGATTCTTACAGATGTATGCGCCACGACCATTCTTCCGGCCGCTCGGATCGATCGAGAAGCTGCCCTCCGGCTCATGTACGATCCGGATCAGCTCCTTCTTCTCTTTCTTTTCACCACAACCGATACAGGTTCTCTCAGGTAACTTCTTCATCTTCGTTACTCGTTCTCATCCTCCGAAGTCGTCTCGTCGTATGCGATATCGTCCTCATACTCGCCCTCGGCGCCCTCACTCTGATAGTCGATACCCATCTCGTCGAAGATGCCCTGCTCCTGTGCCTGGGACTCCGACTTGATATCGATCTTATAGCCGGTCAGCTTCGCGCTGAGACGTGCGTTCTGACCCTCCTTACCGATGGCCAGGCTCAGCTGATTATCCGGCACGATAACCATCGCCTCGTTGTTATCCTGATCGGCGATGACCGCGATCACCTTCGCCGGTGACAGTGCGTTCTCGATCAGGTACGCCGGGTTCTCATCATAGTTGATGATATCGATCTTCTCACCGTGAAGCTCATCGACGATGGCGTTTACACGGGAACCGTTCAGACCGACGCATGCACCTACCGGATCGACATCCGAATCGTGTGACATGACCGCCATCTTCGTTCTGGAGCCGGCCTCACGTGCGATTGCCTTGATCTCGACGGTACCGTCACGAACCTCGGCAACCTCATCCTCGAACAGACGCTTTACAAGCTCCGGATGCGTTCTCGAGATCATGACACGCGGACCACGTGGCATATCTCTGACCTCGACCACATACACCTTGATGCGCTCGTTCGGCACGAGGGTCTCGCCCTTGATCTGCTCGTTCTCTGCGAGATAACCATCGACCTTGCCGAGATTTACGATGACAGAACGTCCGGTATCCCGCTCGACGGTACCGGTCACGACCTCCTTCTCCATGGAGTAGTACTCCTTATAGAGCACCTTACGCTCCTCCTCACGGATCTTCTGTACGATCACGCCCTTTGCGTTCTGGGTCGCGATACGTCCGAAGCTCTTGGAATCCACCTTCACCGGAACGATGGAGCCCAGCGTGTAGGCCGGATTGATCAGTCTGGCATCGGCGAGTGAGATTTCTGTGTTCTTATCGAAAACTTCCTCTACGACGGTCTTATCCGCGATGACGGAATAATCACAGGTGTCCGGATCTACGTTGACACGTACATTATCGGCAGAACCGAAATGGTTCTTGCATGCAGTCTGGAGTGACAGCTCGATCGCCTCGATGAGAGACTGCTTCGAGATTCCTTTCTCCTTTTCCAGTAAATCGAGTGCTTCGCTGAGTTCAGTGTTCATTAGTTTTTACCCCTCCCGGTAAGTGTATCTTCATTTGTATCTTCATGGCTGTCTTCGGAATCTGCATCGGTGCCTTCATCGACCGCCGCTTCCTCCTCTTCGACATCCTCTGGAATCACATCTTCATTGCCAGGCTGATCCTTAAATCCGAGCGAACATACCTCCAGCATGTACTGCTCATCGATGAAATCCTCCTGGTCCAGCCATTTGGAAAGCCGTCTGGATACCTTCGCACAGTCGTTTACGGTCATGTCCACCTCATCGAGACGATAGATGAACGCACGCAGATACCACTCATTATTCTCATAAGTGAAGGTAACGCTGTCGACTCCGTAGCCCTCCTTCGGACAGAAGCTGTCGAGGTACGTTTTTACTCTTTCAGTATAGTTGCCCTTTGCCTGCATTGAATTTTCCTCTAAACTTAAGTTAAAGGAGCGGGCGAAACGCCTGCTCCTTTAACTAGTCAACAAATACTCTATATTTATAGCACGGTCCTCAGGACAATGCAAGGCTTTTCGTGTGATTCAGCGAACAGCTCAGAGCAGTCCCTGGATCAGAATGATCAGAATCAGTACCGGAAGGACGAACTGGAAGTACGGCCGGATGGCTGCCGGCAGCTTCGGGCCCTCCCCCTTGTTGCACTCTGCGAGGTAGTGATCGAAGCCCCAGCCCCAGCGGCTCACACAGAACAGAAGGTAGACGAGCGAACCGGCCGGAAGCAGGAGGTTTGACACGATAAAATCCTCGGAATCCAGGACGCCACGGGCACCGATGATATGGAGATCTGACCAGAGATTAAAGCCCAGAACGCACGGCACACTGGCGAGCAGCACGAAGATGCAGTTCAGGTAGACGGCCTTCTTTCGCTCCCATCCGAAGTTATCGATGGAGGTCGAGAGCAGATTCTCGAAGACGGTGATGACGGTGCTGAAGCTTGCGAAGCTCATGAACAGGAAAAACATGGCGCCCCAGAGGCGTCCACCCGCCATATTCATAAACACCTTCGGCAGGGTCAGGAAAATCAGACTCGGACCGGCATCCGGCTGCACGTTAAAGGCGAAGCAGGCCGGGAAGATGATAAGCCCCGACATGATCGCGACGAAGGTATCCAGCACGCAGATACGCGCAGACTCGCCGACCAGTGTATAATCGTCCGACATATAGGAACCGAAGATCTCGATACATGCGATGCCGAGGCTCAGTGTGAAGAAGGCCTGATTCATCGCGGCGGAGATCACGGAGCCGAGTCCCTTCAGCATACTGCCGCCGCCCTGCTCTGCGACACGCGCGAGGCTCGGAACCAGGTAGAAGCGTGTGCCCTCCGCCGAGTTCGGAAGCGTCAGGCTGTGGAAGGCCAGTACGACGATCAGTGCGAGCAATGCCGTCATCATGACCGTCGTCACCTTCTCGAGGCCCTTCTGAAGACCGAAGGAGCAGACCAGGAAGCCGACCAGTACAGTCACGGCCATGCTCAGCATCATCTCTTCCGGAGCGTTCATCAGCTTCGCAAAGACCTCATCAGCGGCTTCCGTCTGGATACCGTCGAAGACGCCCAGGATGAACTTGAAGAAGTAGGACAGCATCCAGCCGGATACCGTCGTGTAGTACATCATCAAAAGATAGGAACCGGCGGTCGCAAACCAGCCATGAATATGCCACTTACTCCCCTTCGGTTCCAGTGCCTCATAGGCGCGCACGGCACTCTTATGCGATGCCCGTCCGACGGCGAGCTCCATCGTGAGCACCGGGATCCCCATGATGACCAGAAAAATCAGATAGAACAGTACGAAGATACCGCCGCCGTTCTGTCCGACGAGATACGGAAACTTCCATACGTTTCCGATGCCGATGGCACATCCGGCACTGACCAGGATGAAGCCGATGCGGGACTTAAAGCCTTCCCGTTTACCCATAGTGTTTTCCCCCATAAAAAAAGTGTATCTGTCGTTCCATATCTGAAACATCGAAGGTAAAGCGACATTTCCTATGAACTCAGACAGATACACTATTTTATACAGTTTTTGATTATTTTGCACTAACCATTTTCAACATTTTTCGTTTTGTCCAGGACAGCCGGGATCTCAGCGAGCGATACGATGCGATAGCGAAGCTCTGCGCGTGGGCCGGTCAGCTCCTTCAGCTTCCGTGCGAGGCGCTGATAGATGATGCTGCAGTCCTCCTTTTTCGTACCGATCAGCAGGAGCAGATACTGGCTCGAGCTGTACTTCGTAAACACATCGCCCTGGCGCAGCCCTTCATACAGTGCCTGCTTCAGCGCCTCAGAGCGTGCGTTCAGCTTTTCCGGATTCTGAATCGGCTTTCCCTCGTAATCGACGAGGGTGCAGAGCATCATGAAGATGCTGCTGCCGCGGCGGGACATATTCCGGCGAAGCACATTATAGACATCGATGAAGCTCGCGTACGCACAGTAGTAGGAACCGGTCCGCGGCTCCGGATCCTCACAGCTTTTCAGTGCCGCATCCCGCTTCAGAATATCCGCCTGGATATCTCCGATGTTCTCCGATACGACCTTCAGCTCCTCATAGATGCGGGCGTAGCACTGCACGAGCGCATCCGGAAGTGGAACCTCCAGCTCGTCCAGATAGTAGCGGGCGGTTTTATTATACAGCTCATAGGCTTCCTTCGTCTGCTTCTTCAGAATCAGCGCATCGATCAGCTGAATCTGCCAGCCGCTCTCCGGGTAGATCCGGGCAGCCTGGGCATACAGCTGATATAAATGATCATAATCCTGCTTTTCACGGTAAAAATCACCGAGGAAGCGTACCAGCTCATCATAGCTTTCCTTCAGTCGGATAGACTCGACGATGACCCAGTTTTCGGTTGCAAAATCCGGCAGAAGCTCGCCCTGGTACAGCGCAGCGGCCTGCTCGTAAAGGGCCGCCTTCTCTTCCGGTGCGACGGCCTCCTGGGCCCTCTGACAGAGCCGTCGGAAGTCTGCGAAATCATACGAAAAGCAATAGCCCTCCGGCCGCTCTGGTGTATACACGCCCTTCTTGCCTTCGATATAGCGCTTCCCTGGCATCCCGCTTTTTTTCAGCTGCGTCCGTGCCTGATGAAGCAGATTATTCAGGCTGTTGTTTTCATCCAGCAGTTCCTTATAAGCGAATACATAGTCGATCAGCTCCCGCTTCGCGATCCCGGTCTCATGGTGTAAGAAAATCACCTGGATCAGCTTCAGAAAATTCGCCTTATTGTTTTCTCCGAAGTAGAGCTGCTGCCCATCTACTGTAACAGCAAACTGTCCCAGCATCTGTATAACGATACGCTTTTCATCTGTCGGCATACATCTTCCTGCCCTTCTCTTTCTGATTGAACGTTTCTTTACTTATAGTAGTCGGCTGGAATCAAAAAGTAAACGAAAAAATTAAAAACGCATCTGTATTTAAGATTTTTACGTGTCCGTCATCAGAATACGATGCCCAGATACTCGATCACGAGTCCCCAGAAGACACCGAGCCCATACAGCATGATCGTAATCCGGAGATTCTCATTCGGGTGATCATTCGTACGGAACAGGACGAGCAGTCCGACACCGGCACCGACCAGGAGACCGGCCATCATCTGTCCGGCATTCAGTATCCCCATCAGGTACAGCTGGGTGATGCTGACGGACGCAGCACAGTTCGGGATCAGACCGACGACGCCGGCCAGGAAGACACCGACGATCGGCTTACCGGAGAGGAAGTGGCCGATGGCTTCCGCGCCGATCCCCTCGACGAGGAGCGTGATGATCAGGGTGATGAAGAAGATGAAGCCCGTGATCTGAATCGTATGATGGAGTGCCGGCATGGCGATGCCCATGAAGCCCTTCTGATGATGGTGATGATGTCCTGCATGGGCGTGGGCAGCTGCATGCTCGTGGCTGTGGTGCTCCTCTGCGACATGACGATGTGCGTGGTCGTCTGCATTGGCCTCGTGCGTATGCGCTACCTCTGTATGAAGCTCTTCCTCCTCTTCCTCCTCGTTGCAGTCACAGTGCTCATGCACACAGAGATCGTGAATATGCTTCTCCGGTGCCTTCGTATGGCGGCCATGCCGCATGAAGATGTCGAGCAGGAAACCACTGATGAGGCCCAGGATCGCCTTCGTCGCCAGAATCCGCAGCATCGTCGCCGGATGTACACCCTCCGAGATAAAAATCGGCAACATCTCATCGGAGGTCGACAGGAAGACGGCGATCAGGGTGCCGACCGAGATTACGCCGCCCGCAAACAGACTCGAGGCTGCCGCCGAGAAGCCGCACTGCGGCAGGATACCCACAGCCGCTCCGATCAGCGGACCGAAGTGACCGGCCTTCTCCAGCATCCCTGTCGTATGCTTCTCTGCCTTATGCTCGAGGTACTCCATCCCCATATAGGTGATCAAAAGGAACGGAATCAGCTTCGCTGTATCCAGCACCGCATCGAACAACGCGTCTAAAATCATTTCCATCTAATGTTTACTCTCCTTTATGTCATTCTTTATCGCGTTCTCTAGAATAACACAGGTGTCAACACGTAAATCATCATAT
>Ga0129313_1000892_pt1 | contig 21649 bp, 26 predicted proteins | sample O1105metagenome_FD_94436 | JGI IMG/M metagenome (GOLD analysis project Ga0129313, IMG submission 94436) | Orangutan group fecal microbial communities from fecal samples from Wisconsin, USA - O1105 metagenome | ecosystem: Host-associated > Mammals > Digestive system > Large intestine > Fecal...
ACTCAGGAAGATTGTAAAAATGGTTCTGAAGCAATTAGCAGAATGATACATACAGGAAGCATTTAAAAATGTGAATGAGTAAAGGAAAGGGCATTAACCGTAAAAAGTTAGTGCCTTTTGTTTTGCCCATTTTTACATTTTCACAAAATCCGATACAGAGGATTTTTGAAAAACAGACGGGACGGAGATCATGCCGAAGGGACAGCGGCAGGAGTTACGTTTTGTCTGCCGGGAGTACAGAGGGCTGGAAGTCCTTTGTGCCTGGATTGCAAAGGGCGGCAGCACCTTGCTGGGGTTAAGGGGCAAAGCCCTTAGCAGGTTAAGGGCGGCAGCCATTGCCCAGTGATATGGCGTTTCGCCATATGGTACTGGGTACTGTCTGTAACGGGGACAGAGACTTTTGGCAGCTTCGCTGCAATCCCCTCCGGGGAAACAATTTGAAAAAAGGAGAGATGTGAATTGAAAGGCACAAGGCATAACGGCAGATCTGGAAAAGATGGTGTTTACAATCCGCTCCACAATGACCGGAGATTTGACCCGGAACACAGTGAGCATATCGACAATGAAAGAGTCCGGCAAAATATTTACTGGGACTGCTATCAGGGATATACCACAATGGCAGACCGGGGGAAAGACAATAATTTTTCATTCAACCAGATTGAGATGGCATACTATGTGGAGCATTACAGCGACTATGTCATCAACCAGAATAAGCGTCATGAGAAAGCAAGACACCCCGACAGATGCAAAGGGGTGGAAGATGTCCTGAAAAATAAAAAGACCTGCCCGGAAGAAAGCATCTATCAGCTTGGGACGATAGATGAACACGCTTCTGTGGAAACGCTGGTCTTAGTGTTTGATGAATTTAAGAAAGAGTTCGATGAGCGGTTTGGTTCTAATGTGCATATCATTGACTGGTCACTGCACCTGGATGAAGCAACACCGCATATCCATGAGCGTCATGTATTCGATGCTACAAACCGATATGGAGAGATTGAACCGAAACAGGAAGCGGCATTGGAAGAGCTTGGCTTTGAACTTCCGAATCCGGAAAAGAAGAGATCAAAGACAAATAACCGCAAGGTCGTTTTTGATTCTGCCTGCCGGACAATGTTCCTGGATATCTGCAAACGTCATGGACTGGAAATCGACGAAGAACCGTCCTATGGTGGAAGGCAGTATCTGGAGAAACAGGATTATATCCGCATGAAGCAGAAAGAAGAGATTGCGGTCCAGCAGGAAATGCTCAACCAGCAGAGGGATAAGGTCAATGCAAATCATCTGGAACTTGCAAGGCAGTCCAATCATGTCCGGGCAAATGAAAGGGTTATCCAGTCGCAGAAAGAAAAAATAGAACAGCAGGAAAAAGAGTTTAAAGAAAATTTCATTTCCAATTCTGACAGGATTCTAAGTCAGGGTGAGCTGATTGAAGAACAGAGAGAGGAACTGCAACAGCTTACCGTCCGTATTGAAGATGTGGAAACCTTGCTTGATGAAGTATCCAGTGAAGCCTATGACAAGGCAGTAGAGAAGGTGGCAAAGGAAGCTGTGCTGGCTACCAGAAAAGATGATATTTATCTGGCTGAAGATTCTAAAAGATGGATACAGAGTCCGGAACGAAAAGCATCACGAAAAGAAAAGGAATATGCGATAAAAAGGTTGGATGGACTGATACGGAAAATTGAAAATGCGATGGAAAAAGCTGTTGTAAAAATCGTCCGCCAGTTAAAACAACCAGAGAAAAAGAAAACGGTTGTGGAAGAAATCAAGAATGAGGTGAAGCCGTCTATCCGAGAAAAACTTGCACAGAATGTAGCAAAGATTCAAAGAGAAGAGGCAGAGAGAAAACAACTGAATAAAGGAAAATCACGTTCCAGTGATCTGGAACTATAAGGGCATTTTGTTGATTCCGTAAGGACAGGACAAAGTGCCTTTTTTGTTTTGAGTAAAAAGTGCTTCCCGGATTTGGGAAGCGGTTATAAGAAAGTGAGGAAATGAATTGGGATTATTTGATGAAGTAAAACAGAACGTGACCGTCCGGCAGGTTGCTGAGCTGTATGGCTTGAAGCCCAACAGGAGCGGACTGATCCGTTGTATTTTTCATAATGACAAATCACCCAGTATGAAAGTTGACCGGAGATATTACTGTTTTGGGTGTGGCTGTACCGGGGATGCCATTGATTTTACAGCACAACTGTTTGGTATGGGCCTGAAAGATGCAGCCATGAAGCTGGCAGATGATTTTGGGATTCCTTATTCCGGCAGGGACAGGGGATCACCGAAGAACAGGAGAAGTGTTCCGATAAAAAAGCCGGAGCCGACACCGGAAGAAATCTGGCAGAAAAAATATCTAAGATGTCTGAGAGTATATCTGGATTACCGCAGCCTGCTTCTGGAATGGAAAGAGCAGTATGCACCAGAAACATGGACAGAAGAATGGCATGAAAAGTTTATGACTGCTCTCAGGGAACTGACGGTTGTTGAGTATTATCTGGATATCCTGCTCTTTGGGGACAGGGCAGATAAGGAAGCACTTGTGAGAGAAAAATGGAAGGAGGTGGAGAGGATTGAGCAATGCGAAAGAGAAGATAAAGGAGATTGCCACAAAAGAACAGAAAGATGCCATGAAAGAAATGCTGCGGATGGTAGATAAAAGTAAAGTAGATGAAGTGAAACAGATGCTGGAATATACACAAAAAGGAACTGCGAAAGCAACGGTGGGGAATTATATGGTTGTGCTGAGAAATGATCCGCTTGTGCGTGAGAGCATGAAGTACAACAAGCTGACAGGCAGGATTGATATTGTGAAAAAGCTCTGGTGGAATGAGGAAATCTGCAAGCTGGACGATGATGGCAGGACTTATTTTTACTATTTCTTTGAACGGTATTACAAGCTCACAAGTGAAAAATGTATGGATAAGGCACTCCGTATAGAAGCCAACAGCCGGGCATACCACCCGATCTGTGAGTATCTGGAACAACTGGAATGGGACGGGCAGGAGCGAATCCGTTATGTCCTGCAACGGTATATGGGGGCAGATGCTTCGGATTTTGTCTATGAGGTTGTGAAACATTTCCTGATGGAAGCGTTGAGCAGAATCTATCGTCCCGGCTGTAAGGCAGATGAAATGCTCTGTCTGGTAGGTCAGCAGGGAGCCGGGAAATCCACATTCTTCCGTTTTCTTGCATTAAATGATGACTGGTTTTCTGATGACCTGAAACAGTTGAACGACAGTAAGATATACGAGCATCTCCGGGGACATTGGATCATGGAAATGTCGGAGATGATCGCAGCGATCAGTGCCAAGAGCAATGAGGAAATCAAATCATTTCTGACCAGGCAGAAAGACACTTACCGGAATCCCTACGATAAATATGAGGAAGACCGAAAACGACAGTGTATCTTTGCCGGGTCAACGAATACAAGGCAGTTCATTCCATTTGACCGTACCGGGGCAAGACGATTCCTGCCGATTGCCATTGACAGCAGCAAGGCAGAGAAGCATATCCTTGATGATGAAAAAGAAGCCAGAACCTATTTTGACCAGCTTTGGGCAGAAGCAATGGAAATCTACTGGTCAACAGAGAATAAGAACAGTCTATTGAAGTTTTCAAAAGAAATGGAACAGGAGATCAGTGAATACCGGAAACAGTTCACACAGGAAGATACGATGGCAGGAATGATACAGGGATGGCTGGACGCTTATAAAGGGACTCATGTATGTTCCGTCCAGATCTGGAAAGAAGCCTTTGATCATTTTGACCGGGAGCCGAAAAAATTTGAGACAAATGAGATTTGTTCCATTATGGATACGCAGATTACCGGCTGGAAGAGAGCAGGAATCCACAGATTTTCAAAGGAAGGATATGGCAGACAGAGAAGCTGGGTCAGAGAAGGGATAGAAGAGGGTGGCAACGAACCGGACAAAGACGGATTTACGAAGCTGACGAAGGCAGAACAGTTGGAGCTGCCATTTGACCTGCCCGACAAAGAGAAAGGCTGATTCTGGCACCGGAAGGCTACAAATTCTCCGGAAATTCATTTCTTGTTGACATTTTTGTTGACACTGAAATCCCTTGTATTTACTGGCGTTTCAGCTATTTTTTAACAGGTGTCAACAAGAACATTCAAAAAACTTTTCAATAGTGTTTTGGAAAATAGAAAAAACTACCCGAAAAAAGTTTCACCCCCCATGTTGACACTTACGTTGTCAGCGTATCAATAAACTTCCGGCAGGGACAGAAGTAATCCTATCTCTGTCGGGCACAGGAAAGAAAGGAAATAGATGATTATGGAAAAAATGATGAATACAAAGACAGAAGGAAACACATTTACAAAGAAAATCGGACAGACAGTTTACATTGTACGTTATCACTTTAATGAAGATGCAAAGGAAACCATGCAGGAAAAGATTAACCGGATGCTGCTCACAGAAGCAAGCCGACAGGCTGTTTGATAAAAAAGAGATATAAAGCAAGCCTACTATTATCTGTGGAGTATTCTACGGATAATGGTAGGCTCTTTACTTTTTATTAGATGATTCGCTGAGCAATTCATCATAAGTAGTATTCAGACAATCCCGGATACCACGAAGCTGTGTGCCAGTAATATGCTGGATTCCTCTTTCAATTTTTACCAGTGATTCTCTGGTCATGTCTATATTTTCTAACTGGAGCATACGGACAAGTTCAGTTTGACCGTAGCCTTTCTGCAATCTGATACGACGGATATTTCCGCCAATATCAATTCCAACCTGCTTTATTTTTTGTTCCATTTACTTCACCTGAAATAGAGGACTGAAATTAGTCCATATTTATCTTTATCATATTGGTTAAAAATGATATAATGGGACTAATATGAGTCCACTTTTGAACCTCATAAGAAAATGATATAGAAATAGTATTTCAAAATTCAGATGTTTTATTTAAAGTAGAAAAGTGGAATTGTTATATCAATAAATATTAAAAAATGAAGCAATGAAAATGAATCCGCCGAACGTGTAATACTCTTGATTGACGATATTATTCGGGGGGGGGTATAATATAATTGATATTTTATAGATAAAAATCGGATGGTTTTATAAAAGAAAATATGAGAAAGAAAGATAGTATTATCTTGAGGGGAAGAATATGATTAGGATCCACAAAAAATCATGCAGACTAAGTTGCATTTTATTTTGCATTACAATGTTTTTGGTATTAACACCGATTCATGTGAGTGCAGAAGAATCAGTATCGATGGCAACAGAAAACAAACAATCAAAATCACAAGTTGTTCGTGTGGGCTGGTACGAGGATTCCTATCATATCACGGATAAAAATGGCAATCGGAGCGGATACGGATATGAGTATGAACAGGCAGTTTCTGCATACACTGGATGGGATTATGAATATGTACAGGGAAGCTGGGAGGAATTGTTTCAAAAGTTACAAAATGGTGAAATAGACATGATGAGTGCTCTTTCCTATACCGATGAACGTGCCGAGACCATGTTATTTTCTGACCAGCCAATGGGAGAAGAAAAATATTATCTGTATGCGGATCTTGCTAATTCGGATATTTCTGCATCTGATCTGTCAACATTAAATGATAAGTCGATTGGCATGATGGAAGGTAGTGTGCAGACAACGCAGTTCAGTGAGTGGGAGAAAAAATATAACGTAAAGACTAATCATGTGTTTGTCGATAGCATTGACCAGGCAAAGGAACTACTAAAAAAACACGAAATTCAAGGTGTTATCTCAACTGAAACTTCAATATGGGTAGATGCCGGATTGTCTTCGGTTTTTACAACTGGTGAATCAGAAATATATTATGGAATCAGTAAGGATCGTCCTGACATAAAAGAAGAACTTGACAGTGCAATGCGTTCTATGGAAAATGATAAACCTTTTTATTCCGATGAGCTTTATGAAGAGTATATCGCAACACAGTCAGTAGCAGTTCTTTCAAAGGAAGAGCAGGAATGGTTAAAACAACATGGAGCAATCCGCATTGGATATTTAAAGGATGATCCGGGATTTAGTGCTACAGATGCAAAAACCGGTGAGCTTGTAGGCGTACTTAATGATTATATGGAGTATGCTAAAAATTCCCTGGGGCAGACATTGAAGTTTGAGATAGTTGGATTTGACACTCAGGAAGAACAAATCCAGGCATTAAAGAATGATAAAATTGATATGATTTTTCATGTCAATCAAAATCCATATTATGCAGAAAAAAATAATATATCTTTGTCTAACACCGTATTATCAGTGCCTTTAGCAGTGGTGACATCTCTGGAAGGCTTTGATGAATCAAAAGAAAATACAATAGCTGTGCCAAAGGAAAATGCAAAATTTAAATGGTATGTTTCCTATAGTTATCCGGACTGGAAAATTATAGAATGTGATTCCCTTAAAGATGCTGAAAAAATGGTGCAGGAAGACAAAGCAGATTGTCTGATAGCCAGAGCAGGTAAGGCGACAAACTTTTTAGATAATACGAAACTTCATTGTACGTTTTTGACAAAATCAGCTAACTCATCATTTGGTGTTTTGAAAGGTAATACGGTTTTATTATCGATTTTGAATAAGACACTAAAATCCATCCAGACATCCAAACTGACAGGTGCGGTATCTATGTATGAGGACACTCTGAAAAAGGTTACAATAACGGATTTTATTAAAGATAATTTGTTAGCGGTCGCATTAAGTTTTGGTTTAATAGTATTCCTAATATTAGCTGTGATTCTTAGACTTTTAAAGAAAGCACAAATTGCAGAAGAAAAAGCTAAAGAAGCTCAGATACAGGCAGAAAATGCGAATGCTGCAAAGTCAAACTTCCTTTTTAATATGTCTCATGATATCCGTACCCCAATGAATGCACTGTTAGGTTACAATCAGTTGATGAAAAATGGACTGACAGACCCTAAATTATTACATTATCAGAGAAAAATGGAGCAGTCCGGAAATCTGCTGTTATCTATCATCAATAATGTACTGGATATGGCACGTATCGAAAGTGGGAAAATGGAGCTGGATGAAAATTATGCAGTGCTTGGAAATATCTGGGAAGAAATTATGGGCGTGTTTGCTTCAACTGCAAAGAAAAAAGGAGTTCAGCTCATATATGAACAGCAGGTACAGCATCAGCATGTGATGTGTGATATTACAAAGGTCAAGCAGATTTTTGTAAATCTTGTCAGTAATGCGGTTAAGTATACCCCGTCAGGAGGAAAGGTGATATTAAGATCACAAGAAATTCCATGTGATACGGAAGGCTTTATATTTATAAAAACGGAGATTATTGATAATGGGATAGGGATGAGCAAAGAATATCTTCCGAAATTATTTGATGCTTTTACCCGTGAACGTAATACAACGACCGGAAAAGTGACGGGGACAGGACTTGGAATGCCAATCGTGAAAGAACTTGTAGAGATGATGGGCGGCAGTATTGAAGTTGAAAGCGAATTAGGAAAGGGAACCAAATTTACAGTAACACTCCGGCATAGAATCGCAGATGAAAAATATTACAATCAGAAATCAGGTATAGTTGAAAATGTCCGTAAAGAAGCTTTTAAAGGCAGACATATTCTGCTAGCAGAGGATAATGATCTGAATGCGGAAATAGCAATTACGATTCTGGAAGAAATGGGATTGAAGATTGACCGCGTTGAGGATGGGATAGAATGTGTCAGCAGGATAGAACAGATGCCAGCGGGAAGCTATGATCTGATCTTGATGGATATCCAGATGCCGAATATGGATGGTTATAAAGCAACACAGACTATTAGGCGGTTAGCAGATAAGGATAAAGCTAATATACCAATTGTTGCTATGACTGCAAATGCCTTTAAGGAAGATGAAGAAATGGCACTGTCTGTTGGCATGAATGGTCATATAGCTAAACCGATAGATGTAGATAAAATAGGACAGGTTTTAGGCTCTATTCTGCAATAAAAGATTAAATTTTAAGAAAAGAACGTCGATTATATGTTGGCGTTCTTTTTTTGCCCATTTTCGGGAAAAAGTGATTAAAAAACTATTGACATTTTGTTACTGGAAAGACGGCAAAGTCCATTCTGGTATCCTGTGGTGCGAGACTGGCACCGTTTGATATTAAGGAACTCAGGGATCTGACAGCATATGATGAGCTGGAACTTGATACGCTGGGGGATGAGAAGACGGCACTGTTTCTGATCATGTCAGATACAGACGGAACTTTCAACTTCCTGATTTCCATGATCTATACGCAGATGTTCAACCTCTTGTGTGAGAAAGCAGATGATGTGTATGGTGGAAGGCTCCCGGTACATGTAAGATGCCTGATCGATGAGGCGGCCAACATCGGGCAGATCCCGAATCTGGAGAAGCTGGTCGCAACGATCCGAAGCCGTGAGATATCCGCGTGCCTGGTATTGCAGGCAAAGTCACAGCTGAAAGCAATTTATAAAGACAATGCGGATACGATCATCGGCAATATGGATTCACAGATCTTTCTTGGCGGTACAGAACAGACCACGTTGAAAGATTTGAATGCGATCCTGGGAAAAGAAACAATCGATATGTATAATACCGGTCAGTCAAAAGGTTCCCAGGAAAGTTACAACATGAATTACCAGAAACTTGGCAAGGATATGCCATAATTGTTCGTGAAGAGTTCAGTTGCCTTGAATTTCAACATGAACAGGGGTACGATCAGCTGAATTCTGAAAAATGAATTTCAGGAGGTTGTGTATGAAAAAATTACCGAAATATGTGCAGGAAAATGGCATCGGTTATGTGTTGGTGGGTGATTATTATATTCCGGATATCCAGATCAGCAATGCCGATGATCGGTCGATTGGACGCTGGGGACGGATGCACAGGGATTATCTGAGAGATTACCGTCCGGTAGTATACAACGAGCTTCTTATGTCCTGTAAGCTTCATACAGTCCTGGCAGACCTGAATGAACAGGCACAGGAGAGACTGGAGTTGATTATCCGGCAGATGCAGGCACAGGAAGGCATCACAGAGGCTCTGAAACGACAGGATGCTATGCTGTGGGTGAGGTCTATGAACAGCATCCGCAGCCGGGCAGAGGAAATCGTTTTGAATGAGATTGTGTACAGATAATAGCGTTAGTGGGAGGTGTTCCCTGAAATAGCCCTTTGGTTGTCATGGAATGAGTGGATGATGAAAACATAAGGGATACATGGGGACGATGACTTTATAATGAGCCATCGTCCTCTTTTCTATTTGGACACTTCTGTCAGTCTCGCAATACGCCCATCCTGCTGGAGTAGCCAGCTGCGGAATTCATTGATAGAGGCGGTTCCCTTCTTGACTGCGTTTTTCCGCTGAAGAGCCTCTTTCTTGAATGATTCAAAAGCAGACTGTATTTCTGACAGCCGCTCAGGTGGAAATCCGTCCATTTTCTTTACTTTGTTGATTTTATTTCGCCAGCCCTGGCAGGCATTTTTATAATATAGGTCGTAATTGTTTTCACGGGCTCTTTCGTCAAACTCGCGTTTGTTCTGGAGAGCCTGTTTCTTTTTGCATTTTTCGCTGCACAGCTCGTATCGGAGGCTGCTGGCAAGGAATAGCTTCCCGCAGATTTTACACTTGCGAAAGCAGAGTCCCCAGTCATGGAGTCGGTTCAGGTAGTAGATGAGCAAAGGGTAGAGAGACTGGCTGATTGCCACGCACTCTATGCTTCTCCTTCTGTCCGGATACCAGAGTTCCAATCGGGTGTCTTCAACCGGTGCGCTGCCCAAGAAGAGTTCAGAAAGATTCAGAGTGAACGGGTTGCCTTCGTTGTCATATTTTAGAGGTGGATTCCCGATGAATGCAAATGTGAAGCGGCTCATTTTGTGTATGAAACGTTCACAGGCCTCTTCTCTCTTGGCAGGTTCTCTGGCAAGAAGGTAGTCATTCCAGATTCGGAAGGATACGTACTGCCGGATAGGATCAAGAGTATTGAATTTTTCTTTTAAGAAATTTGCTGATGCCTGTTCCAGAGCTGGCTGTTTCCAACGGTTGGTATGGAGGGCATCACGTAAAGGACTTAATCCATGCTGATTCCAGACACCATCCGGATCATGTTCAAATTCTGTGAGCAGCGTGCCCAGGGGTCTGGTTACATCACAGATTAGGTCTGTGTCGGTGTGATTTTCCAAGCGGAGACGAACATCATCTTCTGTTCCGATGAGGATACGTTCTTTCATTTTCTGTTTATCCAAGGTCAATACCAGCAGAACCCTGTCATAGCAGGGGTCATGTCTTGAAAACTCTGTGTTCAATGCCATTTGTGCTCCTTTGCAATATGGTAATTGCTTAATATATGCAATTTATGCCTATTTAATCATGGTAATTATAAAATGAGTGCAATTCCGTTACACCTATACTACACCAAAACTATTCCAATTTGCAAGGGCAATCGTTATCATGATGGCACATGGTAATTACGAGCCATGCTGCACATTGAAAATTGAATGACCGTCCGAACTGAGATAAACCGCCATGACTCTTCTGAAAATGAAGACGAGCGCACGAGAAAAGTGACTCATGTATGTCGAGCAGGGCAGCATGATGGAAACGGTAAGGGTAGAGCGGCTAGGTAACAACGAACAAATTTGAAATGAAACATGGAGGTAATCAGATGAGAGAAAATCTGAGAATCAATAATTATGAAGACTTACCGCTGGTGCTGAATGTTACAGATATCCAGCGTGTGATGGGAATTTCAAGGGCAAGTGCCTATGAGCTGGTGCGTACACCCGGATTCCCGGCAATCCGCAGTGGCAGGCTGATTAAGGTGAGTAAGAAAGCTTTTTTTGAATGGCTGGAACATGGAGGAGGTGTTGGTGGAAATGAATCCGATTGTCAAAAAGGCAGGTTGATTCACTTCCCTGAGAAAGATGATCTTCCACCAGCGGCCTGATAACTGTGTAAGAAGGAAATGCCGGACATGGCATCGGCTTTTTTCTCCATACAAATGGGCAGAAAAATAGCTGCACATGAAAGATGAAATAAGCAGGTAGATCGTATGGTGAACGCCTGCGGAAAGGAGGGCAAATGAGCAATGTTTATGGCTATATCCGGGTCAGCAGCCGGGATCAGAACGAAGATCGGCAGATGATTGCGCTGAATGAGCTGCATATTCCGGAAAAGAACATTTTTATGGATAAGCAGTCCGGCAAAGATTTTGAGCGACCGCAGTATCGGAAGATGGTGCGGAGACTAAAAAAAGACGATCTGCTCTATATCAAGAGTATTGATCGTCTGGGACGCAATTACGCGGAGATTTTGGAACAGTGGCGGATTCTTACCAAGGACAAAGGTATTGATATCGTGGTGCTGGATATGCCGCTTCTGGACACCCGCAGGGGCAAAGACCTGATGGGAATCTTCCTGAGCGATATCGTGCTACAGGTGCTGTCCTTCGTAGCAGAGAATGAGCGCACCAATATCCGTCAGAGACAGGCTGAGGGCATTGCGGCTGCAAAGGCCAGAGGTGTTCGCTTCGGTAGGCCGCCAAGTCCCCTGCCGGAATGCTTCCACGATGCATATCAGCGTTGGAAATCCGGTAAGATCACCGGCACAGCCGCTGCCAATGAATGTGGAATGCCGCTTGCCACCTTCCGGTATCGGGCTGAAATTTACGAAAAAGCCAAGTTATTGTAAGAATGGTTTTTTACAGAAATGTGTACTTTCCTGTAAACCGCCTATTCTTAAAATTTCTTTCTATTTTATCATAAAATCGCGTCTGTTTCAATGAAAAGTAATGCTTTTTGGGCAAAATTTTCAGTTACAGAAAAGTACACTTATTGGTAATTAGCAAAAAGAATAAGCGAGGGGAAATATGAGTGCAGAGGGAAAATTGAAAAATGGTGGCTTCAGAAAACAAAACGAAAGTGGCGGCGATAGCTGTCTTTTTTGTAACTACTATCATTTAAGTAATGACAAGACAGAGGCAAAATGTAATTTGTACGGTGTGAAATTTTGGAATGACTTTGAGGCAAGCGAGCATGTTTGCGACAAATTTGACGGCAGTATGTTGGATTCTCTTTTGAATGCAGTAGCAGAGGAAAATTCAAGGTCTACGGCATCTGACGGCCAAAAGCATAACGTACAAGCATCACATAAGGAAGGGTGCTATATTGCAACGGCAGTTTATGGGAATTATGATGCTCCAGAAGTGCTGATATTAAGAACGTTTCGAGATACAGTACTGAAAAGAACGAAATTGGGCAGGCTGTTCATAAAAATGTACTATGCAATCAGCCCCCAATTGGCATGTAAATTAAAAAATTATCCTTGTGTAAATAATAAAGTCAAGTCGATTCTTGATCGGGTGGTATGCTGGATCAGTGATAAAGAACAATAAAATTTGAGGATCATAAGGAGGAAGATACCATGAAAAAAGAAAATGTAAAAAACATTATGATTCCCGTTGGCGAATTTTGCGGTCATAACTGTGCTGATGGGTGCATTTATTGGAATCCTCGAGATAAGGACAGCAATGGAAGACAGTATTGCAGTCACTATGGCTGTTATTATTATCCTCGGGAAAGACAAGGTTGCCTTTCGTATGAGGGTAGATAATGATGAAAATTTATGAACTGATATGGAAAGTGAACGTTCTATGAAGAAAAGCATTTTCAATATAGACCAGAGAATTGAAAAAGGAGTACTGCTTTATAATACATTTACTACTTCGCTGGTAGAATTGTCGGATGTACTCTATAAGGAAATATTTATTGAGGATAATTTTTCTCTTCCAGAAGTAGCCGCACTTTATAGTATGGGATTTTTAGCAGATGATACATATGATGAAATAGAAGCTATGGAAAGCATCCGGCGTGACGTCGTGAAAAACAGCAGTGAAAAAATCGCAAATATTATTATTGCGCCTACACTTGAGTGTAACGCACATTGTTTTTACTGCTTTGAGAATGGTTATCGCAAGGGTAGAATGACGCAGGAAACAGCTGATGCGTTAGTTGAGTTTCTTGTAAAACACTGGAATGGTGAAAAATTAGGTATAACTTGGTTCGGCGGTGAACCACTTCTTGCAAGTGATATTATAGACTATATTTCAGAAAAATTGACAGAAAGAAATATAATTTATGGATGTAAGATCACAACAAATGGCTCTTTATTTGAAAAGCATATAGCGGAAAAGGCTAAAAGTTTGTGGCACGTTGAAAAAGTCCAAATAACAATTGATGCAGTTGGCGATGAGTATAACCGCATAAAAAATTATGATAAGCAATATCAAGATGCTTTTTCATTAGTAATGCGAAATATACAAGATGCGCTTTTGTTAGGGATTAATCTCAAGATTCGAATTAATTTTGATCCCAATAAGCAAGACGAAGCATTAAAAATCATGAACTACCTGCTTAAACGCTTCGATAAATCTGAACACTTGAAGATATATTTTGCACCAATTGATGCGGATGATGAAATCGTAAAAAACATTTCCAACGACTTTGGTGAATATGAAGAACATCCTTATATTTCTCTGATAAAATTTGGTAGAAAACATCATTTGTACAGAGGATTTCCTGACATGGAAGATGACACTACTGCAGATCATGAATATGATTCGCACGGGCTACTAAAAAAATTAAAAATATATCCATCCCCGATCAATTGCTACGCAACGTGCCCAAATGTGTTCTCTATTGCCCCTAATGGAGATATATACAAATGTCATCGGGCCCTTGGACGTAAGGAATATGCAAGTGGGAATATAAAAACTGGAATCGAAAAAAACGATGCATATAATTTTTTCTGTAACACAAATCTGACATATGATGAATGCAATGTATGTCCTATACTTCCGATTTGTCAAGGTGGATGTAAGATTAACGCACAATTCTATTCAGGCAAGGAGGCATGTGCACCTTCTAAAGCAATTATTAAAGACTTGATTCTTCTTTACCGAGAAGATATAAGTAATTTAAGGTGAAAGGTGGTGAGATTACATATGACTATTTTGAAAAGTGTTAGCAAGAGCGACATGGAACGTTCTATGGAACTCGAAGCGAAACAGGCATATTCTGCATGCTCAGACGATTGCCCGCGTTGTCGTGTTTCGGACGGCTAAATCGCAAAGCGAGAAAAGAGCCTTGATGTGGTAGTTCGAAAAAGTTCTGCCATATCAAGGCTCTTTTGTTTATAAAGCGTGAAGATTTACTTAATAGGAGTTTGAAATTGCTAATTACAAAAGAAGCGTTTAATGAATTGATAAATTGTCCGATAGTTCCACCAGAAATGGGGGGGATTTTGTTAGGGAATAGCTCAATAATAGATATAGTAATATTTGATTCAGGCATAAAGGAGCATAAAAATTCAGGTATAAAATACGTTCCTGATATAAAATTTCTCAACAAATGTCTTTCGATTTATAGTAAACAGGGGAAAAGGTTTTTAGGAATGTTTCATACGCATGCTCGCCAATGGAAGAACCTTTCTAACGATGACATACATTATATTAAGAATATAATGCGTGCAATGCCTTCTGAAATAAAATACTTATATTTTCCGTTAGTATTTCCAGGAGAGAATATAAAAGCATATAAGGCTCAAAAAAAGTCTTTCCAAATCATAATAAACAAAGAGGAAATTGAGCAGATTTAGATTAGTTTAAGAGGATGATGGCTCGCCAAATTAGGTAAAGTAAAAGAGGTTTTTGCTTTGCTGATACGGAGTACAGAGGGCAACCAGCCCTATGTGGTGGGGTGCAAGGGCGGCAGCGCACTGCTGGGGTCAAGGGGCAACGCCCATTGGGCGGGTACAGGGCGGCAGCACCTGTGCGGAGTGTAGAGGCGGCGAGCCTTTACTCCGGTGTCCAGAGGTGGAAAACCTCGGCCCAGTGATGTGATGCCTTGCGTCACATCCTACTGGGTTATTCTCTGACGCTAAAGTGCCAGTTTTAAGCGAGTTTTCAACGCATTCGCTTCGCAGAGAAAAGCAAAGGAAGGAGAAATTTTTGAATGGCAGGAACAAGTTTTACCGTGACCAGGCACAACGGTCGTGCCGACAAAAATGGTCAGGCTTACAGCGTGAAGCACAATGACCGCAGCTTCAATCTGGAAAATGCTGACCACATTGACGAGAGAAGAACATCCCAGAACATTTACTGGGACTGTATGCAGGGACTTCACGATCCCCGGTCGGATCAGATTTATGAAACCTTTGAGGATGTAGAGAAAGAATTTTACCGATTGTTCTATCAGGAGTCTGTGGCGGCACAGAACAAAAGAAATGAAGAACGACGGCATCCGGAGCGGAACAAAACGACGGATTGGCTGCTTACAGACAGACGCACCTGTCCGGAGGAGAGCATTCTCCAGATTGGGAATATTGACGGTGCAGTGGACGGCGGCGTACTGGCACAGATCGCCAATGCATTCTTTACAGAAATGGAAAAACGCTACGGTGAACATTTGCATTTCCTGGACTGGTCGCTGCACATGGATGAGGGGACGCCGCATATTCATGAGCGGCATGTCTTTGACTGTGATGATGGTTACGGACACCGGAAGCCACAGCAGGAAAAGGCTCTGGAGCTGCTTGGTGTGCCACTGCCGGATCCGGATAAACCAGCGAGCAAGCGAAATAATCGGAAAGTTACTTTTGACAAAATCGCCAGGGAGCTGTTTCTGGATATCTGTGAAAATCATCAGGTCTATGTTCAGCGGGAACCGACAACCGGGAGCCGTAGGTATCTGGAAAAGCAGGACTATATCATTGCCAAGCAGAAGGCACTGTTAGAACAACAGACACAGGAGTTGGCCGCTGCAAAAGCGGAGCTGAAGGAGACCACACTGAGGCTGGAGGATGTGGATGCGCTGATTGATGAAGTCTCGGCGATTGCCTATGACAAGGCGGTGGATGTGGTGACGGATACAGCCCGGAAGGAGGTGCTAAATATCAGTGTAGATCAGCTGGATAAGCACGCTGCGTGGCTTGACAGTCCGGAGCGTAAAGCTGATGCAAAGACAAGGCATTATGCAATTCAGCAGCTGGGAGCGGTGAAGAAGCATATCGTGAATGCAGTGGCAAAACTATCGCTGCATCTGATGGAGATTTTACGAAAACCGGATGTGAAACAGGCGGCTATGAAGGAAATCCAAAAACAGGCAAAGCCGTCTGTGCTGGCAATGCTCCGAAAGAAAAAGGAAGAGGCTACACAGCAGGGGGACGTGCGGAAAAGCGAGAAGGACAACGAAAAGAAGAAACAACAGGATATGGAACTCTGAGGCATTCGATGGATATGACGTCGGATGCTTTTATTATTTCCAGAAAAAAGGGCACTCGGTCGTTATGCCGTGTGCCCTGAGCTTATTTTCCAAAGAGATCGCTGTGAGTCCCAGTTCTGGAAAGCGTTAAAACCAGAAGATCCTGTTCAATCCGGTAGATCAGCAGCCAGTCCGGCTGTATGTGGCACTCCCGGTGTCCAATCCAGTCACCGGTTAAGGCGTGGTCTTTGTTCTTCTCCGGCAGTGGTTCGCACGCTGCCAGCTTACGGACGATATCATCCAGAAGTTCAATATTGAGATGACGCTTCATCGCCAGCTTGTAATCCTTCTTGAACTGATTCGTCCAGACAATGTCTAAATGGTTCATTCCTTTAGTGCCTTCAGTGCTTCTTCCACGTCGGAATAACGTTTTACGGAAGGATCACGGGAAATGCGCTCTGCTTCCAGCATGGCCGCAATGGTTTCCTTGTTGGGCTGCTCTACGCGAACATCAAAGGGCAGGCCACCGACACGGAGGGACTGGCGCAGGAAAACATTGATGGCAGTGGTGAGATTCATGCCAAGTTCATTGTACAAGGCTTCACACTGCTTTTTGATATCGCTATCCATCCGGACACTGAAATTGGTTGTATTAGCCATAATGATCAACTCCTTTCATGACGATTGCACTTATATTATACCCATTTTGCAATGCAATATCAACTCATTAGACAGAAAAAACATAAAAATTTAAGAGGTGATGACAATGAATCTTTTTGAAGCTGTAAAAGATAGTGTAACGACCAGGCAGGCTGCCGAGATGTATGGAATTCAGGTCAGACGAAATGGCATGGCTCGCTGTCCATTCCACAATGATAGAAATCCCAGCATGAAGGTGGACAGGCGATTCCATTGCTTTGGATGTCAGGCAGACGGTGATGTGATTGACTTTGTTGGCAGACTGTATGGTCTTGGGTGCAAGGAAGCTGCCAAGAAATTGGCGGCAGACTTTGGAATTTCCTATGACAGCAGGGGTAAGGCTCCGCTTCGTAGGGCAAAGCCGGTGGAGAGTGAATGGCAGAAAAACCAACGTGAAGAGCGGCATTGCTATCTAATTCTATGCGAGTATCTGCACCTGCTTAAGACATGGCAGGAACTGTATGCACCTCGTTCTCCGGATGAAGAGTGGCATCCGCTGTTTACAGAGGCTCTACAAAAAATATCCAACGTGGAGTACCTGCTGGATGTCCTCTTGACCGGGACAGAGGAGGAAAAGAAACAACTGATGTATGAACACAGAAAGGATGTGAAGGAACTTGAGGAAAGAATTGGAAACCATGCAGCAAGGACAGATGGCTATGCAGACGACACCAGCGCCAATGGCAATGCCGGAAGGCGAGTCGCCTAATTGGATTGGTGAGAAGGGCGTCATTATTGAACCACTTTTCGCTGACTATTTTCTGTTGCTGCACCCTATGCGGTGCTTCCACAACGTATTGTATGGGAAGGATGGCATCGTGGATGATGAAAGCGTGCTTTTGAAGGAAATCTATGAGTTGATCCGCGATTTTGCAAAGACAAATGTAGCAAAGAAGTCCAAGCAGCTACTGGATGCGGTAAAGCTTGCCTGTGCATCGGAACAGCCGGAGCTTCAGACAGATCGGATTCATGTGGCGAACGGCACCTATTTTCTGGACGGCACATTCCGGCTGGACAAGGAATATTGCCTGAATCGTCTGAAGGTTAGGTATGTACCGGAAGCACCAATGCCGGAACGGTGGTTACAATTTCTGAATGAATTGCTGTATCCAGAGGATATTGCAGCGTTGCAGGAGTATATCGGCTATTGCCTGATTCCCACTACAAAGGCACAGAAGATGCTGCTGGTAGTCGGTAAAGGCGGCGAGGGAAAGTCCCGGATTGGCCTGGTACTCCGCTCTATTTTTGGAAGCAGCATGTATAACGGCAGTTTGCAAAAGATTGAAACAGACCGCTTTGCCAGGGCGAATCTGGAAATGATTCTGCTACTGGTCGATGACGATATGAAGATGGAGGCATTGCCGAAGACCAATGTGATCAAATCCTTTGTCACCATGGAAGATCGGGTGGATATTGAACGAAAGAGTCAGCAGAGTGTCCAGGGAACCATTTATTCCCGGTTCATTTGCTTTGGCAATGGCGGTTTGCAGGCTCTCTATGACAAATCCAATGGATTTTACCGTCGGCAGCTGATCCTGACAACGAAGGACAAGCCAGCTGACCGTGTGGACGATCCTTTTCTGGTGGAGAAGCTGCGAAGCGAGGTCGAAGGCATTTTCCTTTGGGCGCTGGAGGGGCTGCATCGACTGATTGCCAATCATTATCAGTTCACGGTGAGCGAGCGGACAGCCAACAACTTGAAAGAAGCCATGGAGCAGGGCAACAATGTTACAAGCTTTTTGAAGTCCGAGGGCTATTTCAGCATTTTGTCCGGTTCTAAATGTAAATCTACGGATTTCTATCAGGCATATGTGCGGTGGTGCCAGGATAATCTGGAAAAACCGTTAGCAGCCTCGACATTTATCCATCAGATGAAGGAACAGCAGAAATCCCTTGGGATTATCTATGATGACAAGTGCATCGGTGCATGTCGGGGATTTCACAACGTGGATTTAAGTCCCTTTGTGCCGGTGAGCGGAAGGACACCATGGGATTAGAAACAAGTAGGAAAAAGGGTGCTCAGTCTGCTCAGTCTGCTCCAATTGGCGCAGGGTGAGCAGGATGAGCAGGCAGTTTTGAAGTTATTATCATATTTTGCAGGAGGTTGCCTATGGTAAAAATGCTGAAAAATGAAAAGAGAGAAACGAAGAAAGTGAAATTTATTGTAACACGGGAATTTCAGGGAGAAAAGCCGATGAAAGAGGCTTTTGAGCAACTCATTGAACGCCAGACACAGGAACAGTTTGAAGAATGGATGGAGCGGAAAGCAAGCTGACGGCCAGAAAAACAGTTGAAGAAGCGGCAGGGGCATGGTATTATAATTATATCGTGCCCCTGTTCATAGAAGGAGAAAAACTATGAGCAGGAAAAAACAATTCACACAACAGATCACAGCACTCTATTGCAGGCTCTCACTGGAAGATGGTCGTGAAAATGAAAGTATGAGCATCAGCAACCAGAAGCTTATGCTTCGGGACTATGCTGAGAAGAATGGGATGTTCCAGTATGAGTATTATGTAGATGACGGTTATACCGGACGGAATTTCAACCGTCCTTCGTTCCAGCGTATGATCGCGGATATTGAAGCCGGTAAGGTTGGATGCGTCATCACAAAAGATTTGAGCCGTCTTGGACGTAATTATATCGAGGCAGGCAGTTATATCGAGATCTTTTTCCCAAAACACAATGTACGTTATATTGCTATCACCGATGGCGTAGACAGCCTGACACGTCAGGAAATGGATATCACGCCGTTTAAAAACATCCTGAATGACATGTACAGTCGGGATATTTCCAAAAAGGTTCTTGCCGGGCGCATGACACGCTCTCGACAGGGGAAATTTACGGGAGGACAGCCGCCATTTGGCTTGAAGCGTGATCCGGATGATAAGGGGCATTTGATCATCGACCCGGAGACAGCACCTGTGATCCGGCATATTTATGATCTTGCTCTGGATGGGATGGGCTGTATGCGCATCTCAAAACAGCTGATGGAAGAAAAAGTTCCTATTACCCACGTTAAGAAAAATACAGAGTTTGATGCCAATTATTATTTTTGGAGTGCTTCAAGAATCAGCCACATTCTTCGGAACCCTTTTTATAAGGGAGCACATCTGGTTTGCCGGACACACCAGAAAGGAATCCGTTCCGGCACTGTGAATTTCATTCCACGGAAGGACTGGGAGATCATTGAAAACTGTCATGAAGCTATTATACCGGCAGACGAATGGCAAAAGGTTCAGGAGTTGATTGACCGCCGCCCGACTATCATGGAGGGAAACAACTGCCCGTTTTACAACCTGTTTCATGGAATCGTATACTGTGCAACATGTGGAAAGTCCATGCAGGTACGCTATGAAAAGGTTGGCAGAACCAGTAAAAACCGTTTTACCGGAGAAGAACGTACACCGATTGATAAGGCTTATTATATCTGCCAAACCTATAACCGGATGGGAAAGGATGTATGCAGCAGCCACAAGATTGAGGCCAGAGACCTCTATGACCTTGTGCTGCGGGACATTCAGGAAATGGCAGCATTGGCGCTGAAAGATGCAGATGCCTTTTATCAGAGGCTCAGTAACCGGATGGAACGGCAGTATATGGCAGACACGGCACAAATGCAGAAAGAAATTGAGCGGCTGGAAGTTCGGAATAAGGAAATCGACGATATGTTTCTCAGTCTTTATACAGATAAAGCAAAGGGAATCCTTTCAGAACAGCGATTTATGAAATTGACAGCTGCTATCGAGCAGGAGCAGAAAACAAACCAGGATCGGCTGCATGAACTAAGCATGGTAATGCATCAGTCGGATACACAGGAAAACGATGTACGCACATTCATCCGTGAAATCCGCCAGTATGTCACTATCAGAGAATTAGATGAGGTGGTGTTGAACCGCCTGATCAGTAAAATACTGATTGGCGAGGTCAAAAAGGTTGACGGACAGAAAACACAGGAAGTCCGAATCATTTATAATTTTGTTGGTGAGATTCCGACGATAACAGAATAGATTATAAGAGCATGACAGCCCTTCTCCTTTAAACGGGAGGAGGGCTTTTTTTCGTGCTTTTTTGGGGATGTCTGAATTCATCACTTGACATTGTGTTAAAGATCTTATGACCATGGATGAACTGGCGGTCATGGACGGCTCAAAATGTATTGTGCAGGTCCGTGGTGTAAGACCATTTTTATCTGACAAATACGATCTGACACAGCATCCGAATTATAAGCTGACGGCAGATTATGATAAGAGGAATTATTTTGATGTAGTAAAATTCCTCAGTCACAACTTAATACTGAAAGCAGATGACGAATATGATGTCATCGATATGACAGCTTAGAAAAGCTCTTATCATTCAGCAGGAAAACTGGATGGCAGGAGCTTTTTTAATACCCAGAATTGGGAAATATGCGCGCATAGCCGGAATCACTGCAGGGAGACCGGCACGTAACTAGAGACCGCCCTTTGATCGGGCAGAAGGAAACAGTATATCACATAAAAATCATTCAATGGAGGAATTTGAATTATGGCATTTTTTCAGAGCGCAGTAGGAACCTTACAGACACTGGTAGTGGCTCTGGGAGCAGGACTTGGAATCTGGGGAGCAATCAACCTTATGGAAGGATACGGAAATGATAACCCAGGCGCAAATGCTCATGTACGGTAAGGAAGCAAGCAACCGAAAACAAGAGATAGACCGCCAGCACTACACTATTCCGAACCAAAGAC
>Ga0129313_1000899_pt1 | contig 21534 bp, 17 predicted proteins | sample O1105metagenome_FD_94436 | JGI IMG/M metagenome (GOLD analysis project Ga0129313, IMG submission 94436) | Orangutan group fecal microbial communities from fecal samples from Wisconsin, USA - O1105 metagenome | ecosystem: Host-associated > Mammals > Digestive system > Large intestine > Fecal...
AGCTGCATACCAAGACAGAGACCAAGGTATGGAACTTTGTTTGTTCTTGCATAGTGTATTGCGGAGATCATGCCCTCAATACCCCTGTCACCGAAGCCGCCCGGAACTATGATACCGTCAACGTCGGCAAGCTCGTCTTTTACATTTTCATCATTTATGGTTTCGGAATCCACCCATTTAATATCAACAACGGCGTCATTTGCAGCACTGGCATGCTTTAATGCTTCAACCACTGAGATATATGCATCGTGAAGAGATACATACTTGCCGACTAAGGCAACACGTACCTTTTTGTGGGCGTTCTTCCATTTATTTATCATATTTGTCCATTCAAGCCAAGCTGACTCCTCAGGTGGAACACATGGAAGGTTCATGCACTTGCATACCACATCAGCTAACTTCTCCTTCTCCATGGCAAGAGGTACTTCGTAGAGAACCTCAACGTCAAGGTTCTGGATTACATTCTCACTTGGCACATTACAGAAGAGTGCAATCTTGTCCTTTATATCCTGATCAAGAGGAAGGTCTGAACGGCATACCAGTATATCAGGCTGGATACCCATTCCCTGGAGACTCTTAACACTGGCCTGTGTAGGCTTTGTCTTAAGCTCGCCTGATGCCTTAAGGTAAGGGATGAGAGTAACATGGATCATAATGCAGTTCTCAGAGCCAACCTCATGCTGGAACTGTCTTATAGCCTCAAGGAACGGCTGGCTTTCGATATCGCCTACGGTACCGCCAATCTCGATTATTGCAATTTCAGTTTCTGTAGCATTCGGGTTTCTGTAGAATCTTGACTTTATTTCGTTAGTTATATGAGGAACAACCTGAACGGTGTGTCCGCCGAAGTCACCGTGTCTTTCCTTCTGGAGGATGCTCCAGTAAACCTTACCGGTGGTGACATTAGAATTTTTATTAAGACTTTCATCTATGAAACGCTCGTAGTGACCCAGATCAAGGTCTGTTTCAGCTCCGTCATCGGTGACGAATACCTCACCATGCTGGATAGGATTCATGGTTCCCGGATCGATATTTATATAAGGATCAAACTTCTGGCTTGTAACCTTGTAGCCTCTCATCTTTAAAAGACGTCCCAATGAAGCTGCTGTTATGCCTTTTCCCAAGCCTGACACAACTCCACCAGTAACAAATACATATTTAACTGGCATGACTAATTCCTCCTGTATTACTATATATTTACCCATTAAAAAACATTGTCCATTATAGAATAGTGATTTTTAAAAGTCAATGAATTGTAGAGGACAATAATTAAAGGATGATTATGAAAGAAAAATGTGTTAAAATGTTAAAAAAATTAAGCTGGTAAATGAGGATAAGACGTGAGATTTATACACATTTCGGATGTTCATCTGGGCATGGAGCCGGACTATGGCATGTCCTGGAGCGGTGCCAGAAAAGAAGAAATAGAACATTGCTTGTTAAGAATAATCGAATATGCGAATACCCATAAGATAGATTTTATATTCATTTCCGGGGATCTCTTTGACGGCAGGCCTGATATGGACAGGCTTGAATCGGTGGATGAACTGTTTATGAAGCTTCATCACACCTGCGTTCTCTACATAGCGGGAAGCTCTGACTACATGGATCAGTCTTCGGCGTTAAACAGCTATGAGTTTAAGGCTGAGGTTCATGTACTGGGAAGCCCTGTTGATAAGAGGGGGACTTTTTCCTGTGTGAGGCAGGACTATGCAGATATCAACACAGACTGTCTTTATTTTCCCGAATACGATCTTGATGTGTACGGCGTAAGCTGTTTTAAGAAAACTGCAAATGTTGATCCGCTTGAAGACATAAAGGTCTGGAACAGGAACAGGACAAATGTGCTGCTGGCATACGGAGGCTCCGGCAAAAACCGTCCTTTGGATTTTGCTGCCCTTAAGAAGTCAGACTTTGATTATATCGCCCTTGGAATGCGGCACAGATATGATGTTATATGCCGTGACAAGATCATTTACCCCGGATCTCCGGAGCCTCTTGATGAGTCCGCTACCGGAAGACATGGTTTTGTTCTTGGATATATAGAGAATGGCAGGACAGGGACAGAGTTTGTGTCATTTTCAGACAGGGAGTATAAGACCATAGAATATCCTGTTCATCGTTTCAGTACTAATGATGAGGTAAAGGATGACCTGAAACGTATGCTTTCAAAGGAAGGCAGCGGCAATATATACACCATAAGGCTCGTGCGTCTTGACGGCTGTGAGGAGAATTATGAGCTTTCGGAGGCACTTAGGAATTTCAATATACTCCGCATTGAGGGGGAGGCATTTGTAAGAACCGATTACGACCGGTATATGAAGGCTAACACATATAATGGCTTCGGCAGGTTGCTTGAGGCCATGAACTCAGCAAATCCCCTTGAGAGCGATGGGGTGAAGCTGGCTGTTGATATGGTGATAGAGGAAAGCGGTATAAATTACAACCACAATGCCAGGATGTCGGACCGCCAGTATGATGATTCAAATAATATGGTGAGAGCCAGACTTATGGCAAGGAAGGACAACCTTGAGAACAGCCATGTAATGAAGGATTACAAGGCTGCCGAGGAGGATTACAGGGTAAATCCTGATGTGCTTGATAAGCTGAACAATGCCTGGACAGAGGAGCGTAAGGCGGTGCTGGCATATAAGACTGCGGCACATGCCGTGGAACAGATAGAGAAGGATCACAGAAGAAAGTGGATCAGGGTGGGAGTGAGAACAGCTCTTATCCCACTTATAATAGTGTGTGTTGTCTGTATTATCTACATGCCGTTTGCATATATGAGGATGACAAAGGGAGCCGTGTCCGGTGCCGCCGGTGTGATCCCTTTTGTGGGCGTTATGATATCGGCACTTTGCTTTGCCATAGGCTATGGAATATCCAGATACCGGGATGTGAGACGTAAGAAGCAGACAGGAAAGTCTACGCTTAATCAGGAGATAGAGAATGCCAGGGTGCTCCTTGATATGTGGAACAACAAGGTGGATGAGCTTAGAAAGCTTAGAAATGAATATCAGGAAATGGATAGAAAACGCCGTAATGCCTCTGATGTTTATTCTGAGAGCAGACAGAGGGCAGAGACCTGTGCCGGAGAGATCAAGAGGATCGATATTGCCATAAAGACCTTAAACGAGTACAAACAGATACAATAAGTACATAAAGAAAATCGTAAGATAAGTAAATATGCTTATAATGGATATACTAAAGAACAGACAGACTAAGAGGTGACAGATAAAAATGAAAAAAACATTAAAGGGCAGGGTGAACCCTGAGGACAAGGTTAATTATCTCACCACAGCAGCTATACCGGGACTTGTCACGAGGATGGCAGTGCCTACCATGATAAGTATGCTGGTAACTACTTTTTATAATCTGATTGATACGCTTTTTGTGGGAAAGCTTGACAACCAGTCCACAGGAGCAGTAGGAATAACCTTTTCTGTAATGGCGATAATGCAGGCCTTCGGCTTTCTCTTCGGACATGGCTCCGGAAACTATATTTCAAGGGAATTAGGGGCAGGAGAGACGGATAATGCCAGGAAGATGGCAGCCACAGGCTTCTTCTCATCCCTGGCGGTGGGACTACTTATTGCCGTGCTTGGTTTCGTTTTTGTGGATCCTCTGGCTAAGCTTCTTGGATCAACGGATACAATGCTTCCCTTTACAAGGAGCTACATGAGCATAATATTTCTTGGAGCACCCTTCATCATGGGCTCCTTTGTACTCAATAACCAGATGAGATTTCAGGGCTGCGCCGGTTCCTCAATGATAGGAATAGTTACAGGAGCAATTTTAAATACCATTCTTGATCCGGTACTTATATTCGTATTTGACCTTAAGGTGGCGGGAGCGGCCTATGCCACGGTTATCAGTCAGATGGTGAGCTTTATCATACTGCTGATAATGAATAAGAAAATGTGTGGCATAAATGTAAGGCTTAAGGATTTCTCCTTTGAGTTCTCATATTACAAGGATATGTTTAAGGGCGGTGTGCCGTCCCTGTGCAGACAGAGTATAGCATCCCTTGCCACAATATGCCTTAACATTGCTGCCGGAAGGTATGCCGGTGACATGGCGGACGCAGCCATAGCGGCCATGAGTGTTGTGGGGCGTGTGGCTATGTTTGCCAATTCTGCCCTTATAGGCTTCGGTCAGGGCTTCCAGCCTGTGTGCGGAACCAATTACGGAGCAGGAAAGTATGACAGAGTAAGAGAGGCCTACAGATTCTGCGTGAAGACTGCCACAGTTGCGTTGGTTATCATGTCAGTGGCAGGAATAATATTTGCCGAGCCGCTTATAAGATTGTTCAGAAATGATCCTGATGTAATAAAGATAGGAACTGTAACCCTTATTGCCCAGTTCGCAGCCTTTGTCCTAAATGCAAATACCGTTTTGTGTAACATGCTCATGCAGACCATAGGCATGGCGTTTAAGGCGTCGGTCATAGCCATGGCAAGACAGGGCTTGTTTTTTATCCCGCTGATATTTATACTGCCAGGGATATTCGGATTGCCGGGAGTTGAATACTGCCAGGCAGTGGCAGACGTATGTGCATTTATAGTTTCGGTGCCTTTCAGTATATCGGTGCTGAAAAATCTCGGAAAAACAGCCGGGAATCCAAGCTAGGATTCCCGGCTCTAAAGGACAGCCTTTACCCGGGAAACCGGGTGGCAGTAAAGCCTTACATCTGTTTCTCTTCATTCTCCTTGCACACCGGCTTTACGCAGCTTGCACTGCAGTCGAAGTCAGGGTTCATAGCATAGAAATTCTTCTCGCTTAACTTATCGGTCACAAGTCTTAAGCACTCACCGAATCTCTGGAAGTGAACAACTTCCCTTGCCCTTAAGAACTTAATAGGCTCATACACGTCAGGATAGTCCTTGCAGAGGCGGAGGATGTTGTCGTAGGTAGAGCGTGCCTTCTGCTCAGCCGCCATATCCTCATAGAGATCGGTTAAAGGATCTCCCTTTGACTGGAACTCGCAGGCATTGAAAGGAATACCGCCGGCTGCCATAGGCCAGATGCCCAGAGTGTGATCCACATAATATTTGTCAAAGCCCGAAGCCTTGATCTCCTCTATGGACAGATCTCTCGTGAGCTGGTGTATGATGGCACCGATCATCTCCAGATGGCCTAACTCCTCGGTTGCGATATCCGTAAGGGCAGCCTTTACATTATTATCCTTTACCGCATAACGCTGGGACAGATACCTTATGGAGGCACTCATTTCTCCGTCAGGACCACCGTACTGGCTTATGATGTCCTGTGCAAGCTTTGCGTTGGTTTCCTTTATATTTACAGGAAACTGAAGTCTCTTTTCATATATCCACATTTAACAATCACACTTCCTTTCCCATGGCCATGGACCATCTACCCAGTTGAAATAGTTGCTGTCATTTACCTGATACCTGTTTAAAGGACCATACATGTTCACGTAGTCCTTCACAGCCTGATTTCTCATGGCCTTGTAGGTCTCGTATCTGCCCAGGGCTTTTTCACAGTTAGGGTGGGTGTCAAGGTACAGTGTCAGGTCATCAAGGGCAAATGTAACCTCGTCGATGAAGGTAAGGAGCTCGCCCTTATTCATTCTGTTCATGCCGTTGCTCATTCGTTGCCCCTCCTTCCGCAGAATATGAGATTTAATTCAGGAAACATAGTTCCCTCTTTAAGTCCCTTACACTGGTCATATAGCTGATCAAATTCCTGCATTTTCACAAAAGCCATTGCAAGGGCGGTGTCACAGGAAGACTTATTATCGTTGTCAGGAAGGCAAGGCTTAGGTATAGCCGGTTTAGGCTGTCTGCCGTACATAACATTTGCCTGCCGCTGATAGGTAGGACGGTTGCAATTACAAGGTTGATATTGATTCAAAAAAATACCTCCATATCATATACAGACTATATACAAATATCTGAAAATACCTGTATTTAGGCTTTTTTATATAATATGGAGGTTATTATTTTATGTGCAGAAATTATATACTGCAGATTCTGTCATATCGCTGTTACTGGATCCCCTTCATGGTAAGCTGGATACGCTTCTTGTTAAGATCAACACTCATAACCTTGACTGTTACGATATCGCCTACATTTACCACTTCCATAGGATGCTTGATGTACTTGTCGGACATCTGGGAGATGTGTACAAGACCATCCTGATGGACTCCTATATCTACAAATGCTCCGAAGTCGATTACATTTCTGACGGTTCCCTTAAGCACCATGCCCTCGGTGAGATCCTTCATTTCAAGAACATCACCACGGAGGATAGGCTTAGGCATTTCGTCTCGTGGGTCTCTTGCCGGCTTCTCAAGCTCGTTGATTATATCTGTAAGGGTGATGGCACCTGTGCCGAGCTTTTCTGCCAGCTTTTTAACATCCGCTATGGACTTTCTGATATTCTTTATGCTTCCCGACTTAAGCTCTTCAAGGCTGTGGCCTGTCTCCTTGATAAGGGCAGTGGCAATGTCGTAGCTCTCCGGATGTACTGAGGTGGAATCCAGAGGATTTTTACCATCATTTATACGCATGAAGCCGGCACACTGTAAGAATGCCTTAGGTCCAAGCTTAGGAACCTTTAAGAGCTCCTTTCTTGAGGTGAAGCGTCCGTTTGCCTCACGGTATTCAACGATATTCTTAGCCAGGGTTTTATTTATACCTGATATATGCTCCATAAGTGGGGCTGAGGCAGTGTTAAGATCCACACCTACCTTATTTACACAGTCCTCAACAACAGCGTCCAGGGCACTTGTAAGCTTCTTCTGGTTCATGTCGTGCTGGTACTGGCCGACACCTATGGCCTTAGGGTCGATCTTTACAAGCTCTGCCAGTGGATCCTCAAGACGTCTTGCGATAGAAGCGGCACTTCGCTGTCCTACATCAAAATTAGGGAATTCCTCTGTGGCAAGCTTGCTTGCGGAGTAAACAGAGGCACCGGCCTCGTTTACTATTATGTACTGGACAGGAGTGTCAAGCTCCTTTATAAGGTCTGCGATGATAAGCTCAGACTCCCTTGAGGCTGTACCGTTTCCTACAGATATAAGGGAGATATTGTACTTCTTTATAAGCTGTTTGAGTATTCTCTTGGATTCCTCCACCTTATTCTGTGGTGCAGTAGGGAAGATGACCTTGGTGTCAAGCACTTTTCCTGTGGCATCCACAACAGCAAGCTTACATCCGGTTCTGAATGCGGGATCCCAGCCAAGGACTGTGTGACCACTGATAGGAGGCTGCATAAGAAGCTGCTTGAGGTTTGTGCCGAATACCTTGATGGCACCGTCCTCGGCCTCTTCTGTAAGCTGGTTCCTGATCTCCCTTTCGATGGCAGGTGCGATAAGCCTGTCATAGCTGTCGGCGATGGCGGCCTTCAATACATCTGTTGTATATTTGTTGTCTCTTACGATATTCTGTTTCTCCAGATACCCGATGATCTCATCCACAGGAGCTTCAAGCTTCACAGTAAGGAATTTCTCCTTCTCACCTCTGTTGATGGCAAGGGTCCTGTGACCGGTCATCTTTGAAACAGGAGAGGAGAAGTCATAGTACATTTCGTATACGGATTCCGCTTCAGGATCCTTTGCGGTTGAGATGAGATTTCCTCTTGCTGATGTCCTTTCTCTTATGGACTTTCTGTAGTCTGCGTTGTCAGATATGTTCTCTGCGATTATATCCATGGCGCCGGCTATGGCGTCCTCTGCTGTGAGAACCTCCTTCTCTGCATTTATGTATTTGCCGGCTTCCTCCTCAAGAGGATGGTCAAGGAACTGGAGCATGATGATGTCCGCAAGACCCTGGAGCCCCTTTTCCTTTGCCACTGTAGCTCTGGTCTTTCTCTTCGGACGATATGGTCTGTACAGATCTTCCAGTGCTACCATGGTCATTGCCTCGTCAATTGCCTTCTTAAGCTCCGGAGTCATTTTCTCCTGCTCGGTGATGGAAGCGATAACCGTTTCCTTCTTCTCCGCAAGATTTCTCAGATATGTAAGACGCTCGTCAAGGTTACGGAGCTGCTCGTCATTTAATGCTCCGGTTGCCTCTTTTCTGTAACGGGCAATGAAAGGGATGGTATTTCCCTCATCAATGAGTTTGATGGCGGCGTCTACCTGCTCCTTTCTGCATTTTAATTCTTCTGTGATTATTAAAGCTATATTCATTATTGTACCTCTTTAGAAAATATATAGATAAGCCGGAAGGGTTACCGGTTTATTGGCGTTTGCAGATATGTGTAATGAATATCTGAAGCCTGTATAAGTATACAGAATTAACACAATCTTTTCAATAGAAGTCCTTGATATGAGACCTGATATGATATAAACTAGGGACATGTTATAGGCATTATTACATAAAGATTACATTATATTTGCGTGAAACTTACATGAAGGTTACATGAAAGGAACAGACAGGGATGGGCGTATCAGACAGAATAAAGACCGCCATGGACATGGCAGAGAGATTTCATGAGGGACAGTACCGCACCGGAGCTACGGGCAAGGTTCCCTATTATCAGGAGCACATCCTTGGTGTGTATGGTATACTGAAGGACGAATTTGATGTGCAGGATGAAGACATTCTTATTATGGCGCTGCTTCATGATACTGTTGAGGATACACAGTGCACATATGATGACATTGAGAAGGCATTTGGACCGGATATTATGAACCAGGTGAAGCTTCTCACCAGAATAGATGGAGAACCCTTTTCAATTTATGCCAGAAGATTATTTGCAAATGGCGACTACAGGACATTTCTTGTGAAGCTTGCGGACAGGCTTCACAACCTGAGGACTATTGTATATATGCCGGACAGAAGATGGATAATGAAGAAGGTCAGACAGACCTATACAGATATACTTACGCCGATCCATGAGAAGATCAAGGGAGAGAAATCTCCATATAGGGATACCATGAAGAGGCTGGCAGACTGCATTGAGGATCAGGCAGAATATGTGACCAGATATCTTGAGACCCACCAATAAAAAAGGAGAGACCTGACGTCTCTCCTTTTTGTTGCTTTTATCTGTTGCTTCCGCACTGATAAATCATCCGGATATTACCATACAATGTGTCTCTTATTCTTGAGAAGCTTGCCGCCGCTTGCTATAACAAGAACTCCCGATACGATACCTGTAACAAGGATTATGACACCTACGGCGATATTAAGAGCACCGCATTTCTTCATTGTATTATATGCCTTCTCCATATTGTTTCTCCTTTAAATTAAAATCATATCCTGATCAAATCCCGATACACTATGCCAAGATTATAACATGTGTCAAATCTGCTTTCAATAGTACTTATTAATTATATTGTCTATATACAATCCGGGAGATATATAGTAAAATCAGTACATGACACAAACGAAAACCGTGCAGGTAATAAGGGGGATTAGTGTGAGTATATTAAAAAAAGCAAAGATAACAGGCATGACATTTCTTCTGGTGTGTGCCTGTGGTATAACATTTTATCCGGCTGTGGCAAAGGAAGCTGCCACACCTACAGATGCAGGCTCAGATACAGTCGTTATAGAGCAGCCGGATGGACAGGACATAGATACAGAGCAGGCAGAGCCTGCAGCCTCCGGAATATATGCGGAGTCATACATAACCATCAATGAGAAGAATTTCCCTGACGCTAATTTCAGGGCGGCATTATCAAAGATGTATGATACAGACGGAGATGGTAGATTAGAAGCGGACAGGACATACCTTTCAGTGAACGGAAAGGGAATCAAGTCCCTTAAGGGTGTGGAGCTTTTTAAAAGCCTTACCCATCTTGAGTGCTCGGAAAATGAGCTTACCGAGCTTGACCTGAGTAAGAATACAGCACTTATAAGTGTAAGCTGTTATGAAAATAAAATAACCAGTCTGGATTTCAGCAATAACCCGGAAATTCATGGGATAGAGTGCTTTAAGAACAGCCTTACATCATTAAATGTTACGGCTAATTCCAAGCTTACAACCCTTAATTGCAGCGGCAATAAAAATCTTGGAGAGATCAACATAAAGACAAATCCGGAGCTTACTATTATAGATTGTTCCCAATGTGGGCTTAAGACCTTTAACCCTACCAATAACAATAAGCTTAAGGTGATCGACTGCAGCGGCAACAGTCTCACAAGACTGACCACCACCCATTGCCAGAAGCTGGAACGCCTGACATGCTCCAACAACAAGATTCCTACGTTAAATCTCAGCAAAAATCCAAAACTTGTATATTTATGGTGCGTGGCAAATAATCTGACTGAGCTTGATATAAGCAATAATCCTGAACTTGTCCAGATGGATTGCAGTTATAATCATATCACAGCCTTTAGTACAGGAAAAAACACGGCTCTTACTTACCTTAACTGCTGTGGCAACAATATGACCTCCCTTGATGTGACAGGAAGTACAGAGCTTCAGACATTGTACTGCTACAAGAATTATCTTGAGAGCCTTAACCTTAAGAAAAATACCAAGCTTACCAAGATTGACTGCTCATATAACGGACTTTTGAATGAAAGCTTCTCATATCTTGGCAGCGGTGTCATCATAAAGAATGGAAATCAGGGAATAGTCGTAAGTGAGAAGAAATTCCCGGACGAAAGGTTCAGAAAGTACTTAAATGCACTGGACGATAATAAAGACAGTTTGTTAGATCCTGCGGCTGCTTCCACCCTGGTCCTTTCGGAATATGGGGTGTCTGACCTTACAGGAATTGAGTATCTGACTGAGCTTACAGAGCTTCTCTGCCGTGACAATCCAGGCATCAAGAAGGTTGATCTCAGCAAGAATAAGAAGCTTAAATATGTGGATGTGCGAAACTGTGGACTTACAGAGCTGGATCTTACCAACAATAAAGATTGTTATTATGTAAGCTGCAGAAATAATAAGCTCACATCCATAAAGCTTGCCGACAATTCGGCTTTAGAGACTCTTTATTGTGAGCTTAACAAGCTTACAGCCCTTGATCTGAGAAAACAGCCTAAGCTTACAAGACTTGACTGCTCCCATAACCTTTTATGGGATGAGGACTTCTCATGTCTTGACGATCTCGATATGGAAGAAAAGGTGCTTACACCACAGGACATACCTTACATGGCAGGCGAGACATTATTTAAGATAGACGGAGTGTGGTATTATGTTAATGAGGGCAAGCTTGATGACACTGTCACAAAGCTCCTTAAGTATAACGGCTCCTGGTACTATGTGAAGAATGGTGTAGTTGATCTCACACTTACCACTCTTGTTAAGCCGGGCGGAACCTGGTATTACATAAGGAATGGTAAGATAGATTTCAATGCACGAACCCTGTGCAAATACGGAAATACCTGGTACTTTGTTGAGAAGGGAATATACAACAGTCGTGCGACCGGCGAGACCATATGCAAGTATGGCGGAAGCTGGTATTACGTGAAGAACGGCAGGGCAGACCTTAAGGCAACAACCCTCTGCAAATACGTGAACAAATGGTACTACATAAGAAACGGCAAGGTTGATTTCAGCTTCACAGGAAATGTGAAATATGGAAATTCTACCTGGTATGTGAAGAACGGAGTAATGCAGCACAAGGTAAAGTAATAATTTGAAGTGTAATGTCGAGTATTGAGACAGGACATACAACCATACAGGCGGTGATAATGAACATAAATTATCATCGCCTTTTCATATTTTGCTTATAGGGGCTTATGAATCTTTACTTTTTGACAGGATGTGATAAAATTACTTGGTGACATAGGCAGGGGTATTCTGACATATCCCGAAACCGGTGGAAATCTTATATAATAAGGATGGATCATTATGCCTGCAATTTCCAATGACTGGGCGCCGGAGCTGGCACCTGAATACAAAAAAGAATATTATAGAAAGCTCTACAAATTTGTATGTGAGGAGTATTCCACCAGAGAGATATTCCCCCCGGCAGAAGATATCTTCAATGCCTTTCATCTGACCCCACTGGCAGATGTAAAGTGTGTCATAATCGGACAGGATCCCTATCACAATAACGGACAGGCCCATGGCCTTAGCTTCTCGGTAAAGCCGGGAGTTGACATACCACCATCTCTTGTGAATATATATAAGGAGCTTCATGATGACGTGGGAACATTCATCCCTAATAACGGATATCTTGAGTCCTGGGCGAAGCAGGGAGTGCTTATGCTTAATGCTGTGCTTACCGTAAGAGCCCATCAGGCGAATTCTCATCAGGGCATGGGCTGGGAACAGTTCACTGACGCAGCCATAAGGATACTTAATAAGCAGGATCGACCTATAGTCTTTATCCTGTGGGGCTCATATGCCCAGAAGAAGGCGGCATTTTTGGACAACCCTAATCACCTTATCATAAAATCTGCCCACCCAAGTCCGCTGTCAGCCTACAGAGGATTTTTTGGAAGCAAGCCCTTCAGCAGGACAAATGATTTCCTAACTGCCCATGGGGTAGAGCCTATAGACTGGCAGATACAGAATATCCGCTGACACAAGAGCTTCCATGTATCAAGCTATGCTGTTGCGGACACAGAAGTATCTTGATGATAAGAAGCTGATAAAGGAAGATCGCTATGGAGATTTATATAGTACGACACGGTGAGACCTTCTGGAATGAGAAGAAACTCCTTCAAGGAAGCACCGATATAGAATTAAATGAAAATGGAAAAAAACTGGCAGTACTTACAGGGGAAGCCCTGAAGGATACCAGGATAGACAGGATATATGCAAGTCCTTTAAAGAGAGCCTACGAGACTGCCTGCCTTATAAGGGGAGACAGAGATATTCCTATAATAAAGAATGATCTTATAAGAGAGATGAACTTCGGAGATTACGAAGGACAGAATGCCTCGGAGCTTCTAAAGGACGAAAGCCAGTCCTTCAAATATTTCTTCAAGAGACCGGAGCTATATACTCCTACAACCAATGGAGAGACTCTGGAACACCTGTGTGAAAGAGCAGGAAAGTTCATGGAGGAGGTTATAGAACCGCTGGCAGGTGATCCGGGCATAGAGAGGGTCATGATAGTTGCCCATGGTGCCATCAACAAGGCTATGATGATGCATGTAAAAAAGCACGGCATGGAAGCCTTCTGGTCAGGCGGACTCCAGAAGAACTGCAATGTCATAATACTGGAATATAACAATGGCAGCTACAATATTATAGAAGAGACAAAGACATTTTATTAAAAGCCGCATTAAGTAATGGTATATCTGAAAGAATATCATGAAGCAGCATTTTTGATAAAAAGTTTGCATAATACAATTAACAGGAAAGGACAAATTATAATGAAGAATTACGAACATTATAAGAGAGGCTACTACATGCCTCCTGAGAAATCAACAGACTGGGTGAACAAAGAATACATCGACAAGGCTCCTATATGGTGCAGTGTTGATTTGAGAGATGGTAATCAGGCACTTATCGTTCCGATGAACCTTGAAGACAAGCTTGAATTTTTCAAGACCCTTGTTGACATTGGATTTAAGGAGATCGAGATCGGTTTCCCTGCTGCGTCGGAGACAGAGTATGAGTTCTGCCGTACCCTTATAGAGAATGACCTCATTCCTGATGACGTGACCATACAGGTGCTTACCCAGGCGAGACCACATATCATAGAGAAGACCTTTAAGGCAATAGACGGTGCGAAGCATGCTATTGTACATCTGTACAATTCCACATCATTTGCCCAGAGGCAGCAGGTATTTAAGAAGTCAAAGGAAGAGATATTAAAGATCGCCGTTGATGGTGCCAAGCTCTTAAATAAGATGGCAGCAGACTACGGGGTTAATTATCCCTTTGAATATTCACCTGAGAGCTTCACAGGTACAGAGATAGACTATGCTCTTGAGGTATGTAACGCGGTTATCGAGGAGTGGAAGCCTACACCTGACAGAAAGGTTATCATCAATCTTCCTGCAACAGTTGAGATGTCACTTCCACATGTATATGCAAGCCAGATCGAGTACATGAGCAAGCACCTTAAGTACAGGGAGAATGTAGTTCTTTCCCTTCATCCACACAACGACAGAGGCTGCGGAGTTGCTGACGCAGAGCTGGGTATCCTTGCAGGTGCGGACAGAATAGAGGGAACATTATTTGGAAATGGTGAGAGAACAGGTAATGTGGATGTTATTACCCTTTGCATGAACATGTTCACCCACGGCGTAGATCCAAAGCTTGACTTAAGCGATATTCCAAAGCTTACAGAGTTATATGAGAGAGTGACCAATATGCATGTTTACGAGCGTTCTCCATATACAGGAAAGCTTGTGTTTGCAGCATTCTCAGGCTCACATCAGGACGCTATCGCCAAGGGCATGAAGTTCAGAAAAGAGCAGGGAGACGGCATGTGGACAGTGCCATACCTTCCTCTTAATCCGGAAGATATCGGAAGAAAGTACGATGGCGATGTAATAAGAATAAACAGCCAGTCAGGAAAGGGCGGAATAGGCTACATCCTTCAGACAAGATACGGCTTCGACCTTCCTGCCAAGTTCAGGGAAGATCTTGGATATACAGTAAAGGATGTATCAGATAAGGCTCATAAGGAGCTTTCACCTAGAGAGGTTCTTGAGATATTCCAGAGCACATATGTTAATATTGAAGCTCCTATCAAGCTCCTTGAGAATCACTTTATCCAGAGAGATGGTATATCCACAGAGATAAGCATTGAGAGAGAAGGCATTAAGAAGGTATATCACGGACATGGTAACGGACGTCTTGACGCTGTAAGTAATGCTATCAAGAAGCATTTTGAGATAGACTTTAAGGTTGTATGCTATGAGGAACATTCCCTCCAGATGGGCTCAAACTCCCAGGCTGTTGCCTATGTTGGAATAGAGACAGAGGATGGCACAGTATTCGGTGCAGGTATAAAGGATGATATCATCGACGCTTCAGTACAGGCGCTTATAAGTGCTGTCAACAGAAGCGGAAAGATATAATAAGTTATATATATTAAAAGAAGTGTAAAAAGGCTGCGGCACTTGTATGTGTCGCAGCCTTTTGAACTTTTTATCTTTTAAATTTTTACCCTTTGGATCGCGTCCTTTTTTGAACTTTTTTACTTCTTAGTTATCAGCGGTATTGGTGTTCTTTAATTTCTTGTAGCAGTAGCTTATGATATCCTTTCTTGTGACGATACCTATAAATCGTTCGTGGTCATCCACTACAGGGACAAAGGTCTGAGCCATGGCTCTTGCTATAAGATCCTCCATATCGGAATTGATGGATATGGAAGCATATTCGAACTTCTTTGGTATCTCATCCAGATGTATGGTCTCTGCCTCATTGATCTTTCCTATGCCTGCCTTCTTAAGATACCAGAGTATATCACCCTCAGTGATGGTACCCACATATTCTCCGCTTTCTGAGAGGATAGGTATGGCTGAATACTTATGAACCTCCATCTTCTCCAATATCTGTCTTAAGGAATATGTATCCTCAATGTAAGCTACCTCACTCTTAGGTGTAAGAAAAAATAATATATTCATGTTTATAATACCTCCTGACCTTCTCGGTTGTGTTTTATTGTTTTACCATTTTAATATCCAATGATCAATATCCTATAATTTATAATCCCATCTGCTCATTATTATAAATGAAAAGGCATCTTACTTCAATTCAAAAGCCCCACTATAATTATTATCTTTTTATTAAGACCTGAATTTGTGTCAAGTTTTTTATAAAGCTCGACTTGCCGTCGAGCGTAAACGAGGGGGCAATACTCAAAAGGCAAAGTTAAAATGGGCTGATGTTCAATGAACAGAGAATACAAAACAGAAGTAAAAGCAACAATATATATGGTATATAAAGCATAAGCTTTAAATAAGAAAATTTGTTGAAAAATATACGAAAATGCTGTTAATTTTCATCAATTAATAAAGTTGTTGAGTAATGTAAAAAAATTTGATATGATTATATAAAAGTGTAGAAGTATGTCTAAAAAGCTATCTGCCCCAAAAAGCAGATAATTAAAATGGAGGAATCGGATTCGCTATGGGAAATGTATTTGAAGGAGATGAACAGTATCTTATCAATGCCCGTAGGGCTGTGACTGATCTTGAGGATGCCAAGGATGAGCTTGATACCCTGAAGGGTAATCTAAAGAAAATGCAGAGAATGGCAACCCAGGAAGAAAAATCCATAAACGATGAAGTCGCAGATACTATTAAAGAGAGAAAAGAACAGATAGCCAGTTCTTACGATAAACAGCTCGATGTGAACAGTGCCAAGATAAGGCAGGTGCAGGGCAAGAAGGATAAGAAAAAGAACCAACGTATGCAGGCGAGGGTTGCAAATGAAACTGCTGATGTCAGGGACGAGATAAACAGGATAAAGGCTAAGATAAAGACAGTATACAAGCAGAACGGAGTGCCGAGGATATGCAATACCAGTCTCTACTTCTGGCTGTTCTGCCCGAAGGGGGCAGATGAAATGTTAAGACTTCTGTTGGTGCTGATCGGAGCCTGTGTTGCTTTTCCACTGGTGATGATATATGTGTTTAATAAGCTGGTATTTGCACCGGGAGATCATCTGGCGGCAGATATCCTTTTGTGGGCAGTGATCATAATAGTAGAATTTATAATCTACTTCATAATATTCAACCTTACAAAGGTGAGACACAGGGATACTATCCTTGAGGGACGAAAATACAGAGACAAGATTCGTGCCTGTGAGAAGCAGGTGGACGCTATTACTAACAAGATCTACAAGGACAAGGATGAGAGCGTGTATAATCTCCAGAAATATGATGCCAAGATAGATGCGTTGGAGAAGGATGGCGATAATATAAGCGACCAGAAGCTGGCCGCCCTTAACCAGTTTGAGAACAACACAAGACAGGTTATCGAGGATGAGATAAGGGAACGCAGGAACGGCAAGCTCCAGAACTATCGCACAGAAGTTCAGAAGCTTGAAAATCAGGTGGCTTCTCTTGAAGACGCGATTTCCAAGCTTGAGATGGAGATCACTGACAAGTACGAACAGTTTCTTGGCAAGAAATTTCTTGACGAAGAGAAGCTGTCAGACCTTATCGCTATAATGGAGGATGGCTCAGCTAAAACTGTATCCGGTGCCATTAAGGTATACATGGGTCAGGATGAGGAGTAACTGCCTGGCATATGCCTTCGCAGATGTATTCCACAAGCTTTATAACGAAATATAACCTGGTATTTAACAGGAGGGCGCCGGCGTCTCTGCCGGACACATTAACTATTCCGGTAATAGATATATCACCTATTGCCGGAAGTTTTTTATTTACCCCTATTCCGGGAAATATGTGTGAGTCTGACAGGGTTACAAGCCCTACATCATTTTTCTGCCCAAGGGCAGCGTCTATGGCAATCACCAGAGGGTGTTCATATTTTTCATACAAATGCTTAAGGGAGCTGCGTATATTCAGGGCATGGACCGGCTTCGCAAGAGTACCGAACACAGGTATGTCCGGGATATTCTGTTTCATAAATGTGCCACACATGGGACCCAGTGAGTCTCCTGTGGCTTTGTCTGTTCCTATACAGAAAAGGACTATACAGTCATAGTACTTGTCTACATGCGCAATCATATCCCTAAGTCTTAGACCGAAGGCTTCGCTTGCGGGATCAGAATTTCTGTCGAAATAATAAGTCTGGCTTAAAGAAAAATCCTTCATCTTATTCTCCTATATAGTCTTATACATTAGAGTATTAACTAAAATTTGGAAGTTTACACATTTCGTATTAAATATTCATACAAAATACAGTGGGGACACACAATATGTCTTATTGTGGAATAAAAAAATATAAAGAAAGCTCTTGCCTGCGACAGGATTTGATAAATAAAAGCCTTGTTCAATGCTATCATCATCCAAAGGAGTGATGGCATGATTGAAATAGTGTATGATAAAAACTCTGCAAATGATGACACAAAGGCAAAAGCAGGATACGTTGTCCCTAAAAATATACGACAGATAGGAAATACCTCAGGCTCTAAGAAGATATACATAGAAGATTATGTTATGACATATCTGAGAAAGATATCCAAGCCGGCAAATACATCCCTTAGGGGAGCCATACTGTTGGGAGAGGTGTACAAGGATGAATATGGAGAGGCAATATTCATCAGCGGAGCAGTGGATGCCCAGAATATAGAATTTGACGTGAACCAGATTGAGTTTACAGATCAGATATGGAGCAAGATATACGGAGAGATCAACAAATATTTCGAGAAGCTGAAGGTGGTGGGCTGGTTCCTGTCCAGAATGGGATTTTCCATAGCTGTAAATGAACGGATAGAGAAGCTCCACCGGGAGAATTTTCCCGGAAACGATACAGTTCTTTTTATGATGGACTCGCTGGAATGTGAAGACGGATTTTATATCTGGAACAAGGGCGGCTTAAGTCTTGCCAAGGGATATTACATATATTATGTAAGAAATGAGCTTATGCAGAATTACATAATAAGCAGGAATTACGGCACAACTGAGAGCAAAGAGGACAAGACCCTTGTTAAGGATGCCACGGTAGTCAGGAACTTTAAGGAGATAAACGAGGGAGTTGAGAATAGGCGAAAGCTTGAGAAGAAGGCGGCAGTAAGCTTTAAATTTCTATTCCGGGGAGTGGCTGCATTTGCCCTGGTGGCTGCGGGAGCATCGGTTGCCGGCGGATACGGAAGAATAAAAGAACTTGAGAACCAGGTGAGTTACTATGAGTCCCGGCAGAGCGGAGACAGCGTGGCAGTATCTGCAGAGGACGAAAAAGGAAGTGGCGGTACCGGCCGCGGCACAGCAGGTAATTGGGGTTCAGGGCAGGCCGCAGGTGCGGACGGACAGGCTTCATCCGGTACTGAGATGACGGAGACAGGTAACACCGATGGCATTTCGGAGAACGATGGGAACACAGAAAGTATCACGGGAGAGGCAGTAGAAGAAAATGCAGGCACAGAAAGTAAAGGCAGCTCCGGCAAGGAGGGCACAGAGGGTGTGCCTGCAGCCACTGCGGATGACAGAAGCGTAGTCTATGTAATAGAAGAAGGAGATACACTTATGAGTATATCCATTAAGATGTACAACTCACCGGCATATGTGGACAGGATCATGCAGGCCAATGATTTAAAGGAAAATGACGTCATATATGTTGGACAGAAGATAATCATTCCGGAGCTGTAGCTGCCCGACGGAAATTTTTAGTGGAATGATTTGCACACATATAGTATAATGTACCCTGTGAAGTGCCGGCACGAAATGGAAATGACGAATCTGCGTCTGCGCAAAAAGGTAAAAATCGTGCCGTGCTATGTCATGTGAGAGGAATTAATATGGAAAAAGATATTGATAAACAGCAGGAAGAGGAAAAAGAACAGCAGCCGTACAGAGGAAAAACAGCAAAGAAAAAGCTTCCCCTGTTACTGGCAGGTTTAAAAAAACGCAGGAAAAATACCTCCGGTGGGCAGGAGACATCACAGGATACAGACGGTAATTCAGATAACAGTGATGGTCAGGATGACAACAAGGTTATAGAGGTGGTTCCTACACTGTCTAAAAAGCTGGTGATTCTTATCACGGTTATTGTTGTGGTTGTGGTTGTGTTTGGGATAATATCCATAAGACATGCCATTGCCAACAGGGAATACAAGGGCTATGAGGTGTTACAGTCGGTTGAGACTTCGGGCGATAATATAGCGGACTATATACAGTATGGCAACAGCGTGCTTAAGATCACAAAGGACGGAACCTCATACATAGATAAAAACGGCAATACCATATGGGACTGCAGTTATGCCATGAAAATGCCTAAGGCAAAGGTCAGTGGTGACTACGCAGTAGTTGCGGATATGAACGGAAGGGATGTATACCTTTTTGATAAAACCGGCAAGTGCAGCAACCAGACCCTTAATTATGATATATCAAATGTAGATGTGGCAAGCCAGGGAATATATGTTGTGGTGCTGGCAGGGGTTGACTGCAACTATATAAATGCCTATGACAAGAACAGCAACAGTGTATACGAGATGAAGACCTCCATTGAGAATAGTGGATACCCTCTTGACGTGTCACTGTCTGAGGATGGCAAGAAGCTCTTCACCAGCTATGTGCAGATATCGGGGACCGCAATGCCGAATTATCTAGCTGCCTACAACTTCGGTTCCGTAGGTAAGAACGAGAATGCTGACAGACTTATGAGCGGCTTCCAGTTTGACAGTACAGTATTTCCACTGGTGGAGTTCCTTGACAACAATACAGTGGCATGCTTCGGTACAGACAGGATAGAGCTGTATACCATGTCCGAGAAAGCCAGCGAAAAGGCAGAGATAGACCTGGGTGATAAGGAGATGCTGGGGGTATTCTACAACCAGAATTACCTGGGATACATATCAGCAAATAACAGCGGTAAGGACAAGTATACCCTCTATGTATATAATACAAACGGCAAGCTTGAGAGCAAAACGCCAATAAACAACAGCTTTACCAAGATATATGCTACAGAGGAAGAGATAATAATAGTAGGAGACTTTGACTGCAGCATATACAGGATGAACGGAACAAAGAAGTTCCAGACTACATTTAACAAGAGCCTTGTGAATATTGTGCCTGACGGTAACAAGAACGAATATATAGTTATATTTGAAAATGAAACCCAGACAATAAAGCTCAAGGGCTCAGCAAAAGACAGCGGTGACAAATAATGAATATAGTATTTTTAATAGTGGCAGCAACCTTTATATTGTTTATGCTTATAGGCTATAAAAGGGGGCTGTTCAGAAGCGTAGCCAGCACAATAGCTATTGTACTGGCTGTTTTTCTTACCAGTGCCATCTATCCTGTGGTGAACCGGGCTTTATGTGATCACACCAGACTTGATGACACCATAAAAGAAATGATAATAGAAAAGTTCGATCTTAAGGTGGAGGAAGTGGATTTGCCCAAGTCCGTCCAGATGGAGAAGCTGGATGAGATGAACATTCCGGAGAGTGTGAAGGAGCTTATAATAGAAAACAGCAACAAGACCACATATGCGGAAGCCGGGGTAGATGGATTTTTTGATTTCGCCGCACAGTATCTTACCAATATGGTCATGAAGGGAATAGCCTATGTGCTGACCTTTTTTGTTATAATGTTGTTTTTAAGTATAGGTATAGCTCTGTCCAATATAGCCACAGGTATACCTATTGTAAATGGTATAAACAAGCTTGGAGGTGCACTGTTTGGTATGGCACAGGCATTTCTTGCGGTATGGATATTCTTCGCCCTTATCACTATGATGTCTGCGTTTGACTGGGGCTCATTCCTTATGAAATCAGTGGAGTCAAGCAGCCTTTTAACCTGGATATACGAAAAAGATATTTTCCTGAAAATAATTGTTGACATTCTAAAGATTGTTTAGTATTATATCACTTGCGCGGTCGAAAGACGCCGATCTTCGAATCAGGCCTGAGACATAAACGCAAAGGAAAATAAAAAGTTGTTGACAGATGCTTCTGAATGTGATAATCTATATAGGCTGTCGCAAGTGAGAAACACAGACGACAACAAAACAAAATAAAAAAGTTGTTGACAAACGGTTTTGAATGTGATATCTTATAAAA
>Ga0129313_1000900_pt1 | contig 21528 bp, 21 predicted proteins | sample O1105metagenome_FD_94436 | JGI IMG/M metagenome (GOLD analysis project Ga0129313, IMG submission 94436) | Orangutan group fecal microbial communities from fecal samples from Wisconsin, USA - O1105 metagenome | ecosystem: Host-associated > Mammals > Digestive system > Large intestine > Fecal...
GCAAATGATTTGAACCCGTGTATCTCAATACTTTTTAAATACATATCCTCTATCCCTCAATAGCAGAAGCGCCTCGTAAGCTGCCTGCTGTTCTGCCGCTTTTTTTGTTCTTCCCTGCCCACGGCCCAGGCATTCTCCCTCCATGTCGATCTCTACCACGAAGGTCTTGTCGTGTTCCGGCCCGCTCTCATCTAACAGTCGGTACTCAAACTCTTTTTTGAGTTTCCCCTGGATCAGTTCCTGGAGATTGCTCTTACTGTCGTAGAAGAGACGTTTGTCCTCTAAATCAGACAGAATAAAGCGGTCAATAAACGCCTTGGCAGGCTGCATGCCGCCGTCCAGATAAATGGCACCGATCATAGCTTCCATACCGTCAGAGGTGATGCTGTCTCTGCGTCTGCCGCCGGTATTCTCTTCGCCTTTTCCCAAAAGCATAAACTGTCCCAGCTCCAGGTCTCTGGCACAGAATGCCAGGGAAGGCTCGCACACCATGGAGGCGCGCATCTTGGTCAACTCACCCTCCGGAACATCCGGGTGTTCCCGAAACAGGAAGTCACTGGATACCAGTTCCAGTACGGCATCTCCTAAGAATTCGATGCGCTCGTAGTTCTCTGTTTTGTTGATCTTTTGTTCATTGGTATAGGAGCTGTGGGTCAGAGCCTGTTTCAGCAATGCTTTGTTGTGAAAGCAATAGCCGATGCGCTGTTCCAGCACGTCCATTGTATAACCATCCAACATTTTTTTATCCTCACAAATATACTGCCGTAGCCCCAATCAGAGTAAGAAACGCGACACGCTCTCGCTCTGTCGCAGAGCGTAGCGGTACATAAGCGAGGAAAGTACCCTCGCTAAGTACCGACGTCTGCTTACGGTCTGCTTATTCTTACTCTGATCGTGCCTACTGGACTATATAAATATACAATTGTATAAATCGAAAAACAGGAACAGTGCCTTGTGAGCAAGCTCTCGGTCACAGTTCCTGTTTTGTCTTTGCATGGCTCGTAGCTTTACTAGTTCACTGCGTTCTTGATCATCTCTACAGCATCTTCCACTGTAGTAACCTGCTCTGCGGTCTCAGCAGGGATCTCGATATCGAACTCTTCCTCAATGCCCATGATGATCTGGTATACATCGAGGGAATCAGCACCCAGGTCATCCTGGAATGTGGTCTCCATGGTGATCTCATCAGGATCTACGTTTAATACCTCAGCAATGATTTTCTTTAATTTTTCAAATTCCATAACAGTTCCTTCTTTCTCAAAATATTTCTCTTGATTAATTATTCTCTGCAGCCTTATCTTCCGGGCTGATCTGTTCTTTGATCTTCTCGTTGATCTTCTCTTCCTTAAAAGCAATACACTGCAGAATAGAATTCTTCACTTCCACTGCCTTGCTGCTTCCGTGAGTCTTCACTACCAGACCGTTCAGTCCGAGTAACGGAGCACCTCCGTACTGAGATGTATCGAAGCTCTTCAACGTAGTCTTCAGTGCGGGTTTCACAAGCAGTGCGCCTACCTTGCTGCGCAGCGTGGACATCATCCCCTGCTTCACCTGATGCAGAAGTGCGGAGCTTACGCCTTCATACATCTTCAAGATCACATTGCCCACAAACGCTTCACAGACAATGACATCTGCCGCACCTGCGGGAATATCTCTGGCTTCTACGCTTCCGATAAAGTTGATCTCAGGACAATTTTTCAGCAGAGGGAAAGTCTCTTTTACCAGAGCGTTGCCCTTCTCCTCCTCGGCACCTATATTGACGATGCCGACCTTAGGATTCTTAACTCCCATAACGCTTTCCATATAGACGCTGCCCATCTTGGCAAACTGGACTAACATAGAAGGTCTCGCATCTACATTGGCTCCACAGTCTAACAGAAGGCTTACGCCCTTCTCTGTTGGAATCAAGGGGGCTAATGGCGGTCTCTCCACACCGCGGATACGACCTACGATCACCTGTCCGCCTACCAGTACCGCACCGGTACTTCCCGCAGATACAAATGCATCGCATTCGCCGTTCTTCACCATATACATGGCTTTGACAATGGAGGATTCCTTCTTCCGACGGATTGCCATGACCGGAGGTTCTGCCGTCTCAATGACTTCTTCAGCATGTACGACTTCCAGCTGCTCTGCATCATAGGTATATGCCTTTAATTCCTCACGGATCACAGGCTCCTTGCCTACCAGGAATACTTTGACGCGCTTATCTGCGTTGACAGCTTCCACAGCACCTTTTACGATCTCTGCCGGAGCATTATCGCCACCCATTGCGTCTACAGCAACATTTACATATTCTGCCATTTCGTCGTTCCTTTACCTGTTTATGTTTATCCGCTCATCATCAAACCGCTCCGTGGATCGCACCAAACAGTTTGATGACGGCAGATTCATTCTTACTATACTAAAGGCGTATATAAAAAGCAAGTGATTTTTTTGTGAAAGCAAAAGGAGATTCCATCCGGAATCTCCTCTTTTCTTTTCACTTAATTTCGCTTCATTGATTTATCAATTAATCAACGCTTACGACCTGCTTCTTATTGTAAGAACCGCAAGCCTTGCAAACTCTGTGAGGCATCATCAGTGCACCACATTTGCTGCACTTTACCAATGTAGGAGCGCTCATTTTCCAGTTTGCTCTTCTCTTATCTCTTCTACCTTTGGAAGATTTATTCTTAGGACAAATAGACATCGTTACACCTCCTTATTCGCGTTGAAGATATCTTGGATTGCTGCCATACGAGGATCCGGTACGAAAGTATCGCAACCACATTCCTTCAGATTCCTGTTCTGACCACATACAGGGCAGATACCCTTGCAGTCTTCCTTACACAGGATCTTTGCCGGCCAATTCACCAGAATTTCATCGTACACAAAAGCCTCTACATCCAGCTGCCATCCATCCATAAAGCTCTGCTCGGTATCTTCTTCCTCACTTACTTCCGCTTCCGGAGAATAAACGATTCTGTCAAACTTAAGCTTCATTGCTGTAGGTACTTCAGTAAGGCACCTGTCACATTTCGTGTCAAAGGTAAGCTCTGCAGTGCCGGTTACTTTTGCCTTGTTCACACCGATGTTGGTAAAAGTAAGATTAATGGGTGTCTTCTCCGTAATAGAGAAATCTCCCTGGCGGCTCTTAAAGCTTGTCATCTCAAGCGGAATGGCAACAGTTTCTACCTTGCCTTCGGATGTTAATACATCAGATAAACTTACTAACATAGCGACTCCTATGCAATATGTTGCGTAGAAAACACAAGTCTCCTACGATGTGTTGATTCACACACTGACTTATTATACATAGGCAATACTCTTTTGTCAACAAAATTTTGTAGGATTTTCATACAATTTTTGTATCCTGTGTCCGCCTACTTTTCCAGTCCGTAACTGCGGATCGTCCATCCCATCTCATCATATCCAAACGTCATAAAAAGATAAGATAACGAATCCTCCTGTACCGGCCGGAACTCTACTTCCACCGTGCAGTTACCCTTGCTGTCCATATCCACCCCGGAAAGTCCCTTGATGCCCATGATCTCAACTTCCCCTGTGTATTCCTCCTGAAAATACGTATCGGTGAAATCCTTTGCCAGCCGGTACACAGTCATTCTGTCTGCTGTTCTCTCCACTTCATCCAGTATTTTCAGGTCATCATCACCGTTCATAAGGCCGTATCTCAGATTTAAGAAATAATACATTTCTATGTCATCAGGCCTTTTTCCCTCCTCCGACCATTTCACATACTGCTCCGCCTGTTCATCGGAAACATCTTCCTGATTGGTAAATACGATCATGATAAGTGACATTCCCTGATCAATCTCTTTCTTTTCGATAATATTCAGGGAATGAAAATACATTTCCTTATAGTCTTCCTCTGCAGTCCCGGCATCCACATCACCCCTAAGCATATAATAGGTACTTCCGTCAAATTCAATATAAGAAAGGATCCATTTTTCATTATAGAGGTAATTTGCCATCAATAATTGCGCCGGGTTCCCCTGTGTGGACTGCTCATAGAATTCCGTCAGCAGTTCTGCCCCGCTGCACTCCTCGAATTGATCACTTAGCACATACACCGGATAGGACTTCAATTCTTCCATATTAAGAGGAAGTTTTGACAGTTCCTGTAAGATCACCTGCGGATCTCTATTCCCCTTCAAATTTTCCAGAATGGTATCAGTCTGCGCAAGTTTTTCCGCTTCCTGCGTTGCCTCCTGTGTCTGTTCGTCTGTCTGCTCGATGACGCTGGTGGCACTTACCGTTTCTGTTTCCTGCACGGCATTTTTGCTCTCAGTTTCCTGCGTTTCTCCACCACAGGCCGTAAGAAATGTACATGCTGAAATTACCACTGCCATGATTTTCATTCGCCTATATTTTTTACCCTCTTTCATAAAAACTCCCTCCAAAGCCTGTGATTATCGTTTTATTGATTATAACATACTATTGCATCATACTTGCATCATTTTCTTCTCTTTTATTTTCCGATACAAAAACCAGAGCAGTCCTCCGACCACTCCGGCTTTCCTATCACTCTCATATTTTCTTATTCTTTGTAATCTTATTTAAGCCTCTGCCACAGCCTCTTTCATGCTCTTCACATATTTTCCGATGTAAGGAGCTGCGTCTTTGCCATACTTTGCAATGATCTTCACGATGGCGCTTCCGACAATGGCTCCATCGGATATGGATGCCATAGCTTTGGCCTGCTCGGGAGTACTGATGCCAAAACCGATAGCACAGGGAACGTCGGTCACAGTGCGGATGCTTTCCACGATAGCGGGCAGATCGGTCTTGATCTCACTGCGCACGCCGGTGACCCCCATGGAGCTTACCACATAGATAAATCCTTCTGCCTCCGATGCGATCTGACGGATACGGCTCTCGGAAGTGGGTGCGATCATGGAGATCACCTTCACGCCATGGGCTTTGGCAGGAGCCTCCACCTCTGCCTTCTCTTCATAAGGCACATCGGGAATAATGATGGCACTGATACCCAGTTCCTCACACTTAGTAAAAAATTTCTCATATCCGTAATGGAATACCGGATTCACATAAGTCATAAACGCCAGGGGAATCTCTGACTGCTCCCGCACTCTCTTCACGATCTCGAACACACCGTCCGTGGTCATGCCGTTACTAAGAGAACGGATATTTGCCTCTTGGATCACCACGCCTTCCGCCGTGGGATCGGAAAAGGGAATACCGATCTCTATAAGATCCGCCCCTGCCTTTTCCATCTCTAAAATGAATTTTACAGTGCTGTCCGCATCCGGATCTCCTGCGGTGAGAAAGCCTATGAACGCTTTTTTATTCGGTGTATCAAATACTTTTTCTAATTTACTCATCGTATCTGTCTCCATTTCTTCTATACTACATTTCATATATTGATTACATCAGTCATGAATATCCACGCCACGGTATCTCGCGATAGCTGCCACGTCCTTATCGCCTCTGCCGGACAGACATACAATAATGCTCTGATCCGGGCTGTAGTTCTTCGCGATCTTACGCACCTGTGCTACCGCATGGGCACTCTCAATGGCGCAGATGATTCCCTCGGTTCTTGCCAGATATTCAAAAGCATCCACTGCCTCATCATCCGTGATGGGCACATACTGTGCTCTGCCGATGTCATGCAGATAAGCATGCTCCGGTCCGATGCCGGGATAATCCAGTCCTGCGGAAATGGAATATACGGGAGCGATCTGTCCATACTCATCCTGACAGAAATAGGATTTCATGCCATGGAAGATTCCTAAGGATCCCGTAGCAATAGTAGCTGCGGTCAGTGCCGTATCCACACCTTTGCCTGCTGCCTCACAGCCGATGAGTTCCACGTCCTTATCCTCAATAAAGTTGTAAAATGCACCCATGGCATTGCTGCCGCCGCCCACACAGGCTATGACTGCTGCCGGAAGCTTTCCTTCTGCCTTCAGGATCTGCTCTTTTGCTTCCTGACTGATGACACTCTGAAAATCTCGGACGATCATGGGAAAAGGATGGGGCCCCATAACAGATCCCAGTACATAATGGGTGTCCGCTACGCGGTTGGACCATTCTCTCATGGTCTCATTAACGGCATCCTTTAAGGTCATGGTACCGGAAGTTACGGGATGTACCTTGGCTCCGAGGAGTTCCATACGATAGACATTCAGTGCCTGCCTGTCGGTATCTTCTTTTCCCATAAAAATTTCGCACTCCATGCCGAGGAACGCTGCTGCCGTTGCGGTAGCCACACCATGCTGTCCGGCACCGGTCTCTGCGATCAGGCGGGTCTTGCCCATCTTCTTTGCCAGCAGTGCCTGTCCCAGGGCATTGTTGATCTTGTGGGAGCCGGTGTGGTTTAAGTCCTCTCTCTTTAAATAGATCTTCGCACCGCCCAGATCCTTGGTCATCTTCTCCGCATAGTACAGCAGAGAGGGGCGACCGGCATATTCATTCAGCAGTCTATTTAGTTCCGCATTGAATTCCGGATCCTTTTTATAATGCTCATAGCACTCCTCCAGATGGATCAGTTCATTCATCAATGTCTCGGAGATATATTGTCCTCCGTGGATTCCGTAACGTCCTTTGCTCATGTGTTCTTCCTCTTTTCTTTCTTCCTGATTTTCAATTATTCTTTTCCACTGTATTTTCAATCTCTATTGTTCCGATACTGCTCTACCAGTTCCATGATCTGGCGCATCTTCTCCGGATCTTTCTTCCGGTCACTCTCAATGCCGGAGCTGATGTCCACTGCATATGGTCTGACCGTTTCCATGGCCTCCGTCAGATTCTCCGCCTGTAATCCTCCTGCCAGGAAAAATTCCCTGTCGATCCCGCCAAGGGCACTCCAGTCAAACGCCTGTCCCGATCCCATTCCGTTGTCGAATAACAGATAGTCTGCACTGCTGTCCAGCCAGGCTTCCACATCATATCGGTCTCTTACTTTGACCGCCTTGATCACCGGCTTGTGGCACACCGCCTGCAGATACTGGATATCCTCCTCCGTCTCATCTCCGTGGAGCTGTGCCACATCCAGAATACCTTCCTCCAGCAGTTCTATAATGTTCTTTGGATCCTCATTTACAAACACCCCAACCGTCCGGATTCCCGGCAGAAGCTTTTTGCGATATTCGGTTGCCTGCTCCTTCGTAACCGCCCGGTGACTCTTTTCGTAAAATACAAAACCCACATAGTCCGGCTGCACCTCATTGGCATAGTCAATATCCTCCGGACGATAGAGACCGCACATTTTTACTTTCATAATAATTTACGACCTTTCTATAGACTGCAAACTTTGGCCGTAGGCACAAATTTGCGTGTGAAAAATTTATTTTTCACACTGTCCGCGAAGCTCCTGCAATACCGCTTTCTTATCCGCACTTCGCATCAGCGTCTCTCCGATAAGAACAGCATTGGTACCGTTCTGCTCGAGTCTCGCGATATCCTGCCTGGTCTTCATACCGCTCTCAGATACGAAGAGGATGTTCTCCGGCACCAGTTCCCGCAGGCGCACGGAATTATTGATATCCACTGTAAAATCTTTCAGATTCCGGTTATTGACACCGACGATCCTTGCGCCGGCTGCAAGCGCCATCTCCACTTCCTTCTCATCATGTGCTTCCACCAGTGCCGACAGGCCAAGTTCTCCGGCAATCCCCGCGTACTCCGACAGCTGCATAGGAGAAAGAATGGCACAGATCAGGAGCACTGCATCCGCTCCGATATTTTTTGCCTCGTAGATCATGTATTCGTCTACTGTGAAATCTTTCCGAAGTAGCGGGATCTTCACCGCCTGACGGATCTCAGTCAGATATTCGTTCTTCCCCTGAAAATACGCCGGTTCCGTCAGCACCGAGATTGCATCTGCTCCTGCCGCTTCGTATTCCTTTGCGATCTGCACATAGGGAAATTCCGGTGCGATCAGTCCCTTGGAGGGTGATGCTTTCTTCGCTTCACAGATAAAGCTCATTCCCGGCTTTGCCAGTGCCTGTTCAAAGGGAAATCCCGTATTGCTGTCTAACTCTCTGGCTCTGGCGATCTGCTCTGTAAGAGGCAATGCTTCTTTAGCTGCTGCCACCCGCTCCTTTGCAGAGGCTGCTATAGTATCCAGTATCATTCATTCATCCTGCCTTTCCGTTTCATAATCTAAATCCAGAATCCTTGCGCCGCAGGTCAAAAGTACTCGTAACACTTTATCATGCATTGCTCTGCTGGATAAAACGCTCGAGCTGTGCCTTTGCAAGACCTGTGTCGATGACCTTCTCTGCCAGTTTTACACCGTCTGCCATGCTGTCTGCCTTGCCTGCCACATAGAGGGCTGCTGCCGCATTCAACAGTACGGCGTTACGCTTGGGTCCTGTTTCCCCATTTAAGATAGCTCTGGTGATCTCTGCGTTCTCCTGGGGAGTCCCGCCTACCAGGTCCTCCTTCGTGCATCTTTCCAGCCCAAAATCTTCCGGTGTGATCACATAATTTTTGAAGGTGCCGTTGTCAATCTCGCAGACTGCGGTAGGTGCACTGGCGGAGATCTCGTCCAGTCTGTCCTGTCCGTAGACTACCATGCCTCTCTTGACTCCCAGATTGGACAATACCTTTGCCATGGAAGGCAGCAGGCTTTCATCGTACACACCCATGATCTGGTATACCGGTCCTGCTGGGTTCGCTAACGGTCCTAAAATATTGAAGATCGTGCGGATGCCCAGTTCCTTGCGGATGGGTCCCACATATTTCATGGCAGTGTGATATTTCTGTGCGAAGAGGAAGCAGATACCGATCTCTTCTAACAGCTTCCTGCTCTGCTCCGGCTCTATGGTGATATTCACACCCAGCGCTTCCAGGCAGTCTGCCGCACCGGATTTGGAGCTGGCTGCGCGGTTGCCGTGCTTGGCTACCGGTACGCCTGCCGCAGAGATCACGATAGATGCCGTAGTGGAGATATTGAAAGAATTAGATCCGTCACCGCCGGTTCCCACGATCTCCAGCGCTTCTACATCTGCGCCCAGCTTTCTACCGAACTTCCGCATCTCTTCTGCGGAGCCGGTGATCTCTTCGATGGTCTCACCTTTCTGACTTAGTGCTGTTAAGTAAGCACTTTTTAAAATATCACTGGCTTCCCCGCTCATGATCTCATCCATAACAGTTTTTGCCATATCGTATCCGATGTCCTCATTTTTTACCAGTTTAGCTACTGCTTCTTTGATCATATTTCTGCCTTCTCCCTTCCGTGTCTGTAAAAAATTAACGATGATCTGTCGTCCGTCCGGTGTCAGTACGGATTCCGGATGGAATTGTACTCCGTAGATCTGTTTTTCCGTCTGTTCTACCGCCATGACTTCGCCATCTTCAGTAACTGCGGTAACTTTCAATTCTGCGGGAATCGTCTGCGGATCCGCTACCAGTGAATGATATCTTGCCACGGTGATAACCTTTTTCATTCCCCGGAACAATACGCTGTCTGTATCCAGGGTTGCCAGGGACTGTTTTCCATGCATCAGGTGGGATGCGTAGGTAACGGTAGCCCCCGCCACCTCACAGATTGCCTGATGCCCGAGACAGATTCCCAAAATAGGTATCCTGCCCCCAAGTTCCCGGATCACATTTTCACAGACACCTGCTTTGTCCGGTCTGCCGGGTCCCGGTGATAATATGATGTGGGAGGGATTCATGGCGCGGATCTCTTCCACGCTGCATTCGTCATTGCGGATCACCCGGATATCCGGGTTCACACTTCCTACCAGCTGGTATACGTTGTAGGAAAAGCTGTCGTAGTTATCGATCAGTAATATCATGCTTCCATTCCCTCCTGTGCTTTCTGAAGTGCCTGCCGGACTGCTGCCGCTTTCTGGATACATTCTCTGTATTCCTTCTCCGGTACGCTGTCTGCCACGATACCGGCGCCGGATCTTACGAATACTTTTCCATTCTTGGAAAAAGCAAGTCTGATGGCAATGCAGGTATCCAGATTTCCGGTAAAGGAAATGTAGCCGATGGCTCCGCCGTAGATACCTCTCTTATTGTCTTCCAGTTCATTGATGATCTCGCATGCCCGCAGCTTCGGGGCTCCCGACAGAGTTCCTGCGGGGAGGATGGCATCCACCGCATCCAGAGCATCCGCATCCTCTCTGATCACTCCTCTTACCGTGGATCCGATGTGCATGACATGAGAATATCTCTCAATGGACATATACTTTTCCACTTCCACGGTGCCGATCCGGCTGATCTTGCCAATATCATTCCGTCCAAGATCCACTAACATATTGTGTTCGGATCGTTCCTTCTCATCTGCTAAAAGTTCTGCCTCCAGCGCCTTGTCCGCTTCCTCGGTGGCACCTCTGGGTCTCGTTCCGGCTAAAGGGAAGGTATGTAACACGCCGTCCTCTAACTTTACTAATGTCTCCGGGCTGGCTCCAACGATCTCACCATCACTTCCGGAGAAATAGAACATGTATGGGGAAGGATTTGTCGTGCGGAGTACCCGGTAAGCATCTAAGAGGCTTCCTTCCATCTCCGCCTCCAGGCGATTGGATAATACCACCTGGAAGATATCTCCCTCTCTGATGTAATGCTTGGCTTTCTCGACCATGCTGCAATAGGCTGCTTCGTTGAACAGCGGTTGAAAATCCGTCCGGAGCTTACAGGGAATATGCTCTGCCTTTTCCCCATTCAGCAAAAGCTCCTTCATGTTGTTCAGTTCCCGCTCTGCTCTATGATAATTGATCTCCAGATCATCGGTCTTGATATTCAGGATCAGGATCAGCTTCTGTCTGTAGTTGTCAAAAGCGATGACCTTGTGGAACAGCATCAGGTTCACATCCTGGAAGCCTTCCTCATCCTTCGCATCCAGTCGCAGCGTCGGTTCGCTGTATTTGATATAGTCATAGGAAAAATATCCTACCAGACCTCCGGTAAAGGAAGGCAGCCCCGGCAGCTTGGGACTTTTATTCTCTTCCATGACATTGCGGATGATCCCTCTGACATCTCCGGAATCTGTCCGGCTGGTCAGTTCCGATTTTATTGTGGTCATACCGTTATAGCAGGTGATCTCAAGCAAAGGATCATATCCTAAAAAGGAATACCTGCCCCATCGTTTATCCGCCTCCGCACTTTCCAGCAGATAGACATGACCGCTGACCTTTTTTAAGATGCGCAGCACTTCGATGGGTGTGGTCATATCCGCATACAGCTCTGTGCTTATGGGAATCACTCCGTAATTTCCTTCCGCTGCGATCTTTTTACATTCTTCCAGTGTGGGTGTGATCTTCATTCCGGTACTCCTCCTTAAAATTATTTCTGCTCACACCTTTTCAGCGCCTCAATTCGTAAAATCGCCTCTTTGAGGCTTCCTTTTACTCATTGGTGCTATCTCGCCATAGGCTCTGAAAAGGTTACAAAAAAACCGCCCATGACAGAATCTGCTTCTGTCAAGGACGGGTCATTTACATTTCCCGCGGTGCCACCTTGCTTCACAATTGCTTGTGCTCTTACAGGATACCAACATATCCCCGGCAACTGACGTATGCCCTCACGTCGCAGAATACTTGAGGTCTTAAAATTCTGTGTGTCCTCTTTGACTGCGCCCTCCGTGGTCCATTTAACAACCTGCGTTCCAACCTTTCTCAGCATCCGGTCTCTCTGTAAGTGCACGAACTGTTTTTATCTCCACATCAATGGTTTTCTTACCGCTGTATTTAATTTTTATTTATATTACTGCTTTAGTGTGTTAACGTCAAGTAGTGATTTTAATCTTTTTTGTAAAAAATCTTTGCGTATTTTATTTTTCTATCTTCCTACTTTGAGGAAAAGCTCACGAATTCCTTCATAGTAACCGATGGTCACCGTGGTACTGCCTTCCTCCTCCCCCGGGAAAGTATACTTGGCAAAATACGGTGTCGTCTCCAACAGCGGATTTTGATCCTCATTTTTTTCAAGACCGGCGAGTTCCAGATATTCCGCATACCGGTCGATCATGGCATCCGTGTCGATGTCATCCCATTGCTGTCCGGTTCGGACATAGAATTCATAAATTTTGCCGGTATCCGCATCCAGATATATATCCAGAAAACGGTTGCTCTTATCCGCATTCCTGACGTCCGTAGACAGGCTGAGTTTCCATACGGAGAGATTATTCCTCGGCTCCAGCACATCGATGGCTGAACAGATCACCGCTTCGTAAGAGTCTTCCGACACTTCCTTTACTTCCCCGGGAAGAATTCCCTGCTCCTTCAGGGTCTGAATCTCCCTGTTGCACGCTTCATATACCGCTTCCTTCTGAATCTGTCCCTCTCCCGGCTGCTGACGATTCTCCACAAACGCGTAGGTACCCGTCATTTCTCCGTAGCTTCCTGTCTCATTGTCCACTCTGGTCAAAAAGCGCAGTTCACTCTCCGGCAGGGTCTGACTGCTCAGACATCTCCCCAAAAGATACAGTTTCTGATTGCTGCTCATGCGGTAACGATATCCTTCCGCACCTTCCACCGCCTCTGTGGTAATACTGTTTAAGAGTCTCTCATCCCTTCTGGCCGCGATCCATTCCGGTCCCCACAGAGCCGCAAGAATGACCACCACTGCTACCGCAAAGCCCAAAGAACAGCTCTTCCATCTATTCATCCGCCTTCACCCCCTCATCCGGAATCAGAAAGCTCATGCAACTTCCATGACCCAGTGTACTCTCGATCTTCAGGCAGCTGTGATGCAGTTCCAAAATAGCGGTGCACAGCGCAAGCCCCAGTCCCGCTCCGTTATGAGCCCTGGATCTGGATTTATCCACCATATAAAAAGCTTCCGTGATCTTATGAAGTTCTTCCTCTGGGATGCCGATTCCTTCATCCCGCACCTGAAAATAGTAACCGTTCTCCATGCGCCTTCCCGTGATCTCCACGGTCTGCCCCTCCTTTGAAGCTTTGATGGCATTATCGGTCAGATTGATCAAAACAGTCTTCAACAGGTTCTCCTCGGCATAGAGATCTCCCTTTTCCCAGCAGATGTCAACCTTCACCCTGCTGTCTTCCGGGTTCTTGGTCTCATCATAGATTTCCTGCAGATACGAGAAAATACCAGTGACATTTGTGGTCTTACGATCGATCTCCTTACGTCTGGTCACAATGATATCCAGCAGTCTGAGTGCCATAGTCTCCAGGCGTTTTCCCTCTGTATAGATATAATTAGCACACAAAAAATGCCTCTCATCATCCAATTTCCGGGAACGCAGCATATCCGCATAACCGATAATGGCAGTCAGCGGTGTCTTCAGTTCATGGGAAAATGCGGCAATAAAATCTTCTCTGGCTCTGACTTCATTTTCCAAATTCTGAATATTCTGCTCCAGCGCTTCTGCCATATGGTTGAAATCCACAGTCAGCTGTCCCATTTCATCATTACTGATCTGCTCCGCACGATAGCTGTATTCTCCCTCCGCCATTTTGCCGGTGGCACGGGTTAAAAGTCTGATAGGTCTGGTCAGCCAACAGGCAATCAGCGTCATGACCGCTCCACTGCATAACAATACGATCACCGTAACCTGACGATACATCCGAAATCCTTCCGTCCTCTCCGTATATACCACAGTTACATTTTTCATGGTCTCTAACGTCAGCAGACGGTCAGACACATTGATCCTGGTCTGTGTCTGGATATAATAGGAATCCCCCGACTGCACTACCCGGTATACTCTCGTATTTTCTCCGCGCTCTTCCCACAGAGAAGTATCCCCGGTAAACCCTTCGCTGGCATACAGCACCTTACCGTTTTCATCGCTGATCCGCAGCAATCTGTTGCCGTGCTGTCCACTGTTCTCCAGGTACACTCCGATCTGTTCCACCGTTCCGTCCGGAAGTACATCATATTTGGACGGAATATTTAAAGCTGCCGTCTCAAAAGCGAACCTCAAAATACTGCTTTCATCAAGTGCCTGTCTGGTCTCACGCTCCATGGAGGTCTGAAACACATAATTTACAAAAAAATAACCGCTTGCTCCGCATGCCGCTGCCATGATCAACATCGTGCAAAACAGTATTTTCCAGGAAAATTTCATACATCTCTCCTTTTACCCACTCCGGGTCATGCGATCTCCAGCCGGTATCCCACCTTATAGACCGCCACCAGCTGACGCTCCCATCCCATCTTCTTGCGCAGGCGCTGCACATGAAGCTCTAAGGTTCTGCTATCTCCGTCATACTCTTCGCCCCACACTTTTTCATACAGATTTTCCTTGAACAGGGCAATATTTTTGTTCTGGATAAACAACACCAAAAGTCCGTACTCCTTATTGGTCAGCACCACGGGAATCCCTGCCTTTGTCACCATTCTGGCATCCATATCCACCACCACATCACCGGCGGACAACTGAGCTCCCGTCTTATGGAATCTGCGCAATACGACTTCCACTCTCGCCAGAAGTTCCACGACATCAAAGGGCTTCACCAGATAATCCTCTGCACCAAGCCGCAGCCCCTTTACCCGGTCCTTCACATCTCCCCTGGCTGTAATGAAGATCACCGGAATCTTCAAAGGTCTGATATATTCCATGATGTCAAAGCCATCCACTCCCGGTAGCATAATATCCAGTAAGATCAGATCGAATTTTTCTCTCTCGATGCATTCGATTGCTTTCATGCCGTCCTGTACGCTTTTACAAAAATATCCTGCTGCCGACAGATTCAGATCGATCAGATCACAGATCGGCTTTTCATCATCCACGATCAATATTTTTATCATTATGTCTGCCATCCCCAGTAGGCACGTATCTTCCCAACCAGTGCCTCTAAAGTGTCCTCCTCCGTACATTCATAATTTGCGGTAAAATCTTTGTCTTTTTCAAATCCGGCAGTCCGCTGATAATACACGGTACACACGGTATCTACTAACAGTTCCCCGGAATCTCCCTCGTAACTGTATTTTGCAAATACCACCAGATCCTTGAACCCGTCACCGTCCAGATCCTTCCCCTGGATTCCCTTCAGCGCATAGAGATTGTCGTAATCCTCCATAGGCTGGAAACTCCACACAATATTTCCCTGCTCGTCGATCAGGTAGATCATAAACACATCATATTCCGCCATCCGGTATACTCCGGGCACTACCTTCATTTTCCCCAGCTTTTCAAAATTACGGGTATAGCTTTGTTCCTCGATCACCCGGAAATTATGGCTGAGCAGTTCTCCGTATGTCTCCGCAGTGTAGAGGAATTCTGTGGAACGTCCGTCGCGTACGAAGTTCAGAATACACGCCGGATTTTTATTCATATCAAAGCGGTTGATCTTGTCCGAGATCCGATAGTCTCTGTAAAAGCTGCCATTCTCCTGGAACAGAACATCTCCCACTTTATAAGATTTCTCCTGATAATCTCCTCTGTCATTATGGCACTGGGCGATCAGAATAATATCCGTATCGCTGTCATTGTCCACATCCTGAAAAGATACCGATGCAAGCTTCTCTATGGGCTGCCACAGTTCTCCCGGATAGCAGTAATTTGCCTCCAACTGGTCCGTCTTGTACAGAATCTGTCCATTATCATCTGCGATAAAAACTGCCAGTCTGTGGTACCTCTTGTCCAATGCCGCATAGAACCAGACTTCATCCACTTCGTCCTCCGGCGTATCCTCCGGCAATTTCTGAAGCGGCATGGCAAATACCTGATCCTCTAACAAACGAAATCCGTTTTCCTCCAGCTCCGTGATCTTCTCTATGCTCTGAAGCCTGGCCTGATACCTGACGTACTCTTCCGCCACCGATCCTGCGTTTCTTCTGGCTGCAGTCACGGAAAAAGAAAAGGCGGGAACAAGCGTAAATAAAATCGCAAAGAGCATGATACATGCTATGATCAGCATGTTTTTTCTCTTCCTGTCTTTCGGCATGTTCCCACCTCCTTTGTATCCAATTTGTTCTATCTATACTTGCTTACTTTATATCCGGCAGATCATCGATAATAATGTGTCTGGGCTGACCTGTGATCATGATCGGGGTCAGTTCCGCCTGGATCAGAGGCTCGATATAGTTCTTCATCTCTTCGGTCACATAATCTCCCTCTTCCGTAATCCAGGAACGGGGAACCTTTTTCTCCAGATTTGCTACCTTATGCACATCATAGAGATCCGTGGTGCAGATATAGGGATCCTGAGATACTCTTTTTAGGATCACCATCTGACCGGTCTTGCCCTCAAAAGCTGCCTTTACCGCAGTACCGCCTACCTGATAAGCCTCGGTGATATCCACACGGGAGGTCAGATGTCCTGCACAGCGTTGCAGGGTAGACAGTTCGATAGCTCTGGACTTGCAGCCTAATTTCTCGATGATCAGGTCAGACAGATATTTACCGGTACCGGATAACTGCACATGACCGAAGGAATCGGTCTTGTCCGAATGTGCGGACAATTCGCAGACATATCTGCCGTCTGCAGTCTTGATACCTTCCGATACGGCGATGACGATGGACTGTTTCTCAGCTACCAGTTTCTTTACTTTTTCCAGAAAAACATCCACATCGAAAGGAACCTCCGGCAGATAGATCAGATCCGGACCTTCGCAGTCTTCACTTTTGGCAAGTACTGCCGCACCGGTAAGCCATCCCGCATTTCTTCCCATGATCTCGATGACCGTCACACTCTGCATCTCATAGATCAGACCATCTCGTACCAGTTCCTTGGTAACGGTGGCAATATATTTTGCAGCACTGCCGTAACCGGGCGTATGATCCGTACCCTCCAGATCATTATCGATCGTCTTGGGCACACCGATAAAACGGATCGGGCTGTCAACCGTCTGGGCATAATCGGAAAGCTTTTTTATGGTATCCATGGAGTCATTACCGCCGATATAGAAAAATGCCGTAATCTCCAGTTCTTCCAGAATCGCAAATATTTTCTCATAGATAGCTTTATCTTCACTGCTCTCCGGCAGTTTATAGCGGCAGGAGCCCAGGAAGGATGCCGGGGTTCTCTTCAGAAGTTCCACATCCATATCATTACGGATCTTCTCCCCCAGATTCACGATCTTTTTCTCCAAAAGTCCCTGGATGCCGTAACGCATACCGTATATGGTATCCGCCCCCATATCCTTTGCTGTCTTATAGACGCCGGCAAGACTGGCATTGATTACCGCTGTAGGTCCTCCGGACTGTCCTACGATCACATTTTTCTTCATACCATTTTCTCCCTCTGTTCATTCCTTATCATAATAAAACACCCATCAATCGGAGCCTCCGGTTGATGGGTGTTCTCATTCTTAAGGTTCCGTCGAACCTATTTTACCAAACTTACTGTCTCTCTGGCAATAGCAAGTTCCTCATTCGTAGGAATTACCATAACAGTGGTCTTGCTGTCAGACGTGGAAATAGCGATCTCCTCGCCGCGCTTGTGGTTCGCATCCTCATCAATGGATACGCCCAGGAAGCCCAGATGCTCACATACCAGGGAACGAACCAGAGGTGCGTTCTCACCAATACCTGCGGTAAAGCAGATCACATCTACACCGTTCATTGCTGCTACATAAGAACCGATGTATTTTGCTACGCGGTAGCAGTAGGTGTTCATGGTGCGGATGCAGTGTGCATCGCCGTTGTTATAACCGGCTTCCAGATCACGGAAATCGGAAGACAGGTTGTTGGACAGACCGTATACACCGGACTTCTTGTTCAGAACAGTCATAATCTCGTCGATGTTCTTGCCCTCTTTGTGAGCGATGAACTCCATGATGGCGGGATCAATATCACCGGAACGGGTTCCCATGATCAGACCTTCCAGGGGAGTCAGGCCCATAGAGGTATCTACACATTTACCGTTCTTCACTGCAGATACGCTGGCTCCGTTACCTAAGTGGCATACGATGATCTTCAGATCTTCGTACTTCTTGCCCAGAACCTCAGCAGCCTTCCTGGATACATAAGAGTGACTGGTTCCGTGGAAACCGTAACGTCTGATCTTGTACTTCTCATAATACTCATAAGGCAGACCGTACATATAAGCTTCCTCAGGCATGGTCTGATGGAAAGCGGTATCGAATACAGCTACCATGGGAGTGGTGGGCATCAGCTTTTTGCAGGCATTGATACCGATCAGGTTTGCAGGGTTATGTAAAGGAGCCAGATCGTTACATTCTTCGATGGCTTTCATAACTTCATCGGTAATGAGGGTAGATGCTGCGAACTTCTCGCCGCCGTGTACGATACGATGTCCTACCGCACCAATCTCATCCAGGCTCTTCACCACGCCGGTCTTTTCATTGGTCAGAGCTTCCAGTACCAGACGGATTGCTTCAGTGTGATCCGGCATGGGAGTTACGGTCTGCTCCTTCTCGCCGCCATCGGGGGTATAGGTGATCTGGCTTCCTTCGATACCGATTCTCTCACAGAGACCCTTTGCGATGCATTTCTCGGTCTCGGAATCAATAAGCTGGAACTTCAGGGAAGAGCTTCCGCAGTTAATAACTAAAATATTCATGGTACATTCCTTTCTTTTTTAATCTGTCAGACTAATGTTCTATGATCTCATGCCACCCGGTAAGGGCAATACATGAATACGGTGCGGGACAGATATCCCGCACACGTTTATGGTTCTTATAATGATTATACTAACTGTGCCTGTACAGCAGTCAATGCTACAACACCAACAATATCCTGCCAGGAACATCCTCTGGACAGATCGTTAACAGGCTTTGCGATACCCTGCAACATAGGGCCGTAAGCTTCTGCACCACCCAGTCTCTGTACCAGCTTGTAACCGATGTTACCTGCATCCAGGTTCGGGAAGATCAGAACATTTGCATGTCCGTTAACAGGGCTTCCGGGAGCCTTGGACTTAGCTACACTGGGAACCAGCGCTGCATCCAGCTGCAGTTCACCGTCTAAGGTCAGATGAGGATACTCCTCATGTGCAATACGGGTAGCTTCTACTACTTTGTCAACCAGCGCATGCTTGGCACTGCCCTTGGTGGAGTGGCTTAACATAGCGATAACGGGCTTGGGTCCGATCAGGGACTTGAAGCTTCTGGAAGAGGTATCTGCGATGGCAGCCAGCTCTTCGGGGGTAGGATCCTGGTTCAGACCACAGTCAGCGAACAGGAAAGTTCCGTTCTCACCCTGATCCTTGAATACGGTATCCATAACGAAGAATGCGGATACCAGCTTAACGCCGGGTGCAGTCTTTAAGATCTGCAGTGCGGGTCTTAAGGTATCTGCGGTGGAGTGACATGCACCTGCGACCATACCGTCAGCATCGTTAGCCTTAACCATTACGATACCGAAGGTCAGGTAATCATTTAACAGGATCTCTCTGGCCTTCTCGGGAGTCATTCCCTTTGCTTTTCTGGTTTCATATAATAAATTCACATAGTCATCCAACTTGGGAGTTGTTTTCGGGTTAACTACCGTTACCTTGGACAGGTCGACTTCCAGCCAGCCTGCACCATCCATGATCTTCTCTTCATCACCAATCATAATGATATCTGCGATGCCCTCTTCCACGATACGGGCAGCAGCCAGCAATGTTCTCTTATCATTAGATTCCGGTAATACAATTGTTTTTTTGTCGAGTCTTGCTCTCTCTTTAATCATGTCAATATATGACATATCCATTCTCCTTTCCGGCGGGGGATACCCGCTTCCTCCCAAATAACTTCTGTAAAGTTTTGGTTTTATCTTAACAAACCGATGTATTTATATTATACTAAATACATCTGAAGTAGACAAGGGCATAATGTTCGCAAAATTGTATATTTTCAGATACAACCATTGAATTTTAATTGCAAAATATGCTGATAACCATGCACATGTAAACGCTTTCAATGTATGTTATTTTTTTCACATGCACAGCTTGTATTTATGTTCGTTTTACCGTATATTTCTTTTCACGAAAGGAGCCATATTATGAAGGTCAATGGTATTGTCGCAGAATACAACCCTTTTCATAATGGTCATGCTTACCAGATGCAGCATGCCAAAGTAGCCACAGGCGCCGATTATACGATTGTTGTTATGAGCGGCAACTTCATGCAGCGCGGTGCCCCTGCCCTGTTAGATAAGTTCACCCGCACCAAAATGGCTTTGGAATGCGGTGCGGATCTTGTGCTGGAACTCCCCACCTGCTACGCTGCCTCGAGCGCGGAATTTTTCGCCAAAGGATCCGTTGCTCTGTTTGACAAACTGGGAGTCACCACGAATCTGTGCTTTGGCAGTGAATGCGGTAACATCGATACGCTCTCCCGGATTGCTGAGATCTTCTACACAGAGCCGGAACCTTATGTGGAATCCCTGCGCTGCAATCTGAAAAAGGGAATGTCCTTCCCGATTGCCAGGACCTGGGCTCTGTTGCAGTACGCTCCCTCATTAAGTGATGACAAGGATGTGCTGTCCTCTCCGAATAATATACTGGGAATTGAATATCTGAAGGCTCTGATGTCAAGGAACAGCAAGATTCTTCCCTTCACTACTACCCGTGTAGGTGCGGATTATCACGATAAGCGCCTGGGGACCAACCAGTGTTCGGCCATTGCCATCCGTCAGTCCGTGGCTGCTGGGCATGATCTTGCCTATCTGGCCTCTCAGATGCCGGAAAATGCCTATGAGATATTACGGACTTCTCTGGAGGAACAGAAACCTCTGTTTGCGGATGATTTTTCCGCAGCGCTGCAATACAAGTTGCTGATGGAATACTCCGCAGGGTACGACAAGTATCAGGATATTTCCTTGGATCTCTCCGACCGTATCCGCAATACCCTGCCGTCCTTCACCGGATTATCTTCTTTCTGCGATCTGCTCAAGAGCAAGGATATGACCTACACCCGTATCAGCAGATGTCTGTTCCATATTTTGCTGAATATGACCAAGGAAGAATTCGAGACCTGTAAGGCTGAAGATTATATTTCCTACGCCAGAGTGTTGGGTTTTTGCAAGGATGCAGCTCCTCTCCTTACCGAGCTCAAGAAGAAAAGCTCCATTCCACTCATTACCAGTTTGGCAGACGCAAGACAAACACTTCCCGCAGATGCTTTGCGTATGATGGATCAGGATATTCTCCGGAATCAGATCTACCTGGGAAATCTGGCACTGAAGAATAAAAAAGAAATGGTGAATGAATATCGGACACCGATTGTGATTGTGTAAATTGAGAGTTAGTGAATAAACCACGAACGCCCACGGCGAACGGAACATCACGCCTTGATGTCGCGTCTCCAGGTGTGAATTTTCTATTGAAAAGTGATACAGCGGTTCTCATCATGACGGGGCCGCCTACAGACGCCATCCATGGCGTCAATCGGCTGACGCGGACATCGTGTCCGCTTTCCCCCTGTCTTTCAGCACTTTTCAAGAAAATATCAACACCCTCCGACAGACATCGCGGCATGACATTCCGTCCGCTGTGGGCGTTCTGCGTTTTGAAAAGCTTTCAAAAACTAGTAACCCTGCCAAGGGCTATTATTTTCATAAAAATCCTTATTTTACTAAATTTATGAAAAAAATTCTTAAAATACATTTCCTTTTGATAAAGTCCATATAATGGTGTAAATTAAAAAAATAAAATAAAAAGAGCCAATAGCTCTACTTTCAGTTAAAATTAA
>Ga0129313_1000902_pt1 | contig 21502 bp, 22 predicted proteins | sample O1105metagenome_FD_94436 | JGI IMG/M metagenome (GOLD analysis project Ga0129313, IMG submission 94436) | Orangutan group fecal microbial communities from fecal samples from Wisconsin, USA - O1105 metagenome | ecosystem: Host-associated > Mammals > Digestive system > Large intestine > Fecal...
AATTGAGGCTATTGAGGAAGCAATGCCTCCGGCAGATATGATGGGTATGCCGGGAATGTGTAATGAAATGCGTAGACCTATGATGTTGTTGGTTAAGGTTAAAAAGGTTTAATAAACAACTTCTGGTTTTTAGAACTAGAGAAATAAGAATTTTTAAGGAGTAATAGGCATGAAAATTCGAGAAGTGAATGAGAATAAAAAGCAATATATATCATTGCTGCTATTGGCGGATGAACAGGAGAACATGATCGACCGCTATCTTGAAAGAGGCACCATGTATGTGCTTGAAGACAGCAATGTAAAGGCTGAATGCGTTGTCTATGATGAAGGTAACGGAATACTTGAAATCAAGAATATTGCGGTTGATCCGAAGAATCAAGGGAAGGGTTACGGCAAAGCACTGATTGACTTCCTTGCCTGCAAATATGCAGATGGCTATTCTATATTACAGGTCGGAACGGGAGATAGTCCTCTCACGATACCATTTTATGAAAAATGCGGTTTTGTCCGTTCTCATAAAGTCCAAAATTTCTTTACTGACAATTATGACCATCCAATCTATGAGGGCGGCGTACAGTTAGTAGATATGGTATATTTGCAGAGACGTTTATAACTTCCAGTTTTTCGAGATGACGATAGACAGGAAAATTGACATTTAAAGCTGAAGGTTAAAATAATACAGCTATGCATATTTATTCGTTAATATACATAACTGTATTATTTTTTTGGCTTTGTCTATAGTCTGAAAGTGTGGGAAACCACACTTTGTTTTTATACAAATAGTTGACAATGCAACTAATTTGGAGTATAACGTATAATTGTAATAAAAGAAAATAATGGAAATGAGGAAAATGATATGCAGAACAATCCGGGAAGATTGATTTCCATCCTGTATCGGAAAGCACAGGTTTATTGGACCCAGTCTTTAAAGGAATATCAGATAACTTCAGCAGAATATCCCATTCTTTTGCGGTTGTACGCCAGAGAGGGAGTGACGCAGGAGGAGATTGTGGCAGAGCTGGAGATGGACAAATCTGCTATTGCAAGAGCATTACAATCCTTGATAGACAAGGGCTTCGTGGAAAAACAGAAGGATGAACAGGACCGACGTTGTAACCGAATCTACCTCACAGAGAAAGGCCATGGGGTGCGACAGGTGATAGAGGAAGCAAAACAAAAATGGAATGAAATTCTAATGAAAAATATGACGGAGGAAGAACAAAGAGAAATGATTCGTCTCTTGGGGCAATCTGTCAAAAATTTGAAAAGAGAGTGAGAGAATGATGAGTGAAGAGATAAGAAAGAACCCTTTGGGGGAGGAGAGTACCCATAAATTGCTGCGGCAGTTTGCGATTCCCAGCATTGTTGCCATGCTGGTCAGTTCCTTATACAACATCGTGGATCAGTTTTTTATAGGAAGAAGTGTGGGAGAACTGGGAAATGCAGCAACCAATATTTCTTTTCCCCTGTCTATCTCCTGTGTGGCAATCGCCCTGCTTTTTGGAATTGGAGGGGCTTCGGCATTTAACATTGCATCGGGAAGAGGAGAGAAGGAAAAGGCAGTATTTTATCTGGGAAATGCGGCAGCCATGTTGGTTATTTGCGGTTTGGTATTGAGTGTAGTAACAGAACTTTTTCTGGAACCTATGTTGCGGTTTTTCGGTTCGCCGGAGGATGTTTTGGGATATGCCAAGGAGTATACCAGAATAATTGCATTGGGATTTCCACTGTTGATTCTCACCACCGGAGGCGGTCATTTGATTCGTGCAGACGGCAGACCAAAGGTTGCCATGGTTTGCAACCTGGTAGGAGCTGTTATCAACACCGGTCTGGATGCTCTTTTTGTATTTAAGTTAGATTGGGGAATGAAGGGAGCCGCAGCAGCCACAGTTATTGGACAGGTCATCTCGGGAATACTTGTAATCTGGTATCTTAGTCATTGCCAGACTGTAACGCTCAAACGAGAACATCTTCTGCCCAAGGCAAAAAATGTGGGAAGAATCATGTCCTTGGGAACGGCCCCTTGCAGTAATCAGCTTGCAATGATGATTGTGCAGATTGTAATGAACAAATCCTTGAAATATTATGGTTCCCTGTCTGTCTATGGAGAAGCTATTCCCATTGCCTGTGCGGGAATCATCACAAAAGTAAATCAGGTATTTATGTCCTTTATTATCGGAATTTCCCAAGGACTTCAGCCCATTGTAAGCTTCAACTACGGAGCAAAAAAATATGGACGTGTGAAAGAGGCATATCTGCGGGCAATTACCTATGGTTTTGTCTTGGCATTGATTGCATTTTTACTGTTCCAGTTTGCACCGCGGCAGATTATATCCATTTTTGGCGACGGTTCCAAAGAATATTATCAGTTTGCCATACGGTATTTTCATGTGTACTTGTTCTTTACATTTTTGAATTTTTTACAGCCGATTTCCTCTAACTTTTTTACAGCTATCGGAAAGCCAAAAGGAGGCGTATTCCTGTCTTTGACAAGACAGATTATCTTTTTGCTGCCGCTGCTGTTAGTATTTCCGTATTTTATGGGAATCGACGGTATCATGTACGCAGGTCCGGTGGCAGATTTTATGGCAGCAGTAGTGACAGGAATCATGATTACAAGAGAATTGACCCGCCCTTGTTATCGGTGGCAAAACTAGGAGTATTCCATCATTTTTTTATGTGTTTCATAAGAACATTTTCTTGATGGGATATCTATTTTATAGTAAAATTATTTTATCAAGAATCAAACATATTCGCTAAGATGGAAGATAAAGAAATATGGAAAACCTATGAAGAGGTTAGAGAGACCTACGCCAAAAATTATGAAGAAGAACAAAAGAAGAACCTTCAAAATAATATTGATATGCAAAAGGACGATACAGGAGTAGCAGAACACGAGTATTTACTTGCCGAAATGCAGCAGGCGTTAGACGAAGCGATTGCAGCAGGAGACCAAGAGCAAATTGAAGCGATAAATAGGGAAATGGAAGTTATTGAGGATGAGTTTAATGAAAGCTCTAAAGAAGGTCTGGAAGAACTGGCGAGACTGGAAAAAGCACAATCAGATTTTTCCTGTGCAGGTCCATTTTATGATTTGCCGTTTTCCTTTGTGATAAAAACAGATGCCAGTGGAAATAATGTTCAGGAGGAAAAAATGGTGTACCCAACCCTGAGTTATACAGTTGGCGGCACGGTTCCAAATGTCTTTTATGATTCCATCACTTTCGCAAATGTTGAAGGTGCGGATAAACAGGTATATGATACGACTTATAATTGTTTAGGTTTAACAGGTGGTTCTGTATTTTGTACCAGAGCTTCCATGAGTTTAGATACTGTGGATAGCAAAAATGTTATGGTTGATTCAAGTTCGGATGAAGTAAACAAACTTTTCAAAAAAGAAGTTACGGCGAGATATAAATAAGATTAATTCAAAAATGCTAGGTGAGAAAAAATTATTTGGAACAACAAAAGAGGGAAAGAAAATTTTCCTGTATACATTGACGAACAAAAACGGAATGAAGGCCGTTGTTATGAACTATGGTGCGAATCTGGTACAGCTTTGGGTACCGGATAAAAGCGGTAAAACGGATGATATAGTGCTTGGCTATGATAAAGCAGAGTATTATTTTGAAAACAGCAGCTTTTTGGGAGCCACAGTAGGGCCAAACGGAAATCGTATTGCAGATGCAGCTTTTTCCATAGAGGGAAAAAAGTATTGCTTAAAAGCAAATGAAGGGAAAAACAATCTTCATAGTGATGAGAACTTTGGCTATCATAAGCAGATATGGGATGTGGAAACAAGACCGGACAGTGTTGTGTTTTTCTTGGATATGGCAGATGGAATGCTTGGATTTCCGGGAAATAAGAAAAATACTGTGACCTATACGCTGACCGAGGAAAATGAGTTGAAAATTCATTATTCAATTACAACGGATAAGAAAACAATTTTGAACCCAACCAATCATTCCTATTTTAATCTTTCGGGAGAAGGCAATGGAGAAGTTTTAGAACATAAAATAAAATTGTATGCATCAAAGTATACACCCATTACTCCGGAGCATATTCCCACCGGTGAATTAGCAGATGTGTCAGGTACGCCTATGGATTTTAGAGAGTTTCAAAAAATAGGAGACGGTATACACGCGGATTTTGAGCAAATAGCAATAGCAGATGGTTATGATCATAACTGGGTAATTGAAGACTGGAATCAGAGTATAAAGCTGTTTGCAGAGGTGCTGGATGAAAAGAGCGGAAGAAAGATGTATGCTTATACGGACTTGCCGGGGGTACAGTTTTATGTGGGTGATTTTAAGCACATGAAAGGCGGAAAGAAGGGGCATGTTTATAACGGAAGAAGCGGATTTTGTCTGGAAACGCAGTTTTTTCCAAATGCAGTGAATGAACCGTCTTTTCCCAATGTAGTTTTTGAACCGGAAAAACCATATGAGTCAACAACGATATATCGTTTTGAATAACCGAAAATTTATATAAAAAAGCAGTTGAAATTTTAGTGAGAATTCCAACTGCTTTTTTTTGTAAACCATGTTACAATATTGGAAACTAAAAATAAAATTCTGGTTTCCTGTAAGGAAACAGAACCGTTGGAAATATTGATGCATGGAATTATAGAAAGGAAGTGAAACGGTGGGTAGAATTTATTGGAACAATGATTGGCAGTTTACAGAACATTTTACAAACGAATTATTAGAGGAAAAGGAAGAAACAGGATTAAAACAGATAAGACTTCCGCATACCTGCAAGGAAACGCCATTTCATTATTTTGATGAACAGGAGTATCAGATGGTAAGTGGTTATCGGAAGGTGCTGTATGGAGAAGAAAACTGGAAAAATAAGAGGATTTTTTTGACTTTTGAAGGAGTTGCACATGAAGCAACGGTCTATTGTAATGGGGCGGTAGTTGGAACACATTCCTGTGGGTATACGGCATTTTCGGTGGAATTAACACAGCATTTGAAATTTGGCGAAAATAATTTGATTGTTGTGAAGGTGGATTCCAGAGAAAACTTAAATATTCCTCCATTTGGAAATGTTATTGATTATATGACATATGGTGGAATTTATCGGGATGTGTATTTGGAGATTCGTGAAAAAACCTATATTGAAGATATTTTTGTAAAAACGAAATTGCAGCAGGAACATCAGGCACAGCTTTGGATTGAAAATACGTTAAGCAGTAAGGAAGAAGGATACGAAGTATGCTATTTTTTGTGTAAGTGTGGAAGTACCGTAGAGCAGTCATTGGGAGAGGATAAGGGAAACAACAGGAGTATTTATCAGGTGGAAGAAATAGAAGTCTGGGATACAGAGCATCCTGTACTTTATGAGTTACATACCAGATTGCAATATCAGGGGAAATGTCTGGAGGAAAAAACAACTGTTTTTGGATTCCGGGAATGTGAGTTCCGTGCAGACGGCTGTTATCTAAACGGAAAAAAGATAAAGCTGAGAGGATTGAATCGTCATCAGAGCTATCCCTATGTGGGATATGCAATGCCGGCTTCCATGCAAAGGTATGATGCGGATATCTTAAAAAAGGAACTGGCAGTAAATGCAGTGCGTACCTCCCATTATCCGCAGTCCCAGGAATTTATCAATCGCTGTGATGAATTAGGGCTTTTGGTATTTACGGAAATACCGGGGTGGCAGCATATTGGTGATGAAGCGTGGAAGGAACAGGCAGTAAAAAATGTGGAAGAGATGGTACTCCAATACCGGAATCATCCGTCCATTATTTTGTGGGGTGTCAGAATCAATGAGTCCGGGGATGATGATGAATTTTATCAGCGTACCAATGAAGCTGCCCATCGACTCGATGACAGCAGACAGACAGGAGGCGTGCGGGCACATAAGAAAAGCAGTCTGTTAGAAGACGTATATACCTATAATGACTTTTCCCATGAGGGAGAGAATGCAGGCTGTGAGCCAAAGAAAAAGATAACTTCAGATAACAGCAAGCCGTATCTTATTTCTGAATATAACGGACATATGTTTCCAACGAAAAATTATGATTGCGAAGAACATCGGGTAGAACATAGTCTGCGTCATGCAAGAGTATTGGATGCGGTAGCAGGAGAAAGGGATATTGCCGGAAGTTTTGGCTGGTGTATGTTTGATTATAATACCCATAAGGACTTTGGGAGCGGAGACCGTATCTGTTATCATGGTGTCATGGATATGTTTCGGAATCCCAAGCTCGCGGCATATGTCTATGCCAGCCAGTCGGAGCATGAAAATGTGATGGAACTGGGAAGTACTATGGATATTGGAGAGCATCCGGGATGTAATCGAAGAGATACGTATGTTTTTACCAATGCCGATAGTGTAAGGCTGTATAAAAACGATCAGTTTATTCGTGAGTTCCAAAATGATGACAGTGAATTTAAGCATTTAGCTCATGGACCAATCTGTCTGGATGATTTTATCGGAGAACAGCTTGCAAGACAGGAGAACTTTGGAAAGAAGCAGGCAGATGAAATAAAGCTTGCTTTAAATACCGTTGCGAGACAGGGCATGTCCCATTTACCATTAAAAATCAAATGGATTGCCGTAAAAATGATGTTGCTGCATCACATGAAGCCACAGGATGCGGTTGTTTTATATAACCGTTATATTGGTGACTGGGGTGGAAAAGTAACGACATACCGTCTTGAAGCAATAAAGGATGGACAGGTAGTATCCACAATCCGAAAAGAGCCGGTGCGGGAAATGTCTCTTGAAACGGTAGTAAGTCATACACATCTTAGGGAAGAACACAGTTATGATGTGGCGGCGGTAAGAATCCGGTGCGTCGACCAGAACAAGAATCTGATGCCATATGCGGCAGAGCCTGTTACATTTGATACAGAAGGTCCTATAGAAGTGATTGGTCCAAAGGTGGTTTCCTTATCCGGTGGAATGACAGGAACCTATATCAGGACCACCGGACAGGCAGGAGAGGCGGCATTGTATATTCGGTCACAAAGAATGAAAGAGGTAAAAATTACATTTAAAATAGAAACCGTTGAATAAGTAAAATTTTCAGAAAATTAGCACTCGCCTATTGACTCTGCTAACAAAACGTGCTATACCTTATCTTGTAAGAATAAAAAATCAAAAGCAAGGTACTTCTAATATAAGGAGTCAACATAGAAAGGGGCGTAGAAGTATGAACATTCAGAAATTCACACAAAAATCCGTAGAAGCAATCAATGCATGTGAAAAGCTTGCTTATGATTACGGAAATCAAGAGATAGAGCAGGAGCATCTGCTGGTGGCACTTATGCAGCAGGAGGATGGTCTGATTCCGAAACTGATTGAGAAAATGGACATTCAGAGGCAGCATTTTGAAGACAATGCTCTCCGCAAACTGGAAGCTAGAGTGAAGGTTTCCGGCGGACAGATTTATGTAGGACAGAATCTGAACAATGTTCTGATTCACGCAGAGGATGAAGCAAAACAGATGGGAGACGAATATGTTTCGGTGGAACATCTGTTTTTGGCACTTTTAAAATATCCGAACAAAGCCATGAAAGAGCTGTTTAAAGAATATGGAATCACAAGAGAACGCTTTTTACAGAGTCTTTCTACCGTTCGCGGTAATCAGCGGGTTACTTCAGACAATCCTGAGGCAACTTATGACACTTTGGAAAAATATGGCTATGATATGGTAGAGCGGGCCAGAGACCAGAAGCTGGACCCGGTAATCGGCAGAGATACTGAGATACGAAACGTGGTGAGAATCCTTTCCAGAAAGACGAAAAACAATCCGGTGTTAATCGGTGAACCGGGTGTAGGAAAAACTGCCGTTGTGGAAGGCTTGGCACAGCGTATCGTACAGGGAGATGTGCCGGAGGGCTTGAAGGATAAGAAGCTGTTTGCTCTGGATATGGCATCTCTGGTGGCGGGAGCGAAATACCGCGGAGAGTTTGAGGAACGTCTGAAAGCCGTTCTGGACGAAGTGAAAAAGAGTGACGGACAGATTATTCTCTTTATCGATGAGCTGCATACCATTGTAGGTGCCGGAAAAACTGAGGGTGCCATGGATGCAGGGAATATGTTAAAGCCGATGCTTGCCAGAGGAGAGCTGCACTGTATCGGTGCTACTACATTAGATGAGTATCGGGAATATATCGAAAAGGACCCGGCTTTGGAGCGTCGTTTCCAACCGGTACAGGTAGATGAACCCACGGTGGAGGATACCATTTCGATTCTGAGAGGTATCAAAGAACGGTACGAGGTATTCCATGGTGTTAAAATTACCGACGGAGCCTTGGTCAGCTCGGCAGTGCTTTCTAACCGTTACATTTCCGACCGTTTCCTGCCGGATAAAGCCATTGATTTAGTGGACGAGGCTTGTGCATTGATTAAGACAGAATTGGATTCCATGCCCACGGAACTGGACGAACTGAACCGCCGTATCATGCAGCTTCAGATTGAAGAGACGGCATTGAAAAAAGAGGAGGACCGGCTCAGTCAGGATCGTCTTGCAGCCCTGCAAAAAGAGCTGGCAGAGTTGAAGGATGAATTTACTGCCAGAAAAGCACAGTGGGACAACGAAAAGAAAACTGTGGAAAAGGTTCAGAAACTGCGGGAGGATTTGGAGTCTCTGAAAACAGAAATTACACTGGCAAAACAGAATTACGATTTGGAAAAGGCGGCGGAACTGCAATACGGGAAGCTGCCGCAGTTGGAAGAACAGCTTGCCATAGAGGAAGAAAAAGTTAAAACCGAGGATTTCTCGTTGGTGCATGAAAGTGTTACCGAGGAGGAAATTGCAAAGATTATTTCCCGATGGACGGGAATTCCGGTGGCAAAACTGACGGAAAGCGAGCGGAACAAAACCTTGCATTTGGATGAGGAGCTTCACAAACGTGTGGTAGGTCAGGATGAGGGAGTAACCAAGGTAACAGAGGCAATTATCCGTTCCAAGGCAGGTATCAAAGATCCCACAAAACCAATCGGCTCCTTCCTGTTCTTAGGTCCTACCGGTGTGGGAAAGACAGAGCTGGCAAAGACCTTGGCGGCAAGTCTGTTTGACGATGAAAACAATATGGTGCGTATTGATATGAGCGAGTATATGGAGAAATATTCCGTATCCCGTCTGATTGGAGCACCTCCGGGATATGTAGGATATGAGGAAGGCGGTCAGCTTACCGAGGCAGTCCGCAGAAAACCATACTCCGTAGTTCTCTTTGACGAAGTGGAAAAAGCACATCCCGATGTGTTTAACGTATTGCTTCAGGTATTGGATGACGGACGAATCACAGATTCCCAGGGACGTACCGTAGATTTTAAAAATACGATTCTGATTATGACCTCCAATATCGGTTCCGCTTATCTGTTGGATGGAATTGATGCAGAGGGCAATATCAGCAAAGAGGCAGAGGATGCGGTTATGGGAGAACTCCGTGGCAGCTTCCGACCGGAATTTCTGAACCGTTTGGATGAGATTATCATGTTCAAGCCTTTGACCAAGGATAATATAGGAAACATCATCCACCTTTTGATGGAAGATTTGAACCGCCGTCTGGTGGACAAGGAGGTTTCCGTAGAGTTATCCAACGCAGCACAACAATATATCATTGAACATGGCTTTGATCCGATATACGGTGCAAGACCGATGAAACGGTATCTGCAAAAGACGGTGGAGACCGAAGCAGCAAAATTAATACTGGCAGACAAAGTTCGGGCAGGAGATGTGATTCTGATGGATGAGACAGAGGGAAAACTGACAGCACGGGTAAAAGAATAAAATCAAAAAGACCGAAGCAGGATAGCTTCGGTCTTTTGCTCTGTGTTGTTTATTTTGTAAGATGTGAAATATCCATATAAACCGGAAGTCCGTCTTTGTAAGTAATATCCGGTTCTCCCACAATCAGAGGACGAAGATATTCATACATCGGCTCTAAAACATCATTGCCGGCTTCGTTAATCCATTCTCTCGGAACGGTTTTTACCTCATTGGCAATGCCGTTGATATCTGCAAATTCATAAGAAACCTTATATGGAGAAGAGGACAGGCGGTGAATGGTTACCATGTAGCCTGTTTTTCCGTCTTCGGCAAGTTTAACGGCATTCTTACCCAGAGAAAAAGCCTCATCCAAATCCGTGGAGGAAGAAATGTGAGCACCGGAACGCTGTAATACATTGATTTCCACGGAACGTACCTTTACATCCACATGTTCTTTTACGATGTTTTCCAGACATTTTCCGGCACCGCTCAAATGGCTGTGACCGAAACCGTCCACTGTCTGGGAAGTGGCACTGATATAATTGCCTTTGGCATCCCGAATACCTTCCGATACGGCAATAATAACCGAATCCTTTGTCTCCAGAAGTTCTTTGACGTCAGCTATGAATTTGTCTGTGTCAAAAGCAGTCTCCGGCAGATAAATCAAATGTGGAGCATCGTTGTATTCTGTTCTGGCAAGAGCAGAAGCAGAGGTAAGCCATCCGGCGTCACGCCCCATAATTTCAATAATGGTAACACTTTTTACCGGGTAGCTGAAAGTATCATGTGCAATCTCTAAAATTGTAGATGCTATGTATTTTGCAGCGGAACCGAATCCCGGTGTATGGTCGGTTACACATAAGTCATTATCAATGGTTTTCGGAATACCCATTACCCGCACATCACTGCCGATTTCTTCCGCATATTTGGATAACTTCAAAGCGGTATCCATAGAATCATTTCCACCGATGTAGAAAAATGCACCTACATTGTATTTCTCAAAGATTTTAAAAATCGTTTCATAAGTCTCCGGTGAAGTCTCCACATCCGGCAATTTGTATCGGCAGGAGCCCAGATACATGGATGGAGTATGTTTTAACATATTTAAAACATCATCATCAGCGACAATTTCGCTTAAGTTAATCAGATTATCATTTAAAATTCCCAGAATACCGTTTACGGAACCGTAAAGAGTGTCATATTTTTCGGAATCTTTGATTCCCTTTACAACACCTGCAAGACTGGCATTAATTGCAACAGTTGGACCGCCGGACTGAGCAACGATACAATTTTTATTTTTCATAGGAAAACCCTCCTTGTGTACTATAAATATAATGATAACGAAAAAGAGAAAATACCGCAAGGCATATTTCTCTTACGATTTCGCCATATTGTAAAGAAAAAAAGTTGCAAGTCCGTTATTTGGTACATACAAAAGTGTAAGATACAGTTACAAAAAGCAAAGGCGAAAAGGAGGAATCATGATGAAAGGATATTTGGTTGCGGACGGATATATGGGATATGTGGAAGGAAGATACATACTGTTTGCCAATGAACAGGATTATCGGGATTATTTTGAAGCATAATAAAGGAGGGGCTTATGAATAAATATCAGATTATTGCAGTTGATTTTGACGGTACCCTCTGTACCGATGCCTATCCGGACATGGGAGTACCTAATTTGCCGCTGATAGGTCTGCTGAAAAAATTACAGCAGGAAGGATGTCAGTTGATACTCTGGACCTGTCGCTGTGGGAAAGAACTGGAAGCAGCAGTTGCGTGGTGCGAAAAGTTCGGGTTGGTGTTTGATAAGGTGAATCAGAATACCGAGGAAATTATCCAAAAATACGGGAGTGATTCCAGAAAAATCTATGCAGATGTTTATATTGATGACAAGTCCTGTTTTCCATGGGAGGAAACAGACAAAAAACAGATACATGAATAAGAGAAAAGAGGAGGAAAAAGCCATGACAGCAGGAGCAGTTACATATCACAGAAAGAAAAAGAAAGGGATAGATTTGGAAACCGTGTTTGTTACCTGTCTTATGGCAGCAGCGGCAGCGGTGGGAATTATTGCCGTTTTTGCGGTAGTGACGGGAAGTAATGTTTATGAATGGGGAACCCAAAAGCTGTTGGGAATCTATTTTATTCTCTGCGGAAGCATTTGGGGAGGATTATTGATGGAAGAATTATGTAAACCTAAAAGGCGATAGATTTAGGTTGACAGAAATCTACAACATTTCCTATAATAAAATAGATTCGAGAAAGCAAGATTACCTTAATGGAGGCATAAATATTATGAAGAAAAAAATCATAGGTTTTGGTCTGACAGTTTGTCTGAGTACGGCAATTCTGTTTTCGAATATGGGAAATGTGGAGGCAACCGGAAACTCCAACACCACAAGTACACAGCAGACACAGACTACCGATAATAATAACAGCAGCAGTAGTAACAGTTCTTCCAACCAGACAAATACTTTGGCAAACAATGCAAAGTTTACGGTGGATGGCAAGGAGCTTGTGATAACGGAAAACCTGAATCCGAGCAAATATCCTACAGGTTTTTCCGAGACAAAGGTGGAGTGTAAAGGAAAAAAATACAAAGGTCTGAAGTTCGACAAGGCAGATATTTCTATGATTTGTCTGCTGAATCAGCAGTCCGGTGCTGCGGCATATTATATCTATCAGGACGATACGGAAAGTGTGTATCCGTTCCTCCGTATTCAGGATGGGGAAAACTTTATCTTTGCCTTACCGGAAGAGATGGCTGATTCTCAGGCACCGGAGGGGTATACCGCCGCAGAGTTAGAACTGGAAAAAGGAACAGCAGAGGCATATCAGGAAGAGGGAGCAGAAGACACATCTGTTTATCTTTTGTATGCTATGAATCAGGACGGGGAAAAGAGCTGGTATGAGTATCAGTCGGAGGAGAAAACCTATACCGAATATAAATCAGATGGAGAAGAAGTTGCAGAAGGTGAAGAAGAGGAAGAAATTTCCGACACAGAATACTTAGGCAAACAGTATACACAGTTAGAAGAAAAATACAAAAAAGATAAAAATAAATATCGTATGATTATCGCAATTTTGGTCTTTATGATTGCGGTTCTTTTGGTATTCTGGATTAACACGCTTCTCAAGATAAGACAGTACAAAGACTGGGAAGAAGATGAAGAGTACGATGAGGATGAATACGAGGAAGAGGGAGAGGAAGAGTTCGAAGAGGAATATTATGACGAGGACGAGCCGGAGGAATTTTTGGATGAGCCGGAGGAATTTTTGGATGAGCCGGAGGAATTTTTGGATGAGCCGGTAGAAGAACCAGTACAGAAACCGGTACAGGAGCCGAAAAAGAAATATGATTATGATAGCGATATCGAAGTATTAGATTTAAATGACTTGTAAAAGAGAGGCACACTATGCAGAAACCATATACAGAAAAAGCAAAAAAAGCAATGGAGCTGGCAGGAAAAAGCTCTAAGATGATGCATCACAACTATATCGGAACAGAGCATCTTCTTTTGGGATTATTAAAAGAGGGAAGCGGCGTAGCTGCAAAAGTTCTGATGTCTATGGGTGTGGAAGAAAATAAGATTATGGACTTGATTGAGAGCCTGATTGCACCTTCGGCAGGTGTTGCCATTTTGGATGCGGAGGGCTATTCTCCCAGAACCTTGAGAGTATTGGAGGCTGCACAAAACGAGGCAGAACGATTCAAAAGTAGTGAAATCGGAACGGAACATCTGTTAATTGCACTGATCAAAGAGTCAGATTGTGCAGCAGTACGCCTTCTGAACACTATGGGTGTCAATTTGCAGAAAATGTATATAGAGACTCTGGTGGCAATTGGAGAGGATACTGCTCTGTACAAAGAAGATTTTCAGAACGGAAAACCGGTAAAGAAAAAGGGGGGAGATGTTACCCCAACCTTAAGCCAGTATTCCAGAGATTTGACACAGCTTGCCAGAGAGGGTGAGTTAGATCCGGTTATCGGAAGAGAAGAAGAGATTCAAAGAGTGATTCAGATTCTCAGCAGAAGAGGAAAAAACAATCCTTGTCTGATTGGCGAGCCGGGAGTGGGTAAGACAGCAGTTGTGGAAGGGTTAGCACAGAGTATCGTATCGGGAATGGTGCCGGATACGGTGTTGGATAAAAGAGTATTGACCTTGGATTTGTCCGGTATTGTGGCAGGTTCTAAATACCGGGGAGAATTTGAGGAACGTGTAAAAAAGGTACTTGCAGAGGTAAAAAAAGCAGGCAACATCTTGTTGTTTATCGATGAATTGCATACCATTATCGGAGCAGGAGGAGCAGAGGGAGCCATTGATGCATCCAATATTTTAAAACCTTCCCTTGCCCGAGGTGAGATTCAGTTGATAGGTGCTACTACCATAGAAGAGTACCGCAAATATATCGAAAAGGACGCGGCATTGGAGCGGAGGTTCCAGCCGGTGACCGTGGAAGAGCCGGATGAGGAAAAAGCAGTTGAAATTTTAAAGGGCTTACGTTCTTATTACGAGAAACATCATCATGTGCACATCACCGATGAAGGAATCCGGGCAGCCGTACAGCTATCTGAGCGATATATCAATGACCGGAATCTTCCGGACAAAGCCATTGATTTAATGGACGAGGCGGCTTCCAAGGTACGTCTTGGCAGCTTCAAGACTCCAAAACAGATACGGGAAGTGGAGTTCCGTCTCAAAGAGCTGGACGATGAGATAGAGGAGGCAGTTCGCAATCTTCATATGGAGGATGCCAAAGCGGCAAAAAAAGAAAAAGAAGAACTGTTAAAGCTCCATGAAAAACAGGTAAAAAAATATCATAGAGATGCAGATAAAAAAGAACTTACGGTGGGAGAAAACGAGATTGCGGAAGTAGTTGCTTCCTGGACGAAAATACCGGTAAGCAAGCTGACGGAACAGGAAGGTCAGAAGTTAGCAAAGCTGGAAAAGATTCTGCACAAACGTGTTATCGGACAGGAAGAAGCAGTCAGTGCCGTGGCAAAGGCGGTGCGAAGGGGAAGAGTGGGATTAAAAGACCCGAATCGTCCAATCGGTTCCTTTTTGTTCTTAGGACCTACGGGAGTGGGAAAAACAGAGATTTCCAAAGCATTGGCAGAGGCAATTTTCGGAAATGAGCAGGCAATGATTCGGGTAGATATGTCCGAATACATGGAAAAGCACAGTGTTTCCAAAATGGTAGGTTCCCCTCCGGGATATGTAGGCTATGACGAGGGAGGACAGCTCAGCGAGAAAGTCCGCAGAAATCCTTACTCTGTAATTCTGTTTGATGAGATTGAAAAAGCACACCCGGATGTATTTAATATTCTGCTTCAGGTGCTGGATGATGGTCACATTACCGATGCTCAGGGAAGAAAGGTAGACTTTAAGAATACCATTATCATTATGACCTCCAATGCAGGGGCACAGTCCATTGTCTCCCCGAAAAAATTAGGCTTTGGTTCGGAGGAAGACGAGAAGCAGGATTATGAATATATGAAAAACGGTGTCATGGAAGAAGTAAAACGAATTTTCAAACCGGAATTCTTAAATCGTATTGATGAGACCATTGTGTTCCATGCTCTGACCAAAAAAGACATGAAGCAGATTGTAACCCTGCTGTCCAGAACTCTGGTGGAGCGGTGTGAGAAACAGATGGACATTGAGCTTCACATCAGAGATTCCGTAAAGGCATATATTGTAGAGCAGGCATATGATCCGAAATACGGAGCAAGACCGCTTCGCAGAATGATTCAGAATAAGATTGAAGATGAACTGGCAGAAGAAATTCTGGCAGGCAAGATTCACAGAGGAGATACTGTGGAAGTGGGATTAAAGAAAAAGGAAATCGTTTTTGAAATCAAAGAGAAATAACTGGTAATACAAAATAAAATAAGCTATAATAGCAATATAATCAGTTTCATTATACAGGAGGAGAAAAAATGGCAGCAATAAGCGAATTAATTCGCAAAGAAACAGACGGAACGATTAGTTTTGGGGATTATACCTTGGAGGCAAAAGCAAAATTAGATAACTTTGAACACAATGGAGATATTTACAAGGTTAAGACCTTTTCCGAAATCACAAAGTTAGAGCGTAACGGAATGTTTGTATATGAGTCCGTTCCGGGAACAGCCGTAAGTGAGCTTTCCGTAACAGATAACGGATTGAAATTTATGGTGGAAGGACCGGAGGATGCACAGATTACTCTGGAACTGGAAGATGAAACGGAATACGAGATTTTTATCGATGGCAGCAATGTCGGTAAGATGAAGACAAATCTGGGCGGTAAGCTGAGTTTAAGTGTTGAGTTAGAAGCAAATACCCAGGTGGAAGTAAAAGTCGAGAAATGTTAGATTAGGAAGAACCCGAGAAAATCGGGTTCTTTTATATAAGAGGGAATTATGGCAAAAGGAAAAACATCCATATTCTTCTGTCAGTCCTGCGGGTATGAGTCCTCTAAGTGGATGGGGCAGTGTCCGGCATGTAAAGAATGGAATACGCTGATAGAAGAAATTGTAGATAAAAAACAAAATACAAAAACAAAACGGACAGAAAATACAAAGGTCAGCCGTATATCAGAGATTTCCACCAATGAACAGAGCAGAATAAGTACCGGATTTCAGGAGTTGGACCGGGTACTGGGAGGGGGAATCGTGGAAGGCTCCCTGATTCTGGTGGGTGGAGATCCGGGTATCGGAAAATCCACCCTGTTATTGCAGGTGTGCCGGAACCTTTCGGAAAGAGGAGAGAAAATTCTGTATATTTCCGGGGAGGAATCTCTCCAACAGATTAAATTGCGGGCACAGCGGATAGGAGAATTTTCGGAGTCGCTGGCACTTCTATGTGAGACGAATCTGGATATCATTCAGGAGGTGATTCGCAAAGAAAAGCCCAAAGCAGTTATCATTGACTCTATACAGACCATGTATAATGAAGAGGTATCCTCCGCTCCGGGTAGTGTTTCACAGGTGCGGGAATCTACCTCCGTATTGATGCAGACAGCCAAGGGGCTGGGAATCGCTATTTTGATTGTGGGACACGTAACCAAGGAAGGCGTGGTGGCAGGTCCCAGAGTTTTAGAACATATGGTGGATACTGTGTTGTATTTTGAGGGAGACCGCTATGCTTCCTATCGGATTTTGCGGGGAGTAAAAAACCGTTTCGGTTCCACCAATGAAATCGGAGTTTTTGAAATGCGGGATACAGGATTACAGGAGGTAGAAAATCCGTCGGAGTACATGCTCAGCGGAAAACCAAAGGATGCCTCCGGTTCTGTGGTGGCGTGTTCCATGGAGGGCAGCCGTCCTATTCTGGTGGAGATACAGGCATTGGTTTGTCACAGTAATTTCGGAATTCCGAGACGTACGGCAGACGGTACGGACACCAACCGTGTCAATCTGTTAATGGCAGTGTTGGAAAAAAGACTGGGATTGCAGATGTCCGTTTGTGACGCCTACATCAATATTGCAGGAGGTATCAAAATGAAAGAGCCTGCCATTGATTTGGGAATCGTCATGGCGATTATTTCCAGCTACAAGGATAAAGCCATACCGGAGGATGTGATTTGTTTTGGAGAAGTGGGACTCAGCGGAGAAGTGAGAGCCGTAAATATGGCGGCACAACGAGTGGCAGAGGCCAAAAAGCTGGGATTTTCCACCTGCGTTCTGCCAAAGGTGTCATTGAAAGGATTAAAGGATGTAGAGGGTATCCGGTTACTTGGTGTAGAGAACGTACAGGAAGTCATGGGGATTGTAATGAAATAGAAGGAGAAGAAAATGAGAAAAGAAGATGTTTTGCAAAAAGTAGATCATACGCTGTTGGCACAGACTGCCACATGGCAGGAAATAAAACAGATTTGCGAGGATGCTATGACCTATCAGACGGCGTCTATCTGCATTCCTCCGTCCTTTGTGAAACAGGCGAAAGAATATGTGGGAGACAGAATGGCGGTTTGTACGGTTATTGGCTTCCCAAATGGATATAATACTACAGAGGTAAAAAAAGCGGAGACAGAGGATGCTATTCAAAAAGGAGCAGATGAAATAGACATGGTTATTAACCTTGGCTGGGTAAAGGAGCAGAGGTTTGACTTGATAGAAGAGGAAATCCGGGTTTTGAAAGAAGCCTGCGGAGAGAAAATCCTCAAGGTGATTATAGAGACATGTCTGCTAAGTGAGGAAGAAAAAATAAAGATGTGTGAAGTGGTAACAAAGGCAGGAGCAGACTTCATCAAAACTTCCACAGGTTTTTCCACCGGAGGAGCAACCTTGGAAGATATTGAACTCTTTGCAAAACATGTAGGCAGCGGAGTGAAAATAAAAGCAGCAGGAGGAATAGCGTCCTTTGAGGACGGAGAGGCATTCATAAAAGCAGGAGCCTCCAGATTGGGAACCAGCCGTTTAATAAAATTAATGAAGGAAGAAAAATGAAAAAGGCAGCAGTATTTTTTCTAATACTGATAATAAGTGCAGGGATATTGTGTTCCTGTGGAAAAGAAGATTCTTTGGGATATAAAGATACAGCGGTGTCCAATGAAAAGGATGGGATTTTTGAAATCGCTCTGTTGGCAGAGGAAGAAACAACGAGAGAGGGATTGTCATACCAAAATATGCGAGAAGATGTGGCAGCCTATGCCAATAGAACCGGAATCAGCTATCATTATTATTGGGCAGAGGAAGAATCACAGGAGGCCAGAAAAGCAATCGTGGAAAAAGCCATCAAAAAAGGGGCGAAGATTGTTATCTGCACGGGAAGTACCTATGAAGAGGCAGTATATTTTTGGCAAAACGAATATCCCAAAGTGGAATTCCTTCTTATTGACGGGGAACCCCATAGTGATCGGGGAGAATATAAAATTGCCTCCAATGTACATTGCATTTTGTTTGAGAACAACATAGAAAGCATTTCTTCCATGGTAGTGGAAACAGGGGACGGAAGGGAAAAAGAGTGTTCGGAGATGAAGGAACGAAGTGATACCGTCATAGAGGCTATAGAAGAGTGGTACAATAACGGAGGAAAATGGAAGAGTCAACGGGCAGGAAAGACACTGCGAAAAGAATTGGGTATATCGGAAGAACAAAAGGGAGAGGTTACATAAGGAAGTAGCCTCTCTCTTTTGTTTTGTAGTCAGCCAGAATAATTGAATTTGTAGGAAAATCAAATGGAATGGGTTGGTCGAATGAACAATGTAAGAAATCAGACAATTGAAAATAAAAATACTTTCATGTATAATAAAACTGTATATTTATACTCACAGATTTCTAACCTTTGTTAGCATGTCAGGCTACTATTTGTAGCACTTATTAACGGAGGTTGTAAATATGAGAAAAAACGAAACTAAAAAAGCAATGGTTGAAACATTGGATGTGATGATTCAAAATGTCGCCCAAGGACCATCTGGTTTTTGGGTAGATGATTACGAGGGATGCGGTAATCCCAAGATTTTTCCTGAGTTTAAAGAGGGATTGAAGCGAGGAGGCTTGGTACAAAAGGAACATTATTTGTGTCCGTGGAATACCGCAGTTTTGTACGGAAGAGGTCATGGCAACATAAATACTGGTTGTTATCATAGTTGCTCAATTGATAAAGCTCGGTTCCTTTCGGAAAAGATGATGAAGGATGTTCTGATTCGATTTAGAAAACGTTTACAAAACGGATTGTATGATCGTAAGGATGATATATCTCCTCTATTGACATTAGATGAAATCAATTACATTGAGAAAGAAATTAAAAAGGCACAGCAGCTAGAAAAAAGAAAGTATAATGCAGAACGCGACGCTCGTCTGAAAAGAGCAACTACCTTAATAGCCAAATATCCGAACGAAATGTCTCTTTTTGCTACATATTATGGCGAAGATGATTGTATAACCGACGAAAATGGGATTATCTTCTTTGCACCCAGTTCCCAAAAAGATGTTGTCGGTGCGGAGAAAATGTCTTATGACGAGTATCTTGAAGTACAATTTGAATCTTTGAATTATGATTGTCGTTTGGGTTTTGCCCGTGGTTTCTTTGATTGCTTATTAGGGTTTAAAGGGCAAATTGAGAAAGTTAAGCCAAAGCATATTTGTTTCAAACGGATTTTTATCAGTGGAATGTATCCGGATGGGGAGATGTTTGATGACAAGGAAGACCACGTTTGGATGGACAAGACCGGGTTTGAAGAATTTGAAGTTGGAGACAGCGTTTCTTTTAGTGCTGAAGTGTATCGATATATAAAGACTGGAAATGGCAAATTAATTGATTATGGTTTGCGTAATCCGACAGATATTAAAAAAATCGAGGAATACAAACTCCCGAGCGATGATGAGTTGCGTATGCAGATAATTAATCAAATCATCTGCGAAACTTGTTATTTAATTGAACATTGCAACAGAGTATCTTGCTTGCTATCTAAAGGAGTGAAAAAGGAACGGAAAAGACAAGCTTCACTAAAAGACTGTAACAATACGGAAATTAGGTGAGGTGGGAACTATGAAAAGAGTTTTTGTAACGATTTTTTCCGTGTGTATGTTCTTATTGTGTGGTTGTTCATTTTCGCCCTCAATGCATAATGGAAGCAATGATATAGAGACATTAAAAGGGTGGTCATTTCAAAGTAATCCGGGAACTAACGATTATAGTTTATTCTTTGGATTGCTTAACAGCAATGATAAATATATTGCTGCTGATGTTGATGTTGATATCCGCATAGTCAATGATGCCGGTGAGGAAGTATATTCTGCAACGAAGTCAGTAACCACCAAAGATTTTGGAGATTACGAAAGTGAAGTTGCCGGAAAACAATATTTGGCAAATATAAGGATACCTGCTTCCGATATAAAAAACGGAAAATCAAATAAGGGTACAGTATATCTAACTGTATACAAGGAGGATACCGTTCGTTTTGATGAGGTCAACTGCACAGCACTCTATTGTTTGCCGGTTGCCGATGTACAATTAACGGCAGAGGGCTTGCCTGTTGAAATCAAAGTTAAAGGATATGACGGAAGCACGGAATCGATTTTGAGAATAACGGATGTTTACTATGTCTACGAAAAAGAATATACCTTGCAACTTCAAATCACATTTTCGGGGCAAAAAACATATGGCAGTAGTTCGAACTACGATATTATTTCCTATAAGCTCTATGACAGCAAGGGGTATCTGATTGATTCGAATGATGTTTATTTGAATTCTCTTAATGCCGGAGATAAATTCAAAGATGACTCCATTGTGGTGTATGATATAACACCCGGCGAAAATTACACATTGCAGTTCACCGAATATAGTTGGTGACACTTGACACATAAAGTATATTTTAGAGCACAGAGAGGATGAGCGTTATGTCAAAATTGTGTTTTAATTACGATTCCGGAGAATATGAAAACATTGAAAAAGACGGTTTCAGTATTGAGCGGGGAGAATATGTTTACAACTGGGATGACAGAGAATATCGGCACGAAGAAGAGGAAGAATACCGTCAGCAAGATGATGTAGAGGATTGGTGAATAAATGTTTTACTTGCCGCTTGGTTTTCGAAAAGAGAATCAGGCGGCTTTTATGTTGTTTTGGATTCAAAAAAGTCTTTCAAATAAAAAGAAAAAAACTAAAAAATGATGTTGACATTTGGCGGTATAAGATGGTATTATAAAAGTCCACCGCGGAAATCCAGCGGTGTAAAAAAATGAAAAAAGCAGTTGACAAACGCAGCCCAAGATGGTATGATGTCAAAGTTGCGTGTGACAACGGAACAAAAAGAACCTTGATAATTAAACAGTGAAATAAC
>Ga0129313_1000907_pt1 | contig 21406 bp, 22 predicted proteins | sample O1105metagenome_FD_94436 | JGI IMG/M metagenome (GOLD analysis project Ga0129313, IMG submission 94436) | Orangutan group fecal microbial communities from fecal samples from Wisconsin, USA - O1105 metagenome | ecosystem: Host-associated > Mammals > Digestive system > Large intestine > Fecal...
ACCAGCGCAAAGTCCACGCTGTCAGCCCCTTTATCGAACACCAGCGTCTGCGCACCTTCCCGCTGGATCTGGTGGGAGGTGTCGCACAGGATGATGACCGGAACGCCGAACTGCTTTGCAATCTGCAATGTCAGGTCCACCACTGGGCAGCCATCTGCATCGATCAAAATATTCATCGACTTTCCTCCATCATCCACTGAAATGCTCTTGCGGTACGCAAATCGGCGTCTTTGAAATGCCCGCCGCTGTTCCATTCAAGGGTGCAGTTTGCACCACGCTCTGCAAGTCGGTTGCGCAGGGTGCGGATGTTATCGCCCACCGCAGCCATGACGGTGTTTTTCGTGCGCTCTTCCTTGTCGCCAAGGCTCAGATAAATGTGCTGCGTCTGTATCGGGTGCTGCTGTTCAAACTCCATCCAGCCCGGAAACCACACCGAGGGAGAAGCAGCGGCGATACCGTAGAACAAATCGGTCTGGGTGGATGCCCACAGTGCGAACAGCCCCGCCAGCGAATAGCCGCCCAGAATGATTCTGACGTTTTCCGGCAGTGCAAACCGCTGCTTCAGCGTGGGAATGACCTGTTCCGTCAGAAAGCGCAGGGTGTCCGCAGCATTGCCGCCGAAACCCTGCTTTCCCCAGACAGCAGGGGCTTCCCACGGAGAAAGGGCATCGTTCCAGCTTTCCACCGGGATGGCGGCAAACAAAAAATTCCGGCTGCTTTGTGCAATAGCAGCCACTTCGTTGTCCATACTTTGCAGCTCATGTTCGCCTGTCATTTGGAGCAGCAGGTATTCCGCATGGGCTTCGCCGTAAATACGGCAAGGTCTGTTCCTGATTTGCATTGTCTGTGCGGTCATTGCGGCGTCCTTCCGAAAAAACTTTGATAAGCCCAGTATAGCAACTGAAAAATCATTTTGCAATTCAAAAGGCGTTCGCATTCGCAGCAAGCAGGGCAAGTTGGTACCAACTTGCGATTTTTGAATCGGATTTTTCAAATCCCAATTCAAAATGCTTGTTGGGAAATCCCAAACTCTTGAACTGCATCCAACGGATGCAGGCTATGCGTTTTTGCAAAACGCTTTTTGGTGCGCCGTAGAAGCGCGCAGCCATCACGGAATCGTGATGATTATAAAAATGCTATGTTGAAACAACAAGAGCGGAGCCTTTTGCAAGGCTCCGCTCTTGTTGCTGTAGTTAATAGTCAAAACGCTTAGCCAGTACAAGTTTACCGTTTTGAGATACATAGACGTCATAATCATCGGTTCCCATGCTGGGGACAATTACAAGACCTTGGTCTGTCACTCGTTCAATACTTCCATCCACATCACTGTAAGTCGGCTTCCCCTTATACGAACTGAGTGCAATCGTGTAGCCACATGAACCGTAGACGCTGCCAGCATTAAACAGCGCATATGTCTGTTTTCCAATCGTGAGATAGCTGTCTCTAAAATTGTTTTGGTCGATGCTCTTCGTGTTATAGGGATCACCAACCATGTGATCAGACTTAGTGATAACAGGGGTCACATTTCCGATGGGGTCAATGTAGTAAACTTCGATATAGTCCCACTGAGTATATTGACTGTTTTCCTTGCCACCAAAAGCATAAGCTTCTACTTTGCCATCACCATCGTAATCATTTACAAGGTATTTCCATCCAGAGCATCCTCTTGGAAGCGAAACACGGGACATAGCGCGTTCAAAAACAGAATCGCCACCACCGGAGCCACTGCAAGCAGTCAGTAGCATAACTGTCAGAACAAGAGCTACCACGCGACTAATTAAACTTGATTTTTTCATAAGTTCCTCCTTATTTTCAAGTGTTTCCTCGGCAAAGAACAACAGCTGAGTCAATGTTTTCACTAAACGGCGAAAGAAAAATTGTTTCAGACTCTATTTGTTTCCATTCTGCAATAAAGGCATCATATTCTTCATCTGAAATAGGTTCACCCTGTGCCGTACCAAATTTATCGGCCGGCTTTTCCAGAACCTCATCTCCATTAGATGTCAATGATATTTCCCTAATGGTTGCGGTGTTATAGCCTTGATTAATATAGCAATCTATGTCAATCAGATTGTACATTCTACCATCAATTTTTCTCAGATACCACAGTAGTCCGGTGTAGTTGTGGATATTCGCAGCATATTCTTGCTTCAGCAGCTTGATTTCTGTCGGAGTCCATGTGTAAACATATCCGTTTTAATGATAAGCACCATCTCACCCTTCAACATCTTCATAATGAACCACTATCAAATCCTCTTCCAGAGATTGTCACAGGATTTTTTCTTGGGGCGGGTATTGGCGCTGTATTCTTTGACAGCGAGTTCAAATCAGTTCCTTTATGAAATCCGTTACTCATCGTATTTTATCCATCTCTTTGTTTAGGCATTATCTAACATCGACTATGGTTGTGACAGGAGCAAACTCTGGTTCATAATGCTCTACAAAGACACCGTATCTTTTACCTGTCTTCATAGTGTAGTTGCTATAGAAGTTACCATCATCATTATTTTCAAGGTCCAGCACACAAATATTTGCCCTAATTGCCGAATCTTCCGTCCAGTTCACTTTCCGAACTTGGCTCACCTTTGCCGTAATAACGGCATCACCATTAGCAACGATTAACATTGTGTAGGAATCGCCATCAAAATACACATTTTGAATAGGCTTCGAGAAAGTGTAAATAGTTTCAAATACCATCTCTGGATAGTCGCCTTCCAATTTTTCTTCTTGGAATACACGCACTTGAGTACGATCATTCGACCCTGTTATTGTTGTACGGTCTGTCCAGTTTCCGTAATATGTATTGCCTGCATCATCCGAATAGCTTGTCCCCGTCTTCGTATAGGTCTTTGAAGATCCATTCCCGCCAGATGAACCACCTGAAGATGAGCCACAAGCCGTTAGCATAAATACCGCCATCAGCAAAACGGTCAACATTTTGATTTTCTTCATCTGATTTTCCTCCTCGTTAACAAATTAGTTTTAGCTAGTGTAAGTATATTCTTTTTGCCTCAAAATGGCAATATTTTCTCAAATCATAACCCCGCGCGAAAACGCGGGGTTTGCAGAACGGCCCCATAGGGGCCATAATACCAGCCGCGCCTAAAGGCGCACAATGAGCGACGTCAACCGCACACTGACGTCGCTTTTACTTTCTCATACTATCTGCAGGCACTTCTGGCGAATCGTCGTCATCGAAGTCAGCTACATTCTTGAACGGATCTTCGTATTCCTTGAAGCTCAACTGGTCGCACATTTGATCGTTGAACTCCTGTTCTTTAATATATTTGCGGATCTTGGCTTCGTTTCCACCTACTGTATTTACGTAATATCCTTTTGCCCAGAATGCTCTCCTTCCGTATTTGTATTTCAAGTTTGCATGTCGCTCGAATATCATGAGCGTACTCTTCCCTTTGAGATACCCCATGAAATCTGCTACGGCAATTTTGGGTGGTATCGACACCAGCATGTGGATATGGTCTGGCATTGCATGCGCTTCTATTATCTCCACATGCTTATAATCACATAGTGTTCTCAATATCTTACCAATATCTTTCCGTATATTACTCTTCTCCGATATTTCGGTATCAGTACTATATGATATTTGCAATTCCAGCTCGTATGTGATAAACTTTTCTCGTCCATATGGATGAACCTCCTTTTGCTTTAGTATGCGGTTGGCGTTACCCGCTTCTAATTATAGCAAAAGGAGGTTCTTTTTCTACCGTTTCAACGCTACGGCTCTATTCTTCCACAAGCACAGCTTGTGGTTTTCTCTACGAAGCAAATATCCGCCACATCCTCTGGATATGACGGATATTTATAGACTTACTTTAGTTGTTTCGCTTGTCTACTTGACAAGGGGCTGATCACTTTTTTACTTGCTGATCTCCAGCGTGCCAAACTGAGTCTCCTCAAAGTGGCTGCCGTAAAGCTCCTCCATGAGCTTGATCAGGGAGATGGTGTCCTTTGCACCGGCGGTCTCGTAGCAGGAGTGCATGGCGAGCTGGGGCAGACCGATATCCACGCAGTTCATGGATACCTGTGCCATGACCAGATTGCCCAGAGTGCTGCCGCCCACCTTGTCGGAACGGTTGGCAAAGTACTGCAGGGGCACACCGGCACGTGCTGCCAGCTCCTTGGCGGCGGCGATGCTCATGCCGTCGCTGGTGTACTTCTGCCCGGCGTGGGTCTTGATGACCACGCCCTCATTCATGTAGGTGCAGTTGTTCACATCGGTGTGCTCCGGATGGTTGGGGTGCACGGCATGGGCGTTGTCGGCGCTGATCATAAAGCTGGACGCCACCGCACGGTGGAAGTCCTCATCGCTGCCGCCGAGGCTGCCTGCGATCCGGTGGAGCACGTCGTACAGGAAGGTGGACGCTGCGCCCTGCTTGGTGCCGGAGCCCACTTCCTCGTTGTCAAAGAAGGCTGCCACCCCGATGGAGCGGGGGTTCTTTTTGTTCAGCAGACCCTTCAGGATGCCAAACACGCACTGCTGGTCGTCCAGACGACCGCAGGAGATGAACTCCTCATTGCAGCCCCACACCGAGGGCTTTTCCCGGACGTAGAGGAACAGGTCGGTGCCAAGGATCTGGTCCTGCGACACCTGCAGCTCCTCTGCCACCAGCTTTTTCAGCACCCCTTCTTCACAGGCGCCGCCCAGCAGAGGCAGCATATCCACCTGCTTGTTGAAGGATGCCTTGTCGTTGACCTCCCGGTTCATGTGGATCGCCACACTGGGGATCATCAGCAGGTCACGGTCCATGGCGATGAGGCGGGAAACGATGGCATCCCCCTCCTTCACCAGCACACGACCTGCCACCGACAGGGGACGGTCCATCCAGGTGGCGCAGATCATGCCGCCGTAGCCTTCGGTGTTCAGCTTGGTGTACTTCTGACCCATGTGGATCTCGGCATTCTCCTTGATGCGGAAGCAGGGAGAATCCGTGTGTGCCGCAGCGATGTTGAAGCTGTAGTTTTCCAGCTGGTCGCCCATGCGGAAGGCAATGATGCTGGAGCCGTTGCGGCAGACAAAGTAGTCCCTGCCCGGTTCCAGAGCCCACTTGCGGCTTTCCAGCAGCTCCGAGAAGCCCTGCTTCAGCAGGATGTCCCGGACGGATGCGGTGGTATGGTATGCGGTGGGGTTGCCGTCGATGAAAGACAGCATCTCCCGGATCTCGTTTGCGATCATAGGTTAAACCTCCTTATTTCCTGAGAAAAGAGCCGGTCAGAATGACCGGCCCTTCGGATGCTATAAAATTACTGCTTGGCGGCGGTCTGCTCCCGCTTTGCAATGGCAGGCAGGATGAGACCCAGCACGGTCAGCACCACAGGGGTGATGACGTTCAGCGCAAAGGTGAAGGGGTCCTTATCGTACATACCCAGCACGCAGCAGACCGCAGTGACGGCAAAGCACCAGCCGCCAAAGAACTTGGCGACCTTCTGACTCTTGACAAAGCGGTACTCTGCAGGGATCTTGTCGTAGGCGTTGCGCAGGGCGATGTAGGCAGCGAACACCCACAGGTAACGCATGGGCATGCACACGGAGTTCAGCTTGGTGAGCTGACGCAGCACGGCGGCAGCGCCGGGCACGAAGGACTGTGCCAGAATGATGGAGCCGGACAGCACCGCCACCATCTTGATGCCGTTGCTGTGGACGCCGTGGGCGTTGACCTTGTGGAGACCCTGAGGGATGAACTGCTTGGTGTGCTCGTTGTCCAGCAGCATACGCAGGGGAGCGTCGATGCTGAGGATCAGCACGGCGAACTGGCTGATGACGTTGCACAGGGCGTAGATGATCATGAACAGGTCGCCCACGTGGTAGTACTGACCCAGCTTCTGGAATGCCCAGTAGGAGCTGTTTGCCGCATAGGCGTTGAAGCTTTCGGTGCTGGCGTTGATGATAGCGGGGTCAAACATCCGGCTCATGGCAAGAGTGCCCAGGATCGCACAGACGACCACCATGCCTGCCAGAGCGATCATGCCCCGGGGGAAGCCCTTGCTGGGGTTTTCCACCTTGTTGACGTAGGGGGAGATCTTTTCACAGCCGCCCACGGCAAACACCAGAATGGACAGGGAAGTGAAGTAGGTGACGTTGAAGGTGGGGATCAGGCTGCTGAGGCTCAGGTTGGCGTGGACATACTCTGCGGTGGGGTTGATCGCCGGTGCGGCAAACATCATGACGATGTACAGCAGAGACATGACAAAGGTGCAGGTGCCGGCGGCAGTCAGCAGCTTCTTCAGGGGGTTCAGACCCAGGCTGGCAATGTAGCAGCCCAGCAGCAGGATACAGAAGGTGGCAAGCTGGATGTAACGGGTGGGAATGGAGTCGTAGGTCTCCGCATTCCGGAAGATCGCCCAGCTCAGTGCCTTCAAGAAGCCGCTGCCCTTGCTGGCAATGTAGGTGATGTGGCATGCCCAGTAGGTCCAGCCTGCGTAGTAGGCAAGCTTGGCGTTGGTGGTCTGGTGCAGCCAGGAGCTGACGCCGCCGCCCTCGTTTTTAAAGGCGGAACCCAGCTCGCCCACCATGAGGGCGTAGGGGATGAAATAAAGGGCAAACATCAGGATCCAGCTGAAGATGACCTGAGGACCATTGAAGTACACAAAGCCGTTGGTGATGTTGCCGAAGCCCCAGACCGTGGAGAACGCCATAAAGGCGAGGGTCTGCCACGAGATCTTTGTGGCTTGTTCTTTCTTTGACATGCGGATATTCCTCTCTTTCTTTCCTATCCCGGCAACGACCTTGTGCAACTGGGGGTGGTCCACCGGGAGCCGTGCAATTTGACCAAATTACAACAAACTTCGATCAGTCGCCTTGATAGTATAGCACAATTGCATATTGTAGACAATCCGCACTTTCCATAAAATAACCGCCCAAAACTTAGGCGGACAGCCAAATTTCTGGGATATAAGGGTGCTTCAGCCCTCTGCGCCCCGCTCCACGGCGCTCTGCATCTTCTCCATAGGCTTCATGTAGTGGTCGTAAATGGCACGGCAGGCGGCTTCTGTGTCCCCGCCTTCCAGCACATGGAACAGTTCCGTGTGGATTCCATTCTGCCGCTCCGCCAGGACCTTGTGGCTGAGACCGTTCTTTGCCCCTGCGATCAGGTTGCCGTAATTCAGGTCATTCCAGAGCTTCAGCAGTCTGGGCAGACCGGCACGCTGGACGATGACCCTGTGGAAGCGGTTGTCGTTTTCCACGATGTCCAGCAGGCTTCCATTCCGGACCTGCTGCATATCGTGGAGGATCCTGCGCAGCTGGTCCAGATCCTCCGGGGGGAACCGGCAGTCAAAGTGGCGCAGCGCCATCATTTCCAGATTGGCACGGAGCAGGTAGATCTCGTAGGCGTCCGCTGCGGTGACCTTGCGCACCGAGCAGCCCACATTCCGGGAATATTCCACCAGCCCCTCCTGTTCCAGCTGCCGCAGCGCTTCCCGGATGGGTGCCCGGCTGGAGCCGAACTCCTCTGCCAGTTTCTGTTCCGTAAGCTTCAATCCCGGTTCCAATTCTCCCGTAAGGATCTTCTGCCGTATTGCAGAAGTAACACTTTCCCTCAGTGTCTGAAAGGCAAACTCTCCCATAACGAATCTCCTCTCTATGATTTTATTTTTACAGCATATCACGAAATGCCGGAAAAATAAAGGTCTGCCGGTGTTGTTTTCCGGCAGAGCCGGGGTCGTTTTCCGGCAGAGCGCGGCGGTCCCGCCTAAAAGCCCTTTTCGATGTTGTCGCCCATGCCGACCCGGAAATGAAGGCAAAATTCCGCTTAGCACTGCTCACCTGATGCAAAAAAGGGCACTGATCGCAATGCAATACAGCCCCTGCATCATCGGACACGGATAACGCCCACCGTGCAGAAACCGTGCACTTACTCCCAGACAAACTAAAAACCACTTCATCCGACAACGACTTGACGGCATTGGTTCGAGTGACCGCACACCAAAAATCAGGTCTTGGAGGATGCAATTAAAACGAAATTGCTTTTCCGGCAAAAAATGCCCGCCCACCGTGGTTTTCCACAGGTGGGCGGGCATTCTGCGTTTTCAGATGGACTGGAATCCTTTGCCGATGATCTCGCTGGAGTTGACGATGGTCAGAAATGCCTCCGGGTCCTCCCGACGCAGGAAATCCCGCAGCAGCCCTGCCTGCCGCCGGGTCAGCGCCACCATGATCATGGTGCGGTGCTCGCCGGTATATACGCCGGTGGCGTCCTGCTGGGTGGCTGTGCGCCCCAGTGTTTCCGTAACGAAACGCCGGATGGGCTCCGGCCTTGAGGTGATGACCGTGCACACCTTGCGGAGGTTCAGGCTCTCAATGGCGGTGTCCACGATGGTGCTGCGTCCGATGAGCCCCAGCACACAGTACATCCCGGTCTGCGGACCATAGAGGTAAGCCGCAAACAGCACCGTGCCGATATCGCTGAGCAGCAGCGCCCTGCCGATCTCCACCTTGATGTACTTGTGCAGGATCATCGCCACGATCTCGGTGCCGCCGGTGGATGCCCCGATGTTGAACACGATGCCGCTGGCAATGGCAGGCAGTGCCACCGCAAAGCACAGCTCCAGCAGAGTGTCATTCGTCAAAGGCTGCGACACGGGAAACAGCTTTTCGCACATACTGGAATAAAAGCTGAGCATAAAGGAAGAGTACAGCGTCCAGCCCATGGTCTTTATGCCCAGAAAGACGCAGCCCAGCACATCCAGCACCGCATTGGTGATCCACATAAAGGTGCTGACGCTCAGAGCCGGAAAGCAGGTAGCCAGCACGACGGAAAGTCCGGTGGTGCCGCCAAATACAAAGTGGTTGGGGGCACAGTAAAAGTTCAGTGCTACTGCATAGATGATAAGTCCCAGATTCAGCAGCAGAAAAAAGCGTGCACCGCTCCACAGCTGTACCGGGGTCAGGTTTTTGCGCAGGTCGTCCTTGATCGCTTCCATCTCAGTCCAGATGCTCCTTTACATCCATCAGCCGGGTGATGATGCAGTCTGCGGCAGACTGGTCCAGCGGCTCGCCGTGGCGGGGCTTCAGCGCCAGCACCTTCAGGCCTGCCGCCTTTGCGGAAGCGATGCCCGTGGGAGAATCCTCCACCGCAATGGCCTTATCTGCCGTCAATCCCAGTGCCGTCAGCGCCTTGAGATAGATGTCCGGCGCGGGCTTATGGGCGGCACAGTCCTCGCCGCTGAAGGCAAAATCCACCATTGCTTTCAGCCCGCCCTCCGTGAGCATCTTCATGATATCCGGTGCTGCGCTGGAGGACGCCACCGCTACCTTCAGTCCACGGCTGCGCAACGCATTCATCAGCGGCTCCGCCTGCGGGTCGGTAAGCTTGCCGTAGGGGGTAGGGCGAGCCTTGCGGTACTCCCGGTAAGCCATCAGCATCTCCTGACGGCGCACAGGGTCGTTGGGAACAATTGCCTCCCAGATGGCTTTTTCGTTGGAGCCGATGAAGTTGCCCTCCGGGATGGGGATGCCGTTTTCCAGCAGAAAGTTTTTGCGGCGGTTCTCGTAGTAATATTCCGTATCCGCCAGCACCCCATCCATATCAAAAATCACTGCTTCAATCATTCTTCATTTCCCTCTTCATCAAAAAAGGGGAGGGGCAAGCCCCTCCCCCAAGCATGGGTCTATTGATCCCGGTTGAACGCTTAGTACTCCAGCTTCCACATATAGCGGCGCAGGGTCAGCGGATGCTGACGGACGTAGGACAGCTCCTCAGCATAGACGCGGAACACAGCGGTGTGCATCAGCGGGTTGAAGTAGGTGATGACGCTGCTGTCCACAGCATTGCCCAGACCGTAATCCTTTGCATCCACAACGGTGGTCAGAGCATCGAAGCGGTGCAGGAAGGTCAGTGCGCGGGCATCCACGGGACGGGTCTTGCCGTCGTTCATCAGCAGGATGAAGGGCACGTCCTTGTCCACGATCTCGAAGGGGCCGTGGAAGAACTCGCCGCTGTGGAAGGAGCCGGAGTTGACCCACTGCATCTCCATCATCAGGCAGATGGAGGTGGAGTAAGCAACCTCCATGGAAGCGCCGCTGGACATGACGTAGACCACGGGAGCGTCCTTGTACTTCTCAGCGAACTCCTTGGCAGCCTTGCGGGCAGAGTTGGCAGCGTTCTCGGCAGCCTCGAACACGTTGGTCAGGCCCTCGATCATCTTGTCGTACTTGTCGAAGCCTTCCACCTGCTGCAGGATCTCCACAGCCAGTGCCAGAACGTAGCCCATCTTCTCCAGCTTGGCGGCGTAGTTTGCCTCAAAGCCGTGAACGATGGTGTAGTCAGCTTCCTTGGTCAGGGCAGAACCGGCAGCGTGGGTAACGCTGACAACGGTTGCACCGGCAGCCTTTGCCACGCTGTTTGCCTTGACGGTCTCAGGGGTGCTGCCGCCCAGAGAAGCGGTGATGACCACGGTAGTGTCACCCAGCCAATCGGGGGTATCGTAGTTGAACTCGTTGGCGGTGTAGTGTGCCACACGCAGCTTCTTGCTGCAGTTGGACAGGAAGTACTTTGCAGGGTACAGCTCTGCCTTGGAAGCGCCGCAGCCAACAAAGGCGACGTTCTCCACGTTGTGCTTTGCCACGATGTCTGCCACGATGGACTTGACGTTTGCCAGATCGATGTTATACATAATGCAATCCTCCAAATTATTTCCTTATTGTACTGATGAATCACAAATTACAGGCGTACGGATATCTATGTAAGCCGGAGTCCCGGTTACACCAACAGACCAAGGGCGTTGATGGCAACACCGCCCACGATGCAGATGCCCAGCAGCCAGCCGGTCTTGACCTTTTTGCGGATCAGGGTGTACATCAGCATCACGATGCCAAGGTTCAGAAGGTTCGGCAGGATGCTGTTCAGCACATCCTGCAGCACCAGACCGGTGCTTGCGAAGGTGATGGGGGTGGTCAGACCCACCATGCTTGCCACCATGGAACCGATGACCATCAGACCCACGATGCCGCAGACGTACATCAGCTTGTCCATCATGCCGCCATTGAGCTTGGTCAGGTACTTGCTGCCCATGGTGTAGCCCAGCTTACCGGCAAACCATGTGACCAGCACCGTGGGGACAATGGAGAGGATCATGGCAAGAATGGGACCCAGAACGCTGCCCTGCTGTGCCAGAGAGATGCCCAGACCAAACGCGATCAGACGGACAGTGCCCTGGAAGAAGGAGTCGCCCACGCCGGACAGGGGACCCATCAGCGAGGTCTTGACGGCGTTGATGGTCTCCGGGTTGAAGTTCTCACGGTCGGCGGCGTACTGCTCCTCCATGGAGGCAGCCAGACCCAGGGTAAAGGCACTGGTCTGGGGGGTGCAGTTGTAGAACGCCATCTCACGCTCGTAGGCTTCCTTTTTGTGTGCCAGCTGCTCAGGGTCGTTCTCGTTGGGGTACAGCTCGTCCAGCGTGGGAGCGATGCCGTACAAAAAGCCCATGTTCATCTGACGTTCGTAGTTCCAGGAGGCCTGAATGTTCAGGGAGCGCCACATGAACTGGAAGTATTTTTTGAAGTCGCTGCGCTTTACAGTCTTGGTTGCGTTGCTCATTTCAGCTTCCTCCTATCAAAGATCATCGTCATCTTCCAGCGGGTCATAGTCCGGGTTGGCAGCAGCTGCACCGGCTGCGGCTGCGGCGGGTGCGCCCTTGCCATACTTCAGACCGGTCAGGATCACAGCCAGAATTGCGGCAAAGATCGCCACAGCGGTGACGTCCAGACCCAGGTAACCCACAAAGAAGAAGCCCAGCAGGAAGTAAACGGTCAGATCACGGTTGAGCATGGTGGACAGCAGCAGGGCAATACCGTAAGCGGTAAGGAACTTACTGCCGAGGTTCAGACCATCGGTCAGCCATGCAGGGATGAAGGCCACGATCTTCTGCACCAGATCGGTGCCGAAGTAGACGGACAGGAAAATGGGGATGAAGTACATCAGGCTGTACAGCAGCGTACCCCAGACGATGTGCATGCTCCATGCCTTGCGGAACTTGCCTTCTGCAATAGCGTGGTCGGCAACGTGGGTCAGGTTGGACAGGATGGTGCGCATCAGCACGCCCAGCATCTGACCCAGAACAGCGATGGGGATCGCCAGTGCCAGTGCAGTCTCGGCAGAGGCATCGGTCAGGATGGCAAAGGCTGCGCAGATGATGGCAGCCATGTTCATGTCCGGGGGTGCGGCTGCGCCAATGTTCACGATGCCAAGGCTCATCAGCTCGATGGATGCGCCAAGGGTCAGTCCGGTCTGCAGATCACCCAGCAGCGCACCGACGATGGTGCAGGTGATGAGCGGACGCTCGAAGTTCATGCGGCCCAGAATGCGCGAGTCCAGAATACAGAACACGCCAACCAGACCCAGAAGCAGTGCGGTAACAAACATGGGTCAATTCCTCCTTTTTATCTCCTTACGATCCGATGTGATCGATGGGTACTACCTTAAAGGTGGGGGTCTGCTGGCTGTAGATCTTAATGCCCATATCCAGCAGCTTCTGGGTGTCTGCCTGCTCCTCCGGGGTCAGGAACACCGACTGGTCAAAGGCTGTGGAGCCGGGCTTGTTTGCCACAGCGCCGTAGTTGATCTCTTTGATCTTGGGGTATGCCTGGCAGAACTTGAGCAGGGCAGCGGTGTTGCCGAAGATCATCATGATCTTCTCGTCCAGCTGCTCCACCTTGGGCATCTTGGCGATGGCTTTGTCCACCGTAAAGATGTTCACCCGGACACCGGCAGGCTTGCTCAGCAGCAGGGCGGACTTTTTCATCTCGTCGTTGGCGGCGTCATCGTCCACCACGATGATGCGCTGTGCGCCCACATGTCCGGTCCACGAGAATACCACCTGACCGTGCAGCAGACGGTAGTCCAGACGTACTAATTTGATCATAGGTCATCCTCCTCATCTTGGGCTGCGTTTTTCAGCAGCAGGTTGCAATCAATGATCTGTGCCTTGGCATCTGCGATGCACTCGGTCAGTTCGTCCTGTGTCAGGGCTTCGTCGTTGGAAGCAAGGGTCAGCACCAGAGAAGCGTTCATGCCGCAGATCAGGTGCACAGCCGGATACTCCGGCAGCAGGGTCAGCATCTCGTTGTTCACGCTGCCGCCCATCACATCGGTCACGATGTACACAGCATCCTCTGCTGCAAAGCCATTCAGCAGCCGACGTGCTGCTGTCGTGATAGGCTCGGTCTCATCCCGCAGGGTAGCAAGTGCATAAAGGTTCGGCATCTCGCCCAGGATCATCTGCACGGTGTCCTTCATTCCGGCGGACAGCCCTCCGTGCGAAGCAAGAATGATTCGGTTCATACGCATCCACGACCTTTCCTGTGTTTCCTTCATCTCTTCGGCGTCTGTGTCGTCTCACTCGTTATAGACGTCATAATCGTCATGTACATAGTACCACATTTCACGCAGACGTCAAGAGGTTTTGTCAAAATACTCTCAGCTTTGGTAACGTGCACAAAGCTGCGCCGTCATATTTTTGCAGTTTCACCAATAACCTGCCGTAGAACGACAAAAAGAGCGCCTCTTCCGCACGGAAGAGACGCTCTTGGGGGGACAGAATGCTGCCCTTAAAACTCAAACATATACCGACTTCCAATGTAATACTGCCGCCCGATGCACAGGGGGTGGTCATATTGGTCCTGGAAGTAGGCGTTCAGATACAGCAGCGGCTCGCCCAGCGAAAGGTTGAGCAGCTGTGCCTGTTCTGCTGTGGCTCGCACTGCCTCAATGCGCTGACGGGCGGTGGTTGCAGGGCGCAGCCCGGAGATGTGCTCAATGGCGTCAAACATAGAAACATCATTGAGGTTCTCACTCATCAGGCTCTTATAAGGCTCGTAGGGAAGGAACAGGTTCTCCAGAAATACCGGCTGACCATCGGCAGTGCGCAGACGCTGGATGTAGATGAGCAGCGCATCCGACCCTACATGGAAGAAAGCTTCTTCATCCTTACGCACCGGCACGATCTGGCGGTTCAGCAGCCGGGCACCCGGCACCATGCCGTTTTCTTTGCAGGTCTCCGTAAAGCTGGCAGTCCCTCTACCGCTGGTAAACTTGCGATGGATGCGGGGCTTGCTGACAAAGGTGCCCCGCCCCTGCATTTTGACCAGATACCCTTCGGCGCACAGCTCCTCCACCGCACGGCGCACCGTGATGCGGCTGACTGAGTACTCCGCACTCAGTTCCGGCTCCGGAGGGATCTTTTCGTTGGTTTTGTACTTGCCGCTCTCGATCGCGGCACGAATGTCATCCTTTACCTGCTGGTAAAGCGGGACGACAGCACTATCATTGATCGCCATGGAATACCTCACCCTCAAATTGAATATATCGTTATAAACATTATATTCATCTCATGGTTATGATAGTGCATATTCTGCGAATTGTCAAGTAAAACCTGCAGTCAATTTTTTGTGCGAGGTGACGGATGTACCCCGTGCTGCGCAGGGCGCCCCATTTTCCAGTGCCCTGCCGGGAAGAATCCAAAGAGCGGCGGAACGCTCGTTGGCACACGACTTTGCTTGCAAAGTCGTGTGTGTTACACCTTGGTTCCGGCTGACGCGGAAAAGGGGCTGCGAGAGGCTCCGGCAAGCACCTGTTCTGCGGCAGTAAGCCCCCCAAAGGAACAGTCAATCGCTTTTTCAAAAATTCTCTTGATTGGGCAAGGTGCGTACGATATGGAATGCCATGTCCGCATTTTCTTTGTCCACAAATACCTCTGTGATATACTTCGGCTTTATACCCAGTGTTCCGATTCTTGCCTGGTCGAACGTATTACGCCGATTGACATCTTTGGTTTTACAATAAAACTTGATCCCCGCAGCCGTCAACGCATCCGTGATGCGGCTGCATTGGTCGGGATCAGAAACTGCTGCAATTTGCGATTTGAAAAAACGCTCCAACATAAGTATCGCTCCTACCGGTCGTTTGAAAAGGACATGATTTCAAATGTCTTTATTGGAATAACGCAATTCAATCTCAATTTATTTCGTTCGTCCATAAATTTCCAAAAGTTTGTGTGTCTGTACATAAATCTTCTAAAAATTTATAGCATAATCACAACATTATCCATTCGGACAAATCTCTATGGCTGCTTCATGCGCCGCTCATATCCAGCAGTCCTCCCGTGTGGAGCTGGGAAAGAAGTTTGAAAGCGGCTTCTATGCCAAGCCCGACACCCCCAGCCCGCAGGCTGTACCCGCCGCAGGCGAACCCACCATCTCCATGATGGCTCTTTTGGAATTGCTCAAGGATGCCGACCCGGAAATGAAGGCAAAGCCGGATTGGCTGCTCTACAATAAACCCTTGGGGTACGCACAGATGGTGCTGAAAGGGGAGATAGAGCACTATCTTTCGCTGGGGTGTGACCACGGCAGGCTGGAGGATTGATCTACGAGATCGCACGGTTGATTGCACGCGTGCATTCGCCGTGCGATCTTTTAGCGTAAATTCAGCGCAAACCATGCCAAGTCAGCGTATTTTCAGCGTAAATCCCGGAAAGTCAGCGTAAATTCAGCGCAAATCAAACTTTCAGCGTAAAAGTCAGCGCAAATTTTCACTTAACGCTTTTGTACTTCGTTCCTCGGCCTACACCATCAGGCTGCAAGATGCCGTCCTTGCACATCTGATGCAGGATATAATAGGTTTGGTTCTTATTAAATCCACACAGTTCTTGTGCTTTCTGATTCGTAATCGACGGCTTATGTTTCAGATATTCGAGAATCCGCTCCTTTGCCTGAATCTGGCTGACTGTCTTATCCTGCACATAGGCCACATCGGTTTTCACCGTTTCGTAGACCTTGAGGGACAGCATATAGGTCTTGCCGTTGAGTTCCAGAAGCCCCTCGTCCCGGAGACCGTTCAGAACCTTGTGGGCATTGTCGTCGGTTTCCTGAATCGTCTTTGCCGCCTGCTTCAAGGTGATTTTCTGGTGCTCCCGCAGATAGTGCAGAATCATCAGCTCCGACAGCGTGAACATCTTGGAACGCCTGTCCTGCGTCTCCGCGATAAAATGCACGAAGTTCTGATTTTCCATCGTGCTGCGAAGGGTCAGCCGGACGGAGTTGGGCGTGCTGGCGTACTCCGGGTAGGGCTTGCCCTCGGTGAGCATACTCTGGAACATAATGTCCACGCCCTGCCCGGAACGCTGCACATACTTCAGGTGCTGAAGGGTCATGGCGATCAGCTTGTTCCGGGGAATGGACTGGTGGGTGATGATGTTGCTTTCGTTGATGTCCCCCGGAAAGCCGCCGGGGTTCTCAATCACAATCTTTGTGGGGTAGTGCTTGACGTAGACCGGCGCCATGTCCTCATAGGAGCGGTGCGCCAGCGCATTCAGCAGAGCCTCCTGAAAAACCGCTTCGGAGAAATCGTACACCTCCAGCCGGAACAGCCCCACCTGCACATTGGTCAGGCGGTTATAGGTGCGGATGCGCTCGGTCAGCTTATCCAGAATCGAGATCACCGGCTCCTGCATATCCATGCGGTTGTCGTACTCCGTCTGCGCTTCGTCGCTGTAATGGAGGTAGATCACCTCTGCCTGCGGCAGCAGCCGGGCAATAGACGCCGCCTTGCCCACAAACAGCAACCCCGCCACCGTCACACGCACCTCGTCCTTGTCCATGCGGATCAGGTTCAGGTTGTCCAGAAAGGTGGTATCTGCCAAGTCCGGCAGGGCAGAGCCTGCATCCCGAATCCGCAGCTTCTCTTTCAGGCGGTACACTTCCAGCAGGTCAATGTCGCTTTCGGTTGCGCCCTCCACGATCTTTGCCGAAAAGTCCGGGTTATCGGCAGGGGAGTACACATCGTTTGCCGGGTAGTAAGGCTTTGTCACGTTCCCCAGCCGTCTGTAATAGATGCCTCCGGTGGTGGCAACATGAGAATTGGATTTCTCCACCGATACCACCAGCACCACGCCGTCAGAGGTTTCCACCGGCTCAATTTCGGTAAACAGGCTGGGCCGGGTCATATCGTAGATGGCTTCCATCAGTGCCTGCGGGTCGCTTTCAGGGCAGCCTGTAATGGTGCCGTCATCTTCCACGCCAAACAGCAGAACGCCGCCCTTTGTATTTGCCAGCGCAACCGCACTTTTCACCGCAAGGTCTTTGCGCTGCCGGTAGTCCTTGCACTTCACCCACGACTTAAACTCCTGCCGGGTGCTTTCCCCGGCAGCAATCATTTTGCGGAGTGCTTGTTCGGTCATGGTAGAGACCTCCCCTCAACATACATTGCATTTCTGCCCTCAAAAAGGCAACTGGATGTGCATCTGTAAACTGCACACCACAGATTTTGTTAGAAGCGATTCTAAACTCTTACTGTTCGGTTGGCGGAGTTTTTAAGTATCTTTGATGATTCGCATAATCATACAACAATCGAGTAATGTCAGATAGCATTCTATAAACTTTATTTTCCCACTTAGAAAACTCTGCTTCTGTTACGCCCGCACGAGAATTTCCGTGTGCAATGCTGTTACGACGATTCACGAGTGCATCAATATCCGACGAATGTTCTTCAAACACTGTGATGGATAATCCGAGTTTATAGAGATTTTTTTGCAGAACTATGTACCACAGATTGGACTCTGTATCGATAAGAGTATCATCAAGATGTAATATCTTGTTTTGAAATTCATCCATCTGTTCAATAAAATCAACACGTCTATAAAATCTATGCAACGAAGTATCATCTGGAAGGCGTGTCCTAAAAACGGAACACTTTTTATCAAGGTTTTCATATGCGAGAAATTCTTTGTGCATACCAGCAGCAGCTAGAGCCGGAATCACATCTCTTTGACGGAGAGAAAGACTGTTCAAATATTTTATATATGTTTGTAATGCAATTTTGACATACCCTTCAAAATGTGAGTAAAGAAGAAACACTAGGCTTTTCCGATATCGGCAACTATCTTCCTCTGAGGTAATATTGCTAAGCTGATTCTTGAAGAAGGCCAATTCTTCCTGCCGCCATCGTAATTCCTCTTCCAATTCTTCACGTAATTCATTCGCCGTCAAGAGCTTTCTGCACTCCCTTTTTGAACAAGTCAATTCGAGTTTTTATACCGTTGACACTGCCAGTCCTATACGGTTTTAAGTCTGAGCTGTATTTAACTTTTTCAATAGCCGCCTTGATTTTCTCCGGATCTTCGCAAGAACAAATACGGTCAATAAAGGAAGCAATCGGAACAGAAATACCATCAAAGAGATACAAAACGAATTCTTGTTTAATCGTTCCAGAATTAGTCTTTCCAGAGAAAACTTCTTCACCTATAACATTGTTGATAAACCGAAAGGTATCACAAAAAATCTGGCGTTCTTTTTTATAATCAAATTCAAGTTCTCCGGTCGTGATTCTTTCGAGGTAGCGAGTAAGATACTCTGTTACAGGATAACGATAATCTTCCAAATCATTTTTTACAGCAAAGAAACGAAGCACCAGTTCTTGATCATACTTGCTTTTGAATTTATCTTCACCAATGCGTTTGACAACAGCTCTGAAATCTTCATTTTTACTGCACTCATCCAAGAATTCAATTCCATTAGACCCAAGTAATCTAATAGTACAATTGCGAATTTCTTGTGCAGAAAGAAGTTCTCCGCCAGTATTTAGGCGCTTGAACATATGGTACTTTAAGGAAGATTCACTTTCCTTTTTTATGACTTCCATACGAACAAAACTTCTTTTTAACTTGATTTGAAGTGTTTTAGGAAGAGTCTCAAATGTGTATCCATTCAAATCCGGAACAATATCACATCCAGACAACTCCAATGGTGTAGATTCTTCTGTTTTTTCTCCAAATTTGATGCCTCTGAAATGAAGATAGCTTGATATTCTTTGGAGTCCATCAATTAGTTCATAAATGCCTTCATCTGTTTCAATTACGAAAATAGGTGGAACTGGCATTTCCAAAATAAGGGATTCAATAAAACGCGACTGTTTTTCTGGCTCCCAACGAAACAATCGCTGATAATCAGGGGCAATTATCAGCTCTTCATTCTCATACATATCGTACAATTCATTGAATGACACATCCAAACTCTTGGTTCGGATTCGCACAATTTGGCTATCAACATCTTCAATTAGACTTTCAATTCTCTTCGTTTCCATAATTGCTCCTAACAATAATTTATTCCATCGCTCTGATCGTGCTCTCAATAAATCACTCGTATCCTCCTCATTGTTCAGGTGTCAAAAGGATCTGTGCATACATGGACAATTCAATGTGGTAACCATCCTTGACCGTCAGTCTTGCCTTTTCACCATTGCTTGATAATTGAAGGGATGCACTTACATCATCGGAGTTGGAATCGGACACAACAAAAACGGCAGACTGCTTTGCTTTGTTTTCGACTGTATAATTTCCAGCGGGAACTGTGTATCGAACATATTTATAGCCACTCTTAGTGGTCGCTTCTTTTCCGTAATCACCCAGTTCACCATCAGTCAACAAAATAGAGCCATCAGGTACATTTCCAGCGTCAGGCTTCAAGTCTTCGTTCTTGTAAAGAAAATCATCCGTTGCTCCATTTTTTGTATCCTTAATAGAATAGATTTCATCACCAATCGCGGCTATCTGAATATATATCTTTCCGTTAATCTGCGCATTGTATCGGCTGCCAGCTGCCCAATCATCGGTCTGTTCAAACCAGTTCACATCATCCAGTGTATAATCAAGACCTGCAAGAGGAAGTACTTCTTTTAGATTTTTAGCAAATGTTTCGGATACTTCTTTGTTCCGTTTCAAGAAAGACTTGATTTCTTTACTTTCATCCGTTGAAGGAGCAATGATCGAGGCGGATTTTTCAATTGCATCAGATTCAGCGGTTGTTTCTTCCGTGGTATGTTGCAATTCTGCTTCTCCGCTAGTCGCTACTTCACTGTCAGTTCTACTATTTGCCGCTTGTGCTGATGATGCCGCCTTTTCAATCATTCTGGCGTCTGATTCTGCGGCTCTTTTAGCTTCTTCTGCCTTATCATATGGAAACATCATTCCTGCAATAAAACCCACCAGCAGAACTGCTAACACTATTAAATTTTTTCTAAAACTACGCTTTTCATGTTTAGCAACCATTCTTAAGAAACCGCACAGGACTCTTATTGCATAAAAAATCAACCCAAACAAAAATGCAACGCCAAAATGTCTCAAATCTTTTTGAGACACTGAATAGCATACACCGTAACCAAGATATGCTATCGCTATGCCACACAATATTCTTTTGTTTTCTTTTCCTCTAAGCGTATTGATCATTTCATATATTCCAAGCGCCAAACCGACAAACGCAAGAAGCACTCCTAGAATTTCCATTTTACAGATTCCTCCTTTTCAACGCTGTAAAGCAATTATAACACAGAATATAACCCCTTTGTAGTAATCTTTTTGATTTTGCAAGAAACCTGACCGACTAAGTGATTGATTCTATCCTGTTTCTCACCATCCGTTCCTCGGGTACGCCAATCGCATCTCAACCGCCCAAACAATGCGCTATTTCACCATTGGGATATGCTGGTGAACACCTACGCCCATATCCAGCAGTCCTCCCGTGTGGAGCTGGGCAAAAAGTTTGAAAGCGGCTTCTATGCCAAGCCCGACACTCCCAGCCCGCAGGCTGTACCCGCCGCAGGCGAACCCACCATCTCCATGACGGCTCTTTTGGAGTTGCTGAAGGATGCCGACCCGGAAATGAAAGCAAAGCTCCGCTTAGCCCTGCTCACCTGATGCAAAAAAGGGCACTGATTGCAATGCAATACAGCGCCCTACATAATCGGACATGGATAACATCGACCGTGCAGAAACCGTGCAACCATGGCTTACAAAACAAAAAAGCCATGAAATCTTTCGATTTGCAGCTTCCACGGTAGACATTCCTAACCATTGGAACCCGCGGGCTAAGCAAAGCCGCACTGTGGCTTTGCTTGCGGCGCTGTGCGCCGCCACCCTGTTCGAGTCCCTTCCATCGTGCAGACAAAAAGAAAAACCAGAACACGAATGTGCTCTGGTTTTTCTTGGTGCAGTAAAGCAATCCAAATCCGAACCATTTCCCTCGGATGCAACTTCTGACGCTTCTCCAAAGGTGACGGTCTGTGTCCCTTCTTTATAGTTGAAGGTTATCAAAACCTTATCATCATACAGGTAAATCGCATTGATGAACGTATCCACCAACGCCTGCCGCTGGTCTTTCAGGCTCATGTCCAGCTTGCGGAACCGTAGCAGCCAAAATCGAATGAATTCTTCGGTCACTTTCGGCTTCGCCAGCTTTTCTTCCGCAATGCGGGCTTCAAGCTCACGCTTGGTTTCTTCCAGCTGCTCCAACCGTTCCTTGGTGGAGCTGGTCAGGATACCGGCCTGAATCGCATTGAGCATATTCTGGATACCCGATTCCGCATCCCGAAGCTGCTTCTCATAGAGGGGAATGTTGGTA
>Ga0129313_1000908_pt1 | contig 21380 bp, 23 predicted proteins | sample O1105metagenome_FD_94436 | JGI IMG/M metagenome (GOLD analysis project Ga0129313, IMG submission 94436) | Orangutan group fecal microbial communities from fecal samples from Wisconsin, USA - O1105 metagenome | ecosystem: Host-associated > Mammals > Digestive system > Large intestine > Fecal...
CAGAAATCTGTCCCAGCCAAGCTCTAACGTCTTATGTGGGCAGTTCTTACCTGACCAGTGCTTATGAGTATATATATCCTTTGTCGTCCATCCATTCTGCATACAGAGCGATGCGCACAACCACGCTGCATTTTTCTCCGCCTGAAGGAACAGGTTCAGATCATCGGATGTACTCCGACATATTTCAATGGCAATCGTCCGCCTGTTTCCGGAGCCGGTCGCTCCATCTCCGGCATGCCAGCCGTTCCGGTCAAGCGGGAGTGCCTGAATGATCTCTTTCTCATCTACTGCGAAATGATACGATGTCTCTTTATCATTTCCGGCCATGTATGCAATCTCATTCGCCGCACTGGCCGAGTTGGCCGTATTATGCACTGTAATCCCGATCGGGCTTAAGGTATACGGACATTTGATTGCATATTTTTCTTTTGAAACAAATCTTTTAATGATATCCATACCTGTCACCTCGTTTTATTCATTCTTGCTTAGCTGCTTAATCATCTGATTAACATAGGTGCTCAGGCCGGCGCACAGAATCCCCTGGATGATCGATGTGAATACCGCCATCAGGATATCTGACGCACCGGAAAAGTGGGATGTAGCAAGTACGTACAATGCTGCAAGTGCCACGCCAATCAAGCCGAGCGTCGCAGGGATATATTTATCCTTTATGAACTCCGTCTTTTTCAGTCCCAAACCGACCAGATACAGCGCTACCGCTAAAATTACCAGTTCCGGTTTTACATAATTCAATAATACTTCCATCATAAAATCACCTTTACCCTTTCTATTTTTCTTTTTCCAAATCATCAATGCGATGATTTGCTACCTTAATGCGTTCTTCCTGTACTTCTGTTCTTTCCTCGAGATGATAAACACGTTCAACTACACTGTTGTGCTTATCGACCCTCTGCGTTAACTGTTCGAGCTTATAATCAATCAACGCTATTGTCTTGTCATGCTGACTTCTTACCGCTTTGTTCTGATATAAGTTATTCAGCATACAGACGATGATTGCCACCGCTCCGGTAATGATTGCCTCTGTCATCCTATCCATCCCCTTTCCTTATTTGCAAAAATATGAGAAATGCGTATAAACGCTTTCGGACGGGCTTAGATTTGTACTATTACCATTTTTACGGAAATACCCTATTCGCAGTTTATACGACCCATCAGATGCCACAGCCATACCAATCTGTCCTACTAGAGAACCATTGAAATTCGTATAATGTACTTCTGATGCGATAGGCTTGTATTCCTCCGGAATTGTCAAGATATCCGTGTATGTATTAAATGGAATATCTTCCTCTGTACTCCCACTTGCCCCAGGTCTCTTCAGATATACAAGAACTATATTGCCCTGCTTTATGAATACAGCCGTAAACCCATTGTCAGATACCTGTTCAGCATAATATTTCGTTGATATTGTTCCATCCGTGTCAACTACAATAGAATTTCCATCAGGCTTAACAATTCCAGCATTTGATGTTGTTGCAATACCGACTCCTGTCACCGCTACTGCCTGATCTGCCGCTGCCTGTGCCGATTCTGCGGCTGTCTGCGCAGCTTGCGCATTTGATGTAGCTGTATTCGCTGCTGCAGTAGCCTGCGTTGCCTTCTCACTTGTTGCATCTGCAAGAGTTCTCACTTCTTTCAGATCTGTTTCCATATCCTCGTATGTTGACATTCGTTTGCAGTCACCGGGAGCGAATGTGACAAATATCTTTTTAGAGTCCGTAGTTACCGCCATTTCACCGGGAACCATCCTGTCTGGAAGAAAATCCTTCTCCAGGCCATGTCTCATCTGTAAAGCCATTACATATCACCATCCTTTTAGTTTTTTGTATATCCTTTTACATTTAATAAAGCTGTTGCTGATCCTGTCCGGATTGCATAGCTTCTGTTTGTAGTTCCAGAGAAATCATCTACAGTAATTTTTATAGTATTCAATCCTGATGACAGCATTGACTTTATATCATTACTCTTTATCTGTTTGGGAGTTGTGCCGGAAGTTCCATTTACACCGGCCGCTGTAAAGCCTCCGGATACTATCTGAGTGAACGTTCCAGCTGATCCATACGTGTATTCACCATCCCAGGATGCTGATTTAAATATCTGGCCTGCTCCTATATAAGCTTTTATTCCTCTTGAATATCCATTACAACTTGAATAACTCGGGCTGCCAGAGGAAGAGGAACCGGTATCCATGATATTTTCCCAAACAGTACCACAGGTTGACACTATTAGTACTGCGGATGTAATCACATAATTTTCCGGTATCATTGCCTGGAGGAATACTTCTCGTTTTACCATCGATTCTGCACTTATGATCACGTTACCCGTCCAGCCAAGATCAAACGGTGTTCCTCCTGAGGAGAATGTCAGATCACCACAAACTCCGGATGCATTAATTAAACTTGTACCGTCTGCCATAGTGATGCCTGCGTTATTTATAAGCACGATTGTCTTACCGGATGCATCCTTAACTACCAGCTGCCCATCTCCGTTTCCTTGGCCACCGATGTGTACCCAGTCAGCATTGATGCCATGTGCTGTTAATACGTTGAACAATGCATTTCCATTACTGTCGATTGCCCAGCTGGTCATACCATCCTTTGAAACCATCAGTCCCTCTGCCGTCCGGGTCCATACTATCGATGATTCCTTCAGGGTTGGCTTATCGTGCAGATACTGTTTTACCGCCCCATTTTCATCCGTCACTGTCGTCGTATATAATCCGAATCCTTGCGATATCAGAGACGTCATATTCTGTGCAGTCTGATCATACGTCTGTATTTTTCTGTCCATCCCCCGCTCTGCCCGTGTCAGGAACTTTGTAGCAATGGATGTCCCTTTCATTTCCTGCCGAACAGGTGTAGCCGCCTCGCATGCTATCTCTGTTTTTCCATGAATCGTATATTTAACGGATGTAACATATCCCATATAGGTGTTCATTAATGCATCCATAATATACACGCAGTCTCCGGTACAAATATCTAAATTCTCCATAATACTTGCTGAAAATGTTCGAAATGTCATTCCAACACATCTCGAGGCTATAAAATCCGCAGTATCCTCCTCTTTTGCAGATGTAAAGATATTATCCTCGATTGATATTGCATAATCGTTACTGCCTGCCAAATAAGAATCATCACCATTTTTAACAGATACTCCTGTAATTTCGATCGTATCGGTCCCAACATCGAGACTGAACGGATCAAATATTGTCACGTACCCTGCCATATCAGTAAATGTTCCACCATTCATAACGCTGGCCGGAATCGAATATTGAAAAGTCCCTCCATACAGATGCTCTCCGCTTCGATAGCTTGGTGTTCCTTCATCGAATATACCGCCATATGCATGTGTCATAGCTGTATTAAACCACGTAAATTCAACCTTACCGGCTTTGTTAATCTTGACAAAGTTACACGTTGCCTGAGCGATATACGAAAGAATATCCCTATATGTCAATTCGCTTGTATCCTTCGGCATTGAGCGTTGAATATTTGCGCCGGCAAATGATCCACTGGCAAGTTCCAACCCGCATGCAGTACATACCGCCTGTGCTATAGCTCCAAATGTTTTTCCTGTGATTTTCTCTGTAACAGCCTGGTTTGTATAGATCATATAATCGTAACATGCCAATGTCAGTATTCCATCTTTCAACTCCGGATCATAGCAGACAAATGTTCCAATAATCTCATTATCCTTTTTAACAACAACTTCCGCATGATAATAATCATTTGCATGAGCAAGACTGTCAGCCACACGTATCTTACATTCCCTGGACACACAGGCTCCAACCGCAAAGGTATCCGAGGTTCCAATGCTATCATCAAATTCTATTCCGGATTCCAATATGGCTGATTCACCATATGTAATTACTTCTAATGTGCTTTTGCACGTTACTGTAACAGCCCACATTACAATTCAATCTCCTTAAATTCAATATCCCAGTATACCTTTCCATCTGTATCAAATTTAGACGGCGTACAGACTCTGTCATTTGCATAGATTTCAACGTCAACAAGCTTATACGGCTGTCTCACGTCCATGATCTTGCCTGAAATCTTATTCTTTCCATCTACTGCTTTACACAGAGCCGCTGCCTTACTCCATTCCACATTGTGAAATTTAAGCGGAACGGAAGATTTAACAGCAACTACAACCTTTACGGCCTTGCCCTGCAGGTTCCGCTCACTGTCTGATGAACAAAGGTCTGATATCGTTTGAGAGTAATCTTCCGGGATAGGTAGACTTATTCCCTCTATAATTAATTCAGGTTTCCATTTTGCCATTTATACCACTCCTTTATGCAAACAGCGGACTGTTTCCGGTCTTATCTATTTCCTTGTTGTTATACTCAACAACCGTCTTATATACTACCTTGCCGTCAAGCGTTACATAATTGTGTATCACAATCGGTTTTCCAGAATTTCCGGTCTCGTTCAGAACCTCTCTGACTGCTTGCTTCATAGTTGGCACCGGCGATACAATTTCGGGTGCCCGCTTATTATCACCCAGGATTGCCTGAAACTCTCCGTAATTTGCCGGTACTACAGTACCGGTAGCCAATCGCGGCAATGACACTGTCTGTACCCTTGCCAGATTAACACCCGGGATCTTATTGATCAGGATACGAATTGCATTAATCGCATTAATAAATCCATTAATCCGACTTTCTATCGTTGAAAAGATACCGTTTACAGCTGCAGCAAATGCGTCTCTCACCGTATTTCCGACATTGGTTCCTACATCGATAAAGAATGTCTTTATCTTGTTGATTTGGTTCTGAAAGAATGTTTTTATGCTATTTCCCAGAAACTGAATAATTGTAAGGCAATCCTGTCCGAATTGCCGGAATACCCCTTTAATTCCGCCTTGGCCAAAGGCTTTTTTATATTTTTCATGAACCAGCTTTGCAGCATTCATTATCTTCTTTATTGTGTCAGAATCAGCGCCCATAAGTTTTAGAAAACCCGCTGATGTAGTCGCTATGATACCAGCTATCCCGCTCTCGCCCCAGATTTTTGCGATCCCGTCCTTAAACTCCTGCCAGCTTGGCATTGCTTCTCCGGTTATATCTTCTGCAAGACCCTTAATCGCATCATAAGCCATCCAGCCCAGGCCATCAAAAAACGTCCCTGAATCATTAATCAACGTACCGAATATTTCATCCAGTTCCTCCCACATGGTCATATCCACGGACTCACCGGTAATCAGCTCGTACAACCCAGTCCCTATCTGCCATCCGCCTACGAACGTAAGCATTGGAAGAAGAATTTCCCATAATGAACCCAAGGAAGTCACAAGCGCTCCAATACCTGTGATTCCCGCAATAACACCTAATGCCGCAGCTATATCACCAATGGCCTTTCCAATTGCATATGCATCTTCCGGATCCATATTCTCAAGAGCTTCAGCTATTGAATTTATGATGCCGACAGCCGCATCAGACGTGATCAAATCTGTTAAACCGTCGATAAAACCCATTAGGAATGGTCCGGCGAGTGGCTTTGCTGCAGCTATCAGCCTTTGGATTGCTTCCGTTAACGGCTGAAACTTCGCCTTCATTTTATCAAGCCACTCCAAAACTTTCGGATCTGTCTTAATTTCACCAAAACTGACGCCTGGATCAGTATTTGTTCCACCACTTCCGCCTCCGGATGTATCCTTATTATCTGTAAGAATGTGCATATCATCTATATCTGATAAATTGTTGGATGCTTTCTTTGCTGCATCACCAATTCCACCGATTGCCTGCGCCTGCTTTCTTAATGCCTTCGCAGATGCCTGGCTCTTCCCAACGGTAGTCCCAAACAACTTCGAAGTAAACATAGCTATTGAACCGGTCGCACGTTCCAGTCCGGCCATCAACGTATTAATAGCAGGAAGCGCATAGGAATAGATTGGATAAAAAGCCGTATACAGATTTCCTTTTATCTGTGCAAGGCTGCTACTGAACTGAGTGTCTGTCTGTAAACAGCTCACCATCTCCTGTCTGATCTTAGTTAATCCTTGGCTGATTGCATTGAATACCATGGCTGATAATGCCAGATTACCTATCCTGCCGGTAAAACTGCTCAGCAACCCACCGATACCGGTAAAGCCTTTTCCGGCAGAACCGGCGCTATGTACCAGCTTACTCAACGATGCTGACAGTTTCTTGATCTTTCCAACCTGGGAGGTCATACCGGTTTCTTTCTTCTTTGCTTCCTGCAGTTTCAGATTGTATACCTTCAGTTTCCCATTTAACTTATCAAGTTGGGCCTGTTTTGCCTGCATTTTCCCAGCATTGGTCTGTGCTTCTTTCTGTCTTACTTCATCAAGCTTCTGTTCATATTCGGACAACTTCAGATTTAACCGATCCAGCTCTGCCTGCTTCTGCTCCATAGCTGCCAAATCAACAGTAAATGCCTCATCGTTTGATCTCATGAGTTCCATATCACCGGCCATATAATTCATGACGTTCCTCGCATTCGCAATGTCATATTGCAGTGATTTCCATGATGCCGAATTTGTCTTTCCCAGTTCTTTCATTTTAGCTTCTCTATCAAGTAACTGTTCAAGCTTTACCCTTGCTTTTTCAAAGCTATCACTCATGTATTTATAGTCTTCTGTCATAACAGGTGTGTTATCTATCGTATCCATATCGGCTTTCACTTTTTCTATAGCCAATTCGGTGTCCTTGATTGCACTCTCCAGCTTTCTGACACCAGCAGAAGGATCCATGTTCTGTAACCCTTCAATCTCGCTTTCTACCTTTTGAATCTGCTGTTGAATCTCTTTTATTTCATTATTCAGTGCAGCCGTCTTTGATGTCATATTTTTGATACCGTCATAGATTCCAGCTTTGTCCGCTTCTGTATTTACCCATACGCTTGTTTCCTCTGGTCTCATCGGTCTTCCGGGAATTGCCGGTTCCCCAGGATGTTCGGTCTCCAGTGTAGCCACGTCCGCTTTGACTTTCTTAATATCTGCTTTGATACCGCTGATTGCACTCTCCAGACCATCCATGCCTGCAGATACATCCGTGTTCTGCAAATTATTTACAACAGATTCTACCTGTTGAAGTTGCTTTCTGGTATCTTCAAGTACAGAATTCAATGAATCAAACTGAGCTGTAATACCCCTTTGGTTTTCGGACAATTGTTCTAATCTGCTTCCAACTTTATCGAGAGTCTCACATACACTGACATAATCATCTGACATCGCAGTATTCTTTCCAACAGCATCTGTACCTTCTTTTACCTTTTCAACTGCTTTTCCGGTATTCTTGGCCGCCTCTTCCACCTTTTTCATACCCGAGGAAACATCCGTATTTTGCAGATTCTTAGCAGCTGATTCCACCTGCTGAACCTGTTCTTTTGCATCTTTGATTGCTTTACTTAAGGTTGCAACCTGATCAGACATCTCTTTTATATCCGCATAAAAGCCGTCCGTGTCCATTTCAGTATCAATTTTTACGCTGCCATCATATTCACTCATAGTTCATCACCCATTCAGTATCGCATTAATACGGTCCATCTCTTCCTGCTGCTCTTTGGAATACCGCTTTTTAATATCAATCAGATCTTTATTTTTTTGATAGAATTCCTTCTCGGATTTGTCCAGTTTTCCTTTTCTCTTCTTCTCCCGGATATGGATCACAGTTGAAAATAATCCTTCACCGATTTCATGGAAATAAGAGATAAACGTCCAGAAGTGCACGTAATCACATTCCCGAAGCTCTTTTCCGGCGACATGATTGACCGCTGCGAATATTAACTGTTCATCCTGCTCCCAGTCATACAATATTACCGCCGGTTTATGCTGTCCGTTATCAGACCGCTTTTCTCCGCAATCCAGAAACCATATAGCCTGTTCCACGGCTTCTTCTATATCCGATTCCGGTATACGCTCCCAGTCTACATACAGTATCCGCAGCATGACATCTATCTTTTCCTGATATGTAAAATCCGGATCTGACAGGCACTGAAAAATATTCAAGCAGTCTCTGAAATCACTCCGGATATCATATTCAATTCCGTGTATTGTTAGTTTCTTTGGCAATCTGCCTATCATTTCTTGTAATCCCCGAGGTATTTATCCTTTTTACTCTCCATTCTCTCTGCTGCCTTCTGAATGCACTCCTTAATAGCCGGAAGCACCGCATCCATAATACCCTCGATCAGAAATCCTTCTGTGGTAGGCGTCAGCAGATTCGTACCGCCAAATACTGCACTGATATCCGTATCAAAAATATAGTTCAGCTGTTCTTTTAACTTTGAATCAATCGCCGGAACCTCTGCAAGAAACTCTTTCTCTTCCATGCTCTGCGCCATTTCTTTTGCAGATTCAAGAATCTGTTCTATCTCTTTCGTTCCTGAGTCAATTCTTGACGGAAGATTCAAGTCGGTAGGATAAAACGTCAGGATTCCAATCTCCCGATCATGTTCATCTAATATCCGCATTCTCTCCACGTTTGTTTTTGCTTTTACTTCTATCATCTTTTCCTATACCTCCTTGTAAATAAGGCAGGATTCTATTTCAAATCCTGCCATGTACTTCTCTACGCCGCATCCGTTGCCGGTGTGAATGTCTTCGTTGACATATCGAACGTGCCCTTTGTACGATTGCCTGCATAATGCACTTCGAACGGGATGGATACTCCCGATGTATCACCACCAAGGCTTGTCGGCACAACGATCACATCTTCTCTGTACGCATCTGTTACGGTTCCGGATGCACTTAACATCACATCTACTACCGTAGTCTGTGTAGCCGCTCCCGTTGCTCTCTCATCAATGATCTTCTTCAGCTGTGCGAATAACGCATCACCTTCGTATGCATAATACGGATCAACCGTACCCTGTGGTTCATAACCCTTCAGATTATATCTGGATTCTCCAAGAATGTTCTTTGATGATTCTCCATCCGGATTCATTTCAACTGTGTATTCCTCTAAGTCAACACCCAGACGAACATATGCAGCCGACTTTCCGTTAAACGCTGAATCAATATAATGCGCCAGATATTTACGCTCTAACTTCTCTCCTGCCATGTTGTTACTCCTTTCTATATCTCATATCAAATACGATTACATAATCATGCTCGCCGGCACTATCCGACATATCCTTTGATGCAACCGTAGTAGCTTCTATCATCTCTATTGTTCCACCACCTGTCAGAAGTGGGTATTCTGCTTCATTCTGTAACCAGTCCGCAAGCTCTTCCAGCCAGGCAATCATGTTAATCTTCTGTTTACTCAGCTTCGGAGTTGCCCGATATACTACGGAGAATGGCACTACGCCCTCAAAGCCACCGGTAATAAACTTTCGATTAATATAAGCCCCAGGTTCGGAGAATACAGCAACAGATGCTCCTTTGCTTTTGTCAAAGTCTTCAAAGATAACCGGAAGCTCTTTGATTCCGGGATACTGCCCAACCAGTTCGAATATAGCCATCATGGCTGTTTTTCGCTCTTCACTGCTTAATTTCTCTTTCTTAACTTCCGCCAATTATCTTCTTCACCCCTTTCACCCAGCTATCCAGAAACTTCTTTTTTGCCACCTCAAACCACTTTGCCCTTGCACTCGGTTGCGAATAGGTTAAATGTTTTCCGTTGTATACCTTAGGTTCTCTCTTACGCGCCCAGGCCCGTCTTGACTGTTTACCAACCATTGCACGGCCTTCATACTGATAATGCGCATATGGCGTACTCCAGCAGACCGTACCACTTCCAAGACGTGTATGCTTGATACCACTCGCTCTTAAAACATTCGTCTGCTTCGGCGTATGTGCACTGGAATCAGTCAATACCCGATTATCCAGATATGCCTGCGCTTTCTTAAAATTCTTATCAAATTCCTTTGTATCGATCTTAAGATTTACATTTCCGACAGTAGAATTCACTATCATGATGCGCTCACCTCAATATGCGGAATCACCTTATAGATACCGATCGAATTTATGTTGTAAACTCCATCGTATGTGTCTTTCATATACGTTGCATATCCGGTCACATAATCATTTTCATTGATTAACTCACTGCTGAAATCACCTATCACAAAAAAGTCACCTTCCTGAAGTGTGTACCCTTCTCCTGTATACTCTTTAGGCCTGCGATAATTGCCGATAAGGCTTTCAGGAATATGCAGTGAGCAGACATTATTTGGTGAACTTCCGTCTTTGCTTTCTGTCCGGCCGATCACCTCCTGTACCTCTACGCCCTGCAGCACCGTTGGATACCATGTTTCGTTATATAGATTAAATATTGTTACCGTATCGTTAAACATTCGATTCCATCCCCCTATATAACAGGCATATGCCTTTTGCATCCTCTAAGCCATTCAGATAGCTTGCAACAGTCGCATAGAAGAATCCGTGTTTGCTTCGTTCATCCTTGATTACAGACGCATATACAGTCTCTCCTGTCGCATACGTGATACTTTCACTACCGGCTGACTTAGACTTCACCATACCGGATGTTCCGGTAGATGAAATGGCACTTGCGGACAGGTACTTTTGCGTTTCCATCATCTTTTCTGCCAATTCGCACACACACAGCTTTATCTGACTATCGGTATACTCATCATTCGGATATGCAGATATAAGTCTTCTGTCGGTCTCAGCGTCAAGCCACCGGCTCGCACGTTCATTCCACCGATTGAATTCTTCTGGTGTCAGAAGATCACCATAGTATTCAGTTTTATAGAAATCGTAATCTGCATATCCCATGACTTAATTACCCCCGAGTAATAATTCTTGCGATTGCAATATCCTTATGAGGGAAATACTCAGGAGTACCACTCTCATTGCTGTTTGCCAGCTCCCAGTTGGATCCTGTTGCAAGCTGTTCGTCAGTCGGTGAAATGATACCGGTATTCTTGAACGAAATACCCCAAGGTGAGAAGATCTTTCTCTGTCTGCTCCACATAGTCTCTTCTCCACCATTCTTTCCTTCGTCCACTGACATAGAGTAAGGCTTTTTAGCTCCACAGTCCGTATATTCGAATGCGCCGTTACCAAAGGCATATGACGTATACTCTGTATATCCCTCTGCAGTCATCTCATAGTAAGATGATGTTGACGGATCGCCGGTAGGAGCTGCCACCGGAGTATAAGTTGTGCCGGACTTTGTATAGTAGGTCTTGCCTGCCTGTACAGATGTATCGGTAGATGCCGCATAGGCAGGTGCAACCTCCTTTGTCGGCATGTTATCATCGACCAGCAGCAACCGGCCATTCAATGTAGCCAGTGTCACATCTCTCTGGATGCCCTGGTCATCTGTATATTTTCCATATGCAACAAGATCCAGGTTCTCCAATCCGGTTGCTACAACGGAATGAACGATTGCAAGGCTAAACTTCGACTTGTTATCGCCCAAGGCTTTCTGCAGAGCAGTGTTTAATGTGGTCTCGCCAAACTTGCCTGCATCTCCGGAAGTCTTCGAAATATCATAGGTATGACCATCTACAAACTTCAGGTTCTCCTTGCCTGTCATAGCAAAGATACCTTTCATCTCCGCCAGAAGTGTATTCTGATCCACATCATCCCAGTATTCCGCTACTTCTTCCGCTGCAGGCATGAAATCTTCACCGGAGATATCAGCAGAGAAATCTTTTTCTGTCCATCCATTTGCACGGCCGACCACAATTCTGCCCTGTGTGTATGTCTTTCTGCTGGATGTGCCAATATTGGTATTTCCGTCATAGTTGCTCGCTGTGCCGCCAATACGCGCCTTAATCGGAACGGTAATATAGTTACCTCCCACCTGATCTGGGAGCATGGTTGCATACTTCGGTGCTTCCACCACAGCTCCGCTCTTTAACAGTTCATTTCTATTCAGGTTCGGCACCCGGTCAACATAAGCTCCGAATACTTCACCATTGAAATTCTTTGCATCAAATAATGCCATGATTCATCATCCTTTCTTTACTCCATGTACTGTGAGATATCCATGTCCGGATTCTCATTCTTCATCTTCATAAGCTCGGACATACTGATTTTTGTACCGTCCTTACTCTGTCCCGCCGGCTTCGTAAATTTCGCCCGGCTCTGTTCAAGTTTCTGCTGCTTCTCATCCACAAAAGCGGATGCATCTTTCCCCTTGATGGCTTCCATCATATCGTTTAATCCGATGATCTTACCATCCACAAGTTTCAGGCCTGCTCCCTTGATTTCTTCCATAACAGACTTCTTAGCATACTCGGATGAAAACTTATAATCTCCGATAGCCTTTTCAAGAGCATCTGAAAAATCTCTCTTCTCCAGCTCCTGCTTAAACTCCTTTTCTTTCTCTTCAGCAGCCTTCTTATACTTTGCCACTTCTGCCTGCAGTTCTTCCGGCTTAATGCCATCAAAGCCTTTTAAGGTCTCTGTGGCTGTCTCGAACTGTTCCTTATAGCCATCCCGTTCGGTCTCCAGCTTCTCAACCTTCTTATCGAACTCACTTATGGTCTTATAATTTTCTTTTACAGCCTTTACGATTGCCGCCTTCTGCTCATCTGTTACAGTGACGTTGTTCGTCTTCAAGATTTCTTCAATATTCACCATTCTGCTACAATCCTTTCTACGTGACTTCTTAACCGCTCCGTCAGCGGTAATAGGATCTGCACATTAAACCCTGTGCCAGGTAGTCCACAGACCGGGAATCGAACCCGGTTATCAGACGGAGGTTATCTGATTTTCCCTGCTGTGGCGCCTTTTCTTGTGAGGGGGAGAAAACAAGAAATGAAAAAGAGCCAACTAGCAACATCACTTCACGTGTCTGCTAATTGGCTCTGGCTCTTTCTGGCTCTGGCTCCTCTTCGTATTTAGTTATAATACTCTCCTGCTTGCATCGCTTACAGTATCCGGGGAAGTTAACAAGTCTCGTATCTGACCTGACCTTTAACATCTTCGGATAACCGCAACGTGGACAGGGATACCAGAATACTCTCAAACTTATCGCTCCCTACGATTCACCGGTGCAATCTTTATTAGAATTCTATAAAAAATTATAATTCATTCTTCTGTGTTTTGCAACTATGAATTTTCTGCATGATCGGATCTTTCTGCAAGTACTCCAAACCTCTCTGTGTAATTTCTATGTTACTGCAGTCCATTATAATCTTTCCTTGATCGTTTAGCTCGCTGACTACTCCTGTAATATACCCCGCATCCCCTAACATGTCGATGTAACACCTCCACAGTTTTTCCTCTATCTTAAGGCTCTTTGCATCAAATCGAGATATATCCACTTCCGGTTTACCGAGAGCATTCCTCAATTCTGACAGAATACGATACTCTATGTTGAAAAATTCATCCTTTACACATTCATCACCTATCTCTCCCATTCGCTGTTTCCAGATAGGCTTATATGTTCCTTCCCGTACCTCTGTCAGATGCATCCCCCAATATAATCTTTCTTCCCAGTAGTCATCGGCAAACATGCCTTCTTTAGCAAAAGGATATTCGAACAACAAAGCATCATCTATTATCTCCCTCTCCATACTCTAAAATTTCTCCTTTCACAAATTCTTTTGCTGCCAGTTGAACTACTTCCCGTTCAACTTCCCAACTATTCTTACCCATATCTCTTAATCTTTTCTTGTCGTCCATATATTTAAATGGCAGATATTCTGATGTTCTTACTCCATTGGAGATAGCGACATTAATATATCCGTCATTTGTTACTGAAACAATCACATTCATATTTTCCCACATTTCCAGTTCCTGTATATCTGGAAGGGATAATCCTGTATGTATGTTATGATTGTGCACCATGATGTATTTACCATCCTTGTGCCCTCTAAGAAATTTATAATAGCTGTTGACACTCGAATGGTCCTCACTGGTTCCAAAGTCAACCTCTGCCCCCGTTTCCATATCAATAACGGATGCGTATTCGTACCTTACCTCACTTCCAGTTTCAGCTACTTTTTTAGCAGCCCCGGATATAGCCATATTTAACTCTTCGGAAAATTCAGGTACATTTACAGTATAACTTTTATTCTCGTCAAAGTAAACCTCTTCTCCATATCCCACTGACTTGGCACCCGGCTTTCCAGCATCTTTATACTGCTTTGCTCCACTTCTCGCCTGGTTTGCACTTTCGCGATTCCATCCTGCTGCCTTCAAGCGTTCCTGTTCGGTCTTCAGTCCGTTTTCCTCACAGAATTCCTTGTACGCCTTATTCTGCTTCTGCAACCGGTCTGCCTTTTTATTGTATTCCTGTTGCAGGTCGAATCTTGTTTTGTCATCCTGGCAGTTATCTATACAGGTTTGCAATCCCATCAGATTCCTTTTTGATTCCCGAATCTTGCGTTCCATGCTTCTTTGCTTCTGGGAGTTCTCATATGCTTTCCGGTTTTCCTTTTCATCCGGTATATCCTCCTCGAACGGATTCGGATCACCGAGCATATATGGATAGAAGTTATGCCGGCAGTTATACCCACATAGTCCGAGCGGATCTCCGGGGAATCCGGTTTCTTCTTTCAGATTTCCATGGTCCTTTGTTTTCCCCTCAATTTTGAATATCTTTCCCTGCCAGCCGGCATGATTCGCTATTTTATTCTTATCATTCACTCTGGCCCCCAGATGAGCATCTACTACGACATATTCATATCCATTATCAATCGCATTCTGCAGGGATATCTGTGCAGCTCCCTGATTAAGCCCGGTCAGAACAGCTCTCCTGACTGCTACGTCAATGGAATCCTTATGACCGGTTGGATATGTAACGTGTGTGCCTTCCTTTGACAGTTCTTCTACCGTATCCGATATGGCTTTACTGTATGATTCCACGCCGGATGCCACGGCAGTATATGCCTTATCCATTGCATGATAGAATTCATCCGGCATATTCTGTAAGGTTGTTCGGGTGTAATTCTTTAATTCCCCATTTGTCCTTGTATACATTTCAGTTAGCATCTGGCTCAATGTACTATTATTCCGGATGTCAATCGGCGATATATTGTGGTTGTCATAAATCATCTGATCATTCTCCAGTGTTAACAGACCCGCTTCTTCAAATAGATTCTTAACCTCTGATTCGGATTTCTTTGTTAACTCTGCTATCACCTTTGCCATAACCTCATAGTGCAGGCCGTATTGGTTCGCAAGCCATATTTCATACCTAGCCGTGCCGGGCAACTGATGAAAGTCATACAGATCTGCACTCATCAGCCTTTCACAGATATCTATAATCATTGCTATATTCAATTCTTCCCAGATATCTACTACAGGATCTGCAACATCCCATAAATATTCCGGCGTCAGCATAAATCATCATCCCCTGCCTGTTGCGACGTCGCAACGATTCTACCTAAATAATCCCTGTTCTGGCTGCTCTGTATCTGCCTTAGCCTCATCCACAAGTGCTCTCGCTTCTTCTTCGCTCATTCCTTCAAACTTCATGTAATACCGGTACAATGGGTACTTCCCCGCCTGTACATACTGCCAGTGCCTTGCACGATCCTCGTCGTATGAATATGTTAAGTCTCCGAACGAAAACGATACATCATATTCCCCGACCGGCGCATAATCATACAGATCAGCATATTTGCTGACTGCATATACCAGATGTTCCAATGCATCCTTCAGGTTGTCCCGCATTTCTTTGATCGTCTCTATCGTTTCCCGATCATCAGATTCCACCTGTGTGGCAGTCACCATACCTGTTTTACGGTCAAGCACAAATGCCCCCTGTGAGAAACCAGCCTTTGTACTGATCATAGACAATATGCTGTTAATATCCTCTATCCGGTTACCGGTCAACATCGTTGCGACATGCTCGTGCACCGGTTCATCAAGAGGACCGGAACCGCCAAGATCAAGCGACTTAACAAACCGCGGCAATGTAATCTTCTGCTGCTTTGATGACATCTGTGCAGAAGCACCGACAATCAGCATATGTTTACTGTCTTCTACTTCATCACCTTTCCGACTCCAGGCAATATCCAGATCCCGAAGCTCATTGATCGCGTTATAGAACACAGGCACCCCCAGCGGACTGGTTGGGTCTATCACGTTGTTATACGGCATCTTAAAATATGCAAACAATGTCTTATCAATGTTATCAATCGATGCTTCCGGTTCAATGTCTGCCCATGCATCTACTTTTGATAATGCAATTTCATGGTGTATGCTGCCATTTGCGGTCAGCTTATATGCCTTGTTTGATATCAGGTATCTATCTGTAATGGACATACATGCATCTGTGCCCTTCTTCGGCTCTGGTTTGTATTCAGTGTCTTCATCCGGTTAATATCATCCCATACCTACAGATCATTCCAGGATCCCGGAGCTATGACCATGAACACCGCCGGAAGCTTTCCCTGCTCATCCAGCTCATTTGCCAGTTTCACATGCTCTTCATAGTTGTATACATGACTTCTTGAATATTCCCGGTAGACCTTCTGCAGTTTATCAACACTGACGTTCTTCAGTTCTTCTTTGCTGATCAGTCGGTCTCCGGAGCTTCTCCAATATCCATGTGCATCCAGCTGCCATTGTCCTCTTGTATACTCTGATTTATCCTTCACTACCGGATCATCCGCATATGCTGTAGATTTATCCGTCGGCAACTTCCGAAACAACAGGATATATTCCGGACAGCCAACGCCCATCTTGGAACCATCCTTGCACTGTTCTGTCCACCCAAGGCGGTATGTCTGATTGTTCTCTCTGACCACATCTGTAACCACTGTAATCATTCCAAAGTACTGAAATCCATGCTTCATATAGTGGGAAATACAGCTTGCATGAAAAGGCTCAACCGTAGGCATCCCGGTTCCGGTCGCGTTTCCGAACAGAATCCGGTCCTTCACATGCACAGCTGCAACTCTGCCTGGTTTTAACACCCGAAGCAATTCCGGAGTTGATTCAAATTCTTCATAAGGCTTCAAGCACTGCTTCTTCACGCGGATCCGTTCATCTGATAAACTCTTGACGAATTTATTCAGAGCAGCTCTGTCTCGCGTTTCGCGATAACCGAGCCGCCAGGGGCGAGGTTGCATTGCGTCACTCCGTACTCAATTTCTTCCGTATTCTCTGAATCGCATTATCCACAGATTTCTCACTCTTTCCAAGTTCTTCGGCAATCTGCCCATATGACTGTCCATTCAGATATAATTCCAGCACCCGGTGTTCATACCGGCTGAGTAATGTGTTTATTTTCTCCAGAATTCCTCCCAGTTTCTCCTGCATCAGCAGATTAGCCTCCGGATCACTGCATTCCTCCGCTGCCAAGATATCCATCAGAGAAACATCTGCCTTATCCTGAGAATAGAAAGATATATACGTATTTAACGGATAGTGTTTCTTTCGATTGGATCTTGTAACCGCTGTACAAATCTGCCGTTTTACGCACAGCACGGCAAACGTCCGGAAACTACAGTCTCTCCCCTGTTCGTAATCCCGGATAGCTTTAAACAATCCAATCATTCCTTCCTGTACCAGATCCTCAGAATCTGCACCGATCAGGTACACCTCTCTGCTTTCCCGTTTCACCATGTTTCGATACTTGTCTAACAAATAATCCATCGCTTCATGATTTCCACTGCGAATCAGTGTAATAATTTCTTCATCTGTCATATTCCCGTAGTTCATTCCCAGCTCCTCTGCTTTATTATGCTTTATCTATTTATGTCACCGAGATACTTAATTCCATTTTATTGATCGATCCCGGTTGACAACCATATTCATTCGTGATAGAATTCTCTCTGTTGAATCATTGCACTATCGCATTAAAGTATTGATGTGTTAAAGCGCATGATGAATTATAAAAACAGACAGCTATATTATATATCATACTTAAAGGAGATTTCAATCAATGGAACAACGAAAAGGTAATTTAATGAGTGTACGTGCAGATGTTAAGGTTGTAGATGCCACGATTCGGGATGGCGGTCTCTGCAATAATTTCAATTTTACAGATGAATTTGTCCGTGAATTATATAAGACTAATATCAAGAGCGGCATTGACTATATGGAGTTCGGTTACAAAGCCAGCAAAACACTTTTTAGCGTTGACGACTTCGGAAAGTGGAAATTCTGTGACGAAGCAGATATCCGTTCTATCATCGGAGATAATATTTCGGATATGAAAATCGCAGTCATGGCTGATGTCGGAAGATGTGATTTCAGGACCGACTTTTTACCAAAAAGTGAAAGTGTCATTGATATGGTCCGCGTAGCCTGTTACATCCATCAGATTCCGGCTGCTATCGAAATGATTGAATACCTGCATGATCTCGGTTATGAAACCACCTGCAATATTATGGCTATTTCCCAGGCAAACAGTAAGCAGGTCGAAGAGGCTCTGGAAATGCTCTGCACCACAAATGTAGATATTATTTATCTTGTAGACAGTTATGGTTCTCTCTTTCCTGAAAATGCCGCAGAACTTGCCCGTACTTATCTGCAATATGCTGAAAAAGCGGGCAAAAAGGTCGGTTTCCACGGACATAACAATCAGAATCTGGCTTTTGCCAATACGATTGAGACTATGTCCTATGGTGTTTCTTATCTGGATGCAACTGCTCAGGGCATGGGTCGTGGTGCCGGAAACTGTGCCATGGAATTACTGCTTGGTTTTCTTAAAAATCCAAAATACAGTTTATACAGTCTTCTGCAATTCATTGAGAAATATATGATTCCATTAAAAGAGTCCGGCGTTGTATGGGGATATGATCTCCAGTACATGTTCACCGGACAGTTAAACCGTCATCCACGGGAAGCCATGGCATTCACCGCAGATAAACGAAAAGATTATTGTGAATTTTACAAATCATTATTAGAAAATGATTAATCTCAGTCGAAGGCGGAGTCAGGCATTGTACCGCTGTCTTACAATTTCATAAGCCAGTACACCGGCTGCAACGGAGGCATTCAGCGAATCAATATCTCCATGCATCGGAATTGATGCAATATAATCACACTTCTCCCGAACCAGCCGGCTTACCCCTTCGCCTTCATTTCCAATAACAAGTCCGATTGGTCCTGTAAGGTTCAGGCGGTACATCGTCTCCCCGTTCATATCAGCACAGACAAACCAAAGACCACGTTTCTTTAAGTCTTCAATTGTCTGTGCTATATTTGTAACCTTTACGACCGGTGTATAATTCAATGCACCGGCAGAGGCCTTTACAACCGTTGCCGTCAGTCCGGCCGCTCTCCGCTTCGGAATGATCACTCCATGTGCTCCGGCCAGATTTGCAGTCCGGATGATCGCACCAAGATTATGCGGATCTTCAATCTCGTCTAAAATAAAAATAAACGGAGGTTCTCCTTTTTCTTCTGCTTTGGCAAATATCTCATCCAGCTCTGCATATTCATATGCCGCTGCCTGTGCAATTACACCCTGATGTTTACCGGTCGTTGACATCTGATCCATACGTTCTTTTGCAACATAATTAATGATCGTATCATGCTTTCTGGCTTCTCTGGTAATTGTATTCAGGACTCCATCATGACACCCGTCCTGTATATATAATTTATCGATTGTCTTACCTGCGCGAAACGCCTCCAGTACCGCATTTCTGCCTTCAATTGTATATTCTTCGTATCGCATACTATCTCCTGATTTTCTATGATTCTTTCTGCTTCTCTCTGCCACACCTGATCAGATCTGTGATCCGTTCATACCGTCCGGCCAGGTACAGATAACCCAAAAGTGCTTCAAATCCGGTCGCGCGATGATATTCTCCCATACTTGCATTCTTCGCCTTGGTATAAGAATTCGCATTTCTCCCACGCCGGTATATCTCCAGCTCCTCCTCCGATAGTTCCTCCATCAGACTCTGAATCAGCTCCGACTGTGCCTGCGCCTTTACGATTGCACTGACCTGTCGATGGTACTTATTCACCTGACAATTTCCCTTCGACACGATTTCCGTCCGGATCAGCAGGTCATATACTGCATCCCCGATATACGCCAGTGCCAGTGGGGAATAACTGCGGATATCCCGGTGAGGCAGATTCATATTTGTTTTGAAATACTCAATTAAATTCTCTTCCACTTCACACCTTCTCTGGTATCTTCCAGTGCAATGCCCTGTTCCTGCAGGAGATTCCGGATTTCATCTGCGCGTGCAAAATTCTTATCCTTTCTTGCCTGCTGTCGCTCCTCGATCAACTGCTCTATATCCGTATCCAGCAATTCCTGTTCCCGCTCAACTTCAATTCCGAGAACATCGCAAAGCTGCTTGATCGTAATCATTGCCTTCTCACAATACTCCTTGGAAGATCCGGTCTGAACCGTTGTATTCGTCAGCTTTACCAACTCAAAAATAACTGCAATCGCATCTGCCGTATTCAAATCATCATCCATAGCTGCTTCATATTTCTTTACAAATGCATTGATCTGCTCACACAGTGCCTGTTCCTGCTCCGTCAGGCTCTCTGTCTCCGTATGTTCTGCAACAGTTTTAATCTTATCATAGGCTGTCAGAATCCGCTCCAGGCCGTTCTTCGCAGCCTCTATCAGTTCATCCGAGAAATTTAACGGGCTTCTGTAGTGTGCGCTCAGCATAAAGAACCGGATCACCTGTAACGGGTACTTCTCTCCGATTTCACGAACCGTAAAAAAGTTTCCCAATGACTTAGACATCTTCTCATTATTAATCTTTAAGAACGCATTGTGCATCCAGTATCTGGCAAACTCTGTCCCGTTTGCCGCCTCACTCTGTGCGATCTCATTCTCATGATGTGGGAAGATCAGGTCCTCACCACCGGCATGAATATCTATAATATCACCAATGTATTTCTTTGACATGCAGGAGCATTCCAGATGCCAGCCAGGTCTACCCTCGCCCCATGGTGATTCCCATGCCGGCTCGCCTTCTTTCTTCGGCTTCCAGAGAACAAAGTCCAGACTATCCTCTTTCTCTGAGTCACCGGATACCTTAAGCTCCCGGTTACCGCTTCTCAAATCATCCAGATTCTTATGTGAGAGCTTACCGTATTCCTTAAACTGTCTGGTCCGGAAATATACGGTTCCGTTCACTTCATAAGCATATCCCTTCTCGATCAGCGTCTCTACCAATGCTATCATATCCGGAATTTCCTGAGTCGCCTGCGGATGTGTAGTAGCTTCCTGGACATTCAGTGCCGCCATATCCTTCTTGGCTTCCGCAATATATCGTTCGGATATTACGGATGCATCAACGCCTTCTTCATTTGCCCGCTTGATAATCTTATCATCAACATCCGTAAAATTCGATACATAATTAACCTCATATCCCTTATAAGTCAGATACCGGCGCAAAGTATCAAACACGATCATCGGCCGGGCATTTCCGATATGAATATAATCATATACCGTCGGTCCGCATACATAAATACCGACCTTTCCTTCCCGGATCGGTACAAACTCTTCCTTTTTTCTGGTCATTGTATTGTAAATCTTCATC